>Ga0207422_1000389_pt1 | contig 146805 bp, 135 predicted proteins | sample MarCyaLeptolynsp_FD_187757 | JGI IMG/M metagenome (GOLD analysis project Ga0207422, IMG submission 187757) | Marine cyanobacterial communities from Panama - species 1 Leptolyngbya sp. (SPAdes) | ecosystem: Environmental > Aquatic > Marine > Unclassified | place: Panama: Panama City | collected...
CCTTCAAACCCTCGATGAAATCAAAGGAAACCTTCGCCTTGTGCGAGCCGTAGAGCTCCAAACTCTCCGCCGGAATCCCCAGCTTCTCCCCGATCTCTCCAATCGGCCGCATGCTCGACGCACGCGCTATCTCTATGTCACTCTTCGGCATCGGATTTCCCCTTGGGGTCTATTCGAATTGATCCCCGGCCTTGAGGCCGCTTTCCGCTGCGAAGCCGGCAGCGTCGAGTTTCTTGCCGCCCGCCGGACGGACGCGTTTGACGAGCATCCAGCCACCGGCTGCGGCAACTGAAATTCCTTCATCGGATACAGCCATGATCTCCCCAGGCGCGCCGCCTTCACCGGACTGTTTGACGCTGTCAAAGATCTGGAGCTCGGCCCCTTTGCTGGTGGTCCAGGCGCCGGGCTGCGGGTTTGTGCCGCGGATCAGGTTATGAACCGCTCCGACGGGCTTTGACCAGTCGATCCGCGCATCCGATTTCTTGCACCAGCTCTCATAGGTCGCCTTGGAGTGGTCCTGGTCGATCTTCGACGCCTTTCCGGCCTTGACCAGATCCACACCCTCCAGCATCGCCGCCACGCCCATGGGGAAGAGGTGATTGAAGTAGAGCGTGCCGAGTGTGTCGTTTTCGCCGATCTCCACTTCCTTCTGCAGCAGGACCGGGCCTTCATCTAATCCTTCGTCGGGCCAGAAAATCGTCAGCCCCGTCTTTTTCTTGCCCATGATGATAGGCCAGTTGATGGAACTGGGTCCGCGATGCTCGGGCAGCAGGGAGGGGTGATATTGAATCGTGCCTTGTTTCGGCACATCGAGCGCGTCCTGCGGCACGAAGAGAGTGACATAAGCCATCACGCAGAGGTCCGGTTCTAAGGATCGCAACTGTGCCCAAACGTCCGGATCTTTCCAGGACTTCGGCTGATGGACTTCGAAGCCCTTGGAAAGCGCAAACTCCTTCAGCGGGTCCATGGGCCGGCCTTCTTTGTCCGGCGCACAGTAGACGCCGACAATGTTCTCGCCGCGCTCCAGCAGGGCCTCGAGGACGGCCTTCCCAAAGGCCTGCTGGCCGTGAACCACGATTCTCATGATGTCCTCCCTTTGCTCAGCAGCCCGTGCCGCCGGCGATACCCTTGTATTGCGGTGCCCTAGACCGCGCCTTCTTTCTTGGCCGTGGCGATATCACCTGCACTCAGGCCCAGCACCTCGGACAGAATTTGGTCCGTATGTTCGCCGAGCAACGGTGAGCGATCTACATCCGATGGTGAATCGGAAAGCTTGATCGGGTTACCCACGGTCAAATACTTGCCGCGCTCAGGATGGTCGACCTCCACAACCGTCCCCGTTGCGCGAAGTGACTCTTCGTGCGCGAGCTCCTTTATGGAGAGGATCGGCCCGCACGGCACGTTGAGTGGATTGAGGATACTCATGATCTCGAACTTGTCCCGGGTCATGGTCCATTCCTCGATCAATGCGAAGCATTGATCGAGTTTCGGAAGGCGCACTTCCGGGGTTGCCCAGTCCGGATCATCGATCAGGTCTTCCCGCCCGATGGTCTTCATCAGGGGTGCCCAACCCGGCGGCTGGATAATCACGTACATGTAGGCGTTATGATCGGTTTCCCAGCCCTTGCACTTGACCACCCAGCCGGGTTGGCCGCCGCCCGATGCATTACCGGCCCGTGGCACGGCATCGCCGAACTCTCCGTTGGGATACTGTGGATATTCCCTGAGCGGACCATGCGCCAACCGCTGCTGGTCCCGCAGCTTGACCCGGCAGAGATTGAGCACGCCGTCCTGCATGGCACAGGTGACCCGTTGTCCGCGTCCGCTTGTCTCGCGGTGGAACAACGCGGTGACAATTCCCAAGGCGAGATGCAGGCCGGTTCCGGAATCACCGATCTGCGCGCCTGTGACGGTCGGCGGACCGTCGTCGAAGCCTGTAGTCGAGGCCGAGCCGCCGGTGCATTGCGCCACGTTCTCGTAGACCTTGCAGTCTTCGTAAGGACCGGGACCAAATCCTTTGACGGAAGCGTAGATCATGCGCGGATTGATTTCCTGAATCCGCTCCCAGGTGAACCCCATGCGGTCCAGAGCGCCAGGCGCAAAGTTTTCCACCATCACATCGCAGGTCTCGATCAGCTTCGTGAAAATCTCTTTGCCTGTTTCGTGTTTGGTATTCAGTGTCATGCTGCGCTTATTTGCGTTCAACATGGTGAAATAGAGGCTGTCGACGTCCGGGATATCGCGCAGTTGGCCGCGCGTCGCGTCACCGACTCCGGGCCGCTCCACCTTGATGACGTCCGCTCCGAACCAGGCGAGAAGCTGTGTGCAGGTCGGCCCGGACTGGACATGCGTCATGTCCAGAATGCGAACCCCTTCGAGAGCTTTGCTCATTTTTCCCTCTTGAATCCTATGGACCGTATTTGACCGGCACCGCCGAGTCTCAGTGTTGGAACGCGAGATAGCGGGCGACCCGCAATCCCCTACTTGTACATGGTCTGGGCCTTCGTCCCCGGCGCGTACTCGTTCGGGTCGACCCAGATGTTGATGACCGCCGACCTGCCGGTCTTCTGCACTTCCTCCCGGGCGCGGCGCAGGGCGGGCGCGATCTCCTTAGGATCGCGGACCTCTTCGCCATAGCCGCCCAGCATCTGGCCGAACTGGCTGAAGGGAATGTCGCCCAGCTTGTTGCCGACGTTGCCGCGCTGCTCGCCATATTTGGCGATCTGACCGTAGCGGATCTGATTCATGGATGAATTGTTGCCGATTACGGCGATGTAGGGCGCGCCGAAGCGGTTGGCCGTTTCCATATCGAAGGCCGTCATGCCGAAAGAACCGTCGCCGTAGTAGCAAACTACTTCCTTGCCGGGATGCGCCAGCTTCGCCGCCATGGCAAATCCGGTGCCGACACCCAGGCTTCCCAGGGCGCCGGGATCCATCCAGTGGCCGGGCGATCTCGGCTGGACGGCCTGGGCGCTGATTGTCACGACATCGCCGCCGTCGCCGATATAGATCGTGTCGTCAGTCAGGAACTCGTTGATTTCCCAGGCAACGCGATAGGGATGTATTGGCGAGCTGTCCGAGAGGAACAGGGGCATCAGCTTGTCTTCGGCTTTCGCCTCGGCGGCGCGAAGCTCGTCCAGCCAGCCTTGGCGCCCTGAGGAACCGTTGTCACTGTGCCCCGTGGTAGCGTCGTGTGTTGCCTTGAGGATAGTGCCGGGGTCGCCGACTAGTCCGAGGGAGACGTCACGGTTCTTGCCGACGGTGCGGTAGTCCATGTCGATCTGAACCACGGTCGCATCCGCGCGCAGTCTGCGGCCATACCCCATGCGGAAGTCAAAGGGGGTGCCGACAATAACGATGACGTCGGCCTTGTCGAAGGCGACGCGCCGGGTGCGGTTGAAGTAGTGAGGATCGCCCGGCGGCAACAGCCCCCGCCCCGAACCGTTGAAGTACGCTGGGATGTTCATGGCGCGCACCAGATCGATAGCCGCTTCGTGCCCACGGCTTGTCCAGACCTGGGTCCCGAGCAGAATGCAGGGACGCTCCGCCTTGACCAGAATGTCCGCCAGCTTCTCGATATCTGCGGGGTCCCCGATGGAATTGGTCGAGGCGCGGTAGTGGCCTGCCTTCGGGATCGTCGCCTTCTCCAGCGGAACCTCCCCGTCGAGGACGTCGCGCGGGATCTCGAGGTAGGAGGGGCCGGGCGCGCCGTTGAAGCACTCGCGGGCCGCCATGGAGATCATGTCCGCGATCCGCTCCGTGCTGCGCACGCCAGCGGCGAATTTGGTGATGGGCGCCATCATGTCGACGTGAGGCAGGTCCTGCAGCGAGCCCATCTTGTGCTGGGTCAGCGCACCTTGGCCGCCGATGTGAAGCACCGGGCTCTCGGAGCGAAAAGCTGTTGCAATGCCGGTGACGGCATTGGTGCAGCCGGGGCCCGCGGTCGTGACGACGCATCCCAGTTTGCCGGTCTGGCGTGCGTAGCCGTCTGCGGCATGGGCCGCGACCTGCTCATGCCGGACGTCGACGATGCGAATGCCCTCGTCCAGGCAACCGTCATAAATGTCGATGATATGGCCGCCGCAGAGCGTAAATATGGTGTCGACGCCCTCGTTCTTGAGGGCTTTCGCGACGAGATTCCCGCCCGAGACCACGTCTCCGTCCTTGGCTTTCCGCTTCAGGGTATCCGTCGCCGTCGTCGACATTCCGTAGTTCCTCCGTTTCGGGACCGCTGGTTCCGATACTAGACTGGAGCTCTGTCTAGGTGGACGTTGCGCTCCACGTGATCCAATAGGTTGAATGAGTGCTCTCGTACCAGACGTTCGGCCAACTCGGGATCGCGGGCCTCCAGGGCCTCGATGATGTGCATATGGTCGACGATCGATCGATTGGCCCGGTCGTCCTCCGAGATCGTGCGGGCGCGTATGGCCCGCATATGCATGAAAAGACCATCCGCCGTTTCCCTGAGCAGATCGCACTTGCTCATCTTCAAGATGGCCTGATGAAACTTAACGTTGGTTTCAGAGTACTCGTCGATGTGGGCTTGCACCTGATCGTCTTGAAACGTGCCGAACATCTTGCGCAGCGACGCGATCTCCTCGTCACTCGCGTGCTCCGTGATCAGGCGCGCCGCCATGCTTTCCAGGGCCGCCCAAACGGTGATCATCTCCAGGATTTCCGCCTTGCTCTTGCGGACGATATAGACGCCGCGGCGCGGCACGATCCTGACGAGGCTCTCCTGCTCCAGCCGCGCCAGCGCTTCGCGCAGGGGTGTGCGGCTGATGCCGAGCTTCTCGGAGAGCTGCCGTTCGTCGAGCCTCAATTCCGCATCCCGGTCATAGATATTCACCGACATGATCGCGTCCTTCAGAGACGCGTAGATTCGGTCCTTGAGGCTGAAATTGGCCTCGATCGGTTGGAGCTGCAGTTCGGCCGTATGCATCAGGATCTCTCGCTTCGAATCGTTAATCACTCCGGCCAGTATAGGCAGCGACCCCCGCAGGGGGACAGAGACGCTTTATCTGGTATACCATACACCAAAACCCACCGAAGGGGCAAGGTGCCTGCCGATCAATTCAACGCTACGAAGAGCCTGATCCGGCTGGATTTAACCGGTCTGTGACTCCCTGCCTTCGTCCTAGGCTGCGGCTGTTTTCCGGTTCCGCCGCATCTTCTGAACGATCGGATAGATCACAAGCGCGACCGCCAGAAGGATGCAGATCAGGGAGATCGGCCGTTCGAAGAAGATGAAAGGATCGCCCTGGGAACTGAGCAGCGACTGGCGCAGGGATGTCTCGGCGAGCGGCCCAAGCACGATCGCCAGCACCGCCGGCGCCACCGGATAGTTGAGCTTTCTCAGCAGGTATCCGGCGACACCGAACAGCAGCATCAGCCAGACATCGTGCATGGTCTGTGTGGGGGCGAACCCGCCGACGATGCAGAGCACAAAGATCATCGGCGCCAGAATGGTGAAAGGCAGGGTCAGCACCCGCACGAAGAGCGGAATGAAGGCCAGGTTGATGAGAACCGAAAAGAGGTTTGCGACGTAGAGGCTGCCGATCAGGCCCCAGACGAACTCCGGGTGTTCGGTGAACAACAGGGGGCCGGGGCGCAGTCCCCAGATGATCATCCCGCCCAGCAGAATTGCCGTTGTGGGAGAGCCGGGAATGCCCAGGGTGATCATGGGAACCATGGAGCCCGTCGAGGCCGCGTTGTTGGCGGCTTCGGGTGCGGCGACTCCCGCAGGGTTCCCCTTGCCGAAACTGTCCGGGTCCTTGGAGAAAGTCTTGGTGAGACCGTAGCTCATGAGAGAGGCCGGGGTGGCGCCGGCGGCCGGCAGCATGCCCACGAAGTAGCCGAGAACGCTGCTCAGCGAAGTGGTCATGAGGTAGTTCTTGAAGGCCACGATGTGTTTCACGATAGAGCGCAGCGAGGAGGTCACGTGGTGCACCTGCACTTTCCCCTGCGTCTTCTCGAGCGTCCAAAGCATCTCACCGATCCCATAGATCCCGATGGCCAGGACCAGGAAGTTGATGCCGTGGAAGAAGCCTGAAATGTCGAAGAAGATCAGCCGCGGCTTACCGGAAATGATGTCCAATCCGATCGTCGCCAGCACCAATCCAACGCAAATCGAGAAGATCGTTTTGGGAACATCGTCGCCGCCGAGCCCGATGAAGGTCGCGAAAGCCAAGACCATCAGCGCGAATTCTTCGGGCGGGCCGAACCGCAGCGCGAAGGCCGCCAGCGGCGGGGCGAAAAGGGTGAAGAGGATCACTGAAATCGTGCCGCCGATAAAAGACGCCGTCGCAGCTGTAACCAAGGCCTTGTCCGCGTTACCGGAGGCCGCCAGAGGTCTGCCGTCGAAGACGGTTGCCACCGCGGTCGAGGCACCGGGTATGCCGAGCGTGATCGAACTGATGGCGCCGCCATACATCGCGCCGTAGTAAATCGCGGCCAGAAAAATGATGGCCGCGGTCGGTGGGACAAGGAATGTCAGCGGCAGCAGGATCGCCACGCCGTTGACGGAGCCGAGTCCCGGCATGGCCCCGACGAACAGGCCCACGGCACAGCCCAACAGGATCATGGTGAAATTGAGCGGTTGGAAAGCTTCGATGAAACCGGCGATCAGCGGATCGATGATCATTTCCATGCTAGGTCACCCACCGTTTTCTTGTCGTTTCACGCTTTTGGTCGCGGCATGTTGATTGAATTGAACTCAATAGATCAGGTCGTAGATCGGATAGAACAGCGGCTCCGAGATCGCTTTGGGCAAAGGAATCTTCAGTGCCCACTCGAAAAACAGAAACAGGACGACCGGGGTTGCCAACGTCAGGGGAATCGTCACGGTCCAGGAATGACGGCCCAGAACCCGGAGGTAGAAGAATAGAAAAACGAAGAGAGAAAAGTAGATTCCGATGAGGTGGGTGCCGATGAGCAGAGCCAACAACGCACCGACGCTGATTCCCACGATCTGAACTGCGCCGCGGGTCATATAGAGCTCGTTGCTGCGTGACTCCGGTGTCGCTCTTTTGAACCAGCGATAGATCACAGCAACACAGGACAACAGCATGAAGACGGCGAGCCAGAACGGCCAGACGCCGGAGCCTGGTCCTCTGCCTTCGATCCATCCGATGGAGAGCTCGCTGCTCTTGACCATAAGCCCGATCGACCCGAGGGCCAACAAAATGGCCATAAGGAGTTCGGCAGTACGTACGGACATCCCAAGATTCCTCCAGGCAGGTCAGGGAAGCATTCGACAATACAGGAAATATCTACGCTGTCGGCGGGTCGTTGAGCACGCCCGCCACGGACCCGGTCATTCGCTGCGCAGATCCCATTGCGCAGCGGGCTTTTGAAAGCGAAAAAAAGCGGCGGAACATTTCTGCTCCGCCGCGTTTGACTTGTCTTATTCGCCTGTGATCGCCTTTGCCCCGACGGCCTCGATCAGGTCTTGGTGCCGTTTGCCCTGCTCGGAATGGAAGGCGGCTAGATCTTCGCCGGCCACCCATTCATCACAGGTCAAGCCATCTTCCACACAAAACGTCTGCCACTCTTCGGAATCGAACAGCGTTTTGAAAAGATTGATGTACCAATCCTGAGCGTCCTTGGACATCTGCGGCGGGCCATTAACTGACCGCTGCATGAAGTAGACGATGTCATGGCCGAGTTCTTGGGCCGTGGGCACGTCCGGATAAGCTTCCATGCGCGCCGGCGTGAACTGAACCAACGGCTTGGTCTCACCAGCCCGCATGAACTCGTTCTGCTCTGCCGGATTGTTAACGGTCGAGTCGATGTGATTGCCGACCAGGTTCTTAGCGACGGTGCCGCCACCGGGGAAAGGAACGTAAGTCACCTCGTATCCGAATTCCTTTTCCATCATGGCGGTCAGGATAGAGTCTTCCTGACCGGACCCGGTCCCACCGACCTTCCACTCTTTGCCGGCAGCTTTGACGGCCGACACATAGCTGTTGAGATCGGTGATGTCTTCTCGATCGGTGTTTACCCACAGCAGGAACGTATCGAGAGCCATGCGCCCAATTGGCGTGAAGGTCGAAATATCGACGCCAAGATCCTGCTGAATGATAGGCGTCGTGTAGAAGCTGTTAAGCGTGACGAGAATCGTATGATCGTCACCCGCTTTTCCCTGCAAATACCGGAGCGCCTCGGCACCTGAGCCGCCCGGCTTGTTGATCGGAATGAAGGGCCGCGGCGAAAGGTCCTTTTTCTCGATCAGGCCCTGAAGCAAGCGGGCGATCTGATCGGCACCGCCACCGGTGCCCGCCATAATGATGAACTCTACAGGCTTCTTCGGCTGCCATTCTGCGGTGGCTTGCTGAGGAGCAGCGGTCAGGGTGGCAGCCAAGGCGAAGCTGCCGAGCAAGCCCATACCGAATAGCCTTCTTTTTATGGATTTCATTCGTACCTCCCTATTTCTTCGACCAAGTGACTCTATCACGTTTGTCTGTGAGGCGGCGGACCGCAATCGCTAACCCGGTCAGCCCCCGAAGATCCATGGCCTTTGGTATACCAATAGACCATATCGCTTGTGGCGGGTGGATGTATAGTAAATTCTTTCTTTAGGCTTTCCAGCGCGGTAACCAACTTTTGGTAGCACAACTTTCAAGAAATGCGCCAGTGGAAGAAGTAGATTTTCTTTTTGGTATGTGGTATACCAGAAAAATTGCGCCGATTTGAGCGGATGTGACCTGGCGTGACGGTCGACTTTCGACAGGAAGAAAGGCGAGGTGCGCGATGAACATTCACGAGTATCAGGCTAAGCGTCTCCTCTCGGAACGGGGTGTGCCTGTACCGCGCGGGGAGAGCGCATCGACGGCCCAGGATGCTATGGCGGCCGCGCAGCGCCTGGGCGGGGACACCTGGATCGTTAAGGCTCAGATCCATGCCGGAGGCAGGCAGGAGGCCGGTGGCGTGCGTGCCGCGGAGTCGCCGGAAGCGGTCCAAGCGGCAGCGGGCGAGTTGCTCGGCCGCCGTCTCGTCACGCGACAAACCGGGCCGAAGGGCAAAATGGTCCAGAAGGTTCTCATCGAGACGGCAGGACAGGTAGAGAGCGAACTCTACCTGGCCGTTTTGGTAGATCGCTCCAAGGGACGCATGGTTCTTTTTGCCTCCCCTCACGGCGGTACACCGTTTGAGGCGCGTTCGGGAAGCGACGCTACCGGAGTCTCCCGCCTGGAGATAGATATCGAAGGCGGCCTTACCACGGAAGCGGCGGAAAGCTTGGCTGCGGATGTTGGCTTGAGCGGATCCTTGCGAGAGCAGTTCGGCAAGATTGCCTGCGCGACCTGCGATACCTTCGTGTCCTGCGACGCCAGCCTAATCGAAATCAATCCATTGGCCGTCACAACCGACGGGAGGCTTCTGGCGATGGATGCCAAGGTCGTGTTGGACGACAACGCGCTGTTCCGCCACGCCGAGTTGGAAGAGCTTCGGGATGAAAGCGAGGAAGATCCGCTGGAATTGGAGGCCAAACGCTATGAGCTCAATTTCGTGGCCTTGGAGGGATCGGTTGGTTGCGTTGTGAACGGCGCCGGCCTGGCGCTCGCCACCCTCGATATACTTCGTGATTCCGGCGGCGAAGCGGCGAACTTCATGGATGTGCGTCCCATGGCGACGCGCGATCAGGTCGCCACTGGATTCGAGATGATTTTGCGCAATCCGCAGGTGCGCTCCATTCTGGTGAACATCTATGGCGGAGGCGTCCTGCGCTGCGATACCATTGCGGAGGGGATTGCTTTGGCCTCCAAGCGCAGGGGCCTCACCGTGCCTCTGATCGTGCGTGCCGCCGGGACAAATAGCGATATCTGCCGGAACGTGCTGGTTGGGCAGGGCATCCCCGCCAAGTTTTTCGAAAATCTGGAAAGCGCTGTGCAGGCTGCGGTTCAGTCGGCCGGCCAGGAGGCAGCGTGATGGCGGTTCTTGTCAGCAGTGAAACCAAGGTCATTTGCCAGGGCCTCACCGGTGCCACGGCAACCTTCCACTGCGAGAAAGCGATTGCGTACGGAACTCGCATGGTTGGCGGTGTGGTTCCGGGCAAAGGCGGGCAGCGGCACCTCGGTCTGCCTCTTTTCGACAGCGTGGCGGAAGCACGGGCTGCGACCGGCGCCGATGCAACGGCGGTCTTCGTTCCTCCCTGGAACGCGGCTTCCGCGATCCTGGAAGCAATCGAGGCCGAAATGCCGTTGGCCGTCTGCGTCACCGAGCGCATGCCTGTTCTTGACGTCGTGCGTGTGCGCCTGGCTCTCGAAGGCTCAAAGACCCGGCTGCTGGGACCAAACTCCCAGGGGATCATCACGCCCGGGGCCTGCAAGATCGGAGTCATGCCGGCACACCACCACGCGCCGGGAAAAATCGGCGTTGTGTCCCGTTCCGCGACCCTGACCTACGAAGCGGTGGACCAGTTGACCGCCTGGGGGCTGGGGCAGTCGACCTCGATCGGAATCGGGGGGGATCCGGTGCACGGCATGGGATTTATCGATTGCATCGAGCTCTTTCTCGAAGACCCCGATACTCAGGGTATTCTTGTGATTGGGGAAATCGGCGGTTCCGAGGAAGAAGAGGCCGCGGAGTTTTTGCGTTCGAACAAGCTCCGAAAGCCAGTCGCGGCTTTTGTGGCGGGACGTCACGCGCCGCCGGAGCGGCGGATGGGACATGCGGGCGCGATCGATCTTTATGGCGATGGCGGGGCCGAGGCGAAGATCGAAGCTCTACGAAGCGCTGCTGTGAAGGTGGCTCCCAATGTTGCCAGGATCGGTGCCACCATGAAACAGGCAATGGCCGCCTGATAGCTAAGGAGTCCTCCAGGCGTTGCCCTGGCGGCAGGTCGCCGAGACACCGCTGAGTTTGAGCCTCGAGTCCAACGACGGCGGACTATCCGCCTGCCGTCTTGCATCCACCTCGTCGGCCCCCGATTCCAGTGCAGCTATGCAGATTTTATCTAGCTGCATTGCATACTAATTCCTATTAAATATATGAAATTTCATACTATATAGTATTGTGCAGCGCAATAATTAGCGCCGCAGGATGTGGCAACAATAGTGAGCACAATGACATGTCGAAAGACACCTTCGAGCAAACCTATCCACTCTACCCCTTCTCTCCGCTGGTGACTCTTGGCATCGAGCTGAGCAAGTGGTTCGCCGCCGGATCTGCGGCGGATGGCGCCCAGAAATCTTCGCAGGCCCGGCGCGCAACCCAGGCCTGCCGCTGACCTCAGTCAGGCCCTCTATGGGTTGGCTTTGTCCTCGGTTGTCGGAAAGCTGCCGACAAATCTATTCTGACGCCCCAAGGAGGAGACCGTCCGGTACGCGTTCCTGAAGCAGCGCGTCTGGCGGCAGCAAAGGGACGATCAAAAGCATGACCGCGCCGGAAGCCCGACCACTCGACGGCATTCGTATTCTCGATTGTTCAACCTTCATCGCCGGGCCGTTCGCGACCTCTCTCCTGGGCGAGTTCGGCGCAGAGGTGATCAAGGTGGAAAGCCCGGACGGTGGCGATCCCTTTCGGCGGTATGGGACTGCGACGGCGCGGCCCGACGCGACGCTGGCTTTCCTTTCGGAAGCGCGCAACAAGAAATCCGTTACGCTCAATCTAAAGGATCCGCGGGGTGCCGAGTTGTTCCGGACCCTAGCCTCACAATCAGACATTGTTTGCGAGAACTTCCGGCCCGGCACGCTCGAGCGCTGGGGGCTGGGGTACGAGCAGTTGTCCGAAATTAATCCAGGTCTCGTGATGTTGCGTGTCAGCGGCTACGGCCAGACCGGTCCTTACCGGGAGCTGCCCGGCTTTGCCCGGATTGCTCACGCCTTCGGCGGCTTGACCCATCTGACGGGAGAGCCAGGCGGGACCCCGATGACACCTGGCTCAACCTCTCTTGGCGACTATATGACCGGCCTGTTCGGGGCGGTGGGTGTTCTGGTGGCGCTGCGCCATAAAGGCAAATCCGGCCGTGGTCAGGTCGTCGATATCGGCCTTTACGAGTCGGTGCTTCGTGTCCTTGACGAACTCGTTCCGGCCTATGCCATGTCCGGAATGATCCGGCAGCCAGAGGGCTCGGGAACGGTAAATGCTTGTCCGCACGGACATTTTGAGTGTGCGGACCAACGGTGGGTGGCGCTGGCTTGCACCAGCGACAAGATGTTCGGGCGCTTGGCGGAAGCCATGAAGCAGCCCGAGCTGGCGCGCCTGGACCTCTATGGTGACGTGGCGGCGCGGCTCGCGAACCGTACGCTTGTGGACGGGCTGGTCGCGGGCTGGACAGGTTCCCTGAGCCGCGAGGAGGTTCTCGCTGTTTGCCGCGCCAACGGCGTGCCCTGCGGTCCGATCAACAACGTGGCTGATTTGTTCGAGGACCCGCACGTCGCCGCACGCGGGAACTTTGCGCGGGTTGTGGACCGTCTGGCGGGAGAGGTCGTCGTTCCAGCCACTGTCCCCCGGCTCTCCGAAACGCCGGGCGGGATTGAATCGCTGGGCGCGTCTCTCGGTGAGCACACGGATGAGGTTCTCGGCCGCCTCCTTGGGCTCTCGGCCGAGGAGATGGAAGATCTGCGACGGGAGGGGGCCGTCTAACGTCGAGCGCTTGGACCGAGCGTTGTCTTATCGGCTGACCTAGTCTTCGTGACTATTGAGTGTCATCCAGTTTTCGGGGTGGATGTTCTTAAGGACGGCGTCGTACGAAAGTATTGACTGTGCCGGTCCAGGTATTTCTCTTCGCAGCCTCACAGGCCTGTGGGGTTACTCATCATGGTTAATACTAGTTAGGACTTGTTCGGTAACATATTGCAACAAAGAGTGATTTGCTTATTGGCGCTAACCACAATACGCCTATAGGTAAGGCCGGGTTCGCGCCCCGGCCGATCTGGCGGTCCTCGCCAACTAGGGGGAAATCCAAGCAGGACGTGTGTCTGTCTGCGGTTTCCTGGAATCTTGGGTTTTTGTTTGAAGGGTAGGAAGAGATCTTACGTCCGACTAACACTTTGAGTGAGTCCCTGCCGTTTCGCGTCGCCGAGTTCGAGACGGTTACGGAGGGTCTGGACTACGCTGCTCGCGGTACCACCGGCTGCAACTTCTTCTCCAGCCGGGGCCAGCTTGAGCACGTCTTGACCTATGCAGAAATTCAGGACCGCAGTGTCGCCTATGCATTGCATCTAGCGGGCTTTGGCCTTGAGAGGGGCAGCCGTGTTGCCCTGATCGCTGAGACGACGCCGGATTTCCTCTGCTTGTTCTACGGCTGCATGTATGCGGGCCTCGTGCCGGTTCCGCTGCCTTTGAGCATCAACCTCGGGGGACATGAGGCTTACGTCAAACGCCTGCGCGCGATGATCGACGCTGCGGGGGCTTCCCTGGCATTGGCTTCGGAAGACATGGCGCCGGCGCTGCGCGAAGCGACGCTGGGCAGCAAGATGCGTTTCGTCGGAACGCCGCAGGGTCTGATGGACAGCGGATCCAAGGGCGGTACTCTGGCGCCGCTGCAGAAGGACGAGCCTTGCTACGTCCAGTATTCTTCCGGCAGCACCAGCATGCCACGTGGCGTTTTGGCGATGCAGCGCGCGGTGCTCAGCAATGCGCGGGCGATCGGTCAGTCCGGTCTGCAGCTGCGCCCCGGCGACCGCAGCGCCTCATGGCTGCCGCTCTATCACGACATGGGGCTGGTCGGGTTCTGCCTGACGCCGATGCTGTCCCAAGTAACCATCGACTATTTGGCGACGCCCAGCTTTGCACGGCGCCCCTTGCTGTGGCTCAAGATCATGTCCGAGCAGGGCAGCACAATTTCCTTCAGCCCGACTTTCGGATATGACCTCTGTGTGCGGCGCGCGACGAACGGTTATGCCAAGGGCTTGGACCTGAAGAACTGGCGCGTCGCCGGCGTCGGCGGCGAAATGGTACGCGGAGACGTTCTGGATCAGTTTGCCGATCGTTTCGCCTGCGTCGGGTTTGACAAGAGAGCTTTTCTGCCAAGTTATGGTTTGGCGGAATCGACCCTCGCTGTCAGCTTTGCGCCCCTGCGACGGGGCTTGGAAGTCGATGAGATCGACCGTGAGGCCTATGAGCGACACGGTGAGGCCGTTCCGGTTGCGCCTGAGGCCAAGGCCACCGTCAGCACGCGTGCTTTTGCCAAGTGCGGCGGTCCGCTTCCCGGGCATGAGGTCGTGATCCGCGGCGAAGGTGGGGAAGAGCTTCCGGAACGTGCCATTGGCCGTGTCTGCGTGCGTGGCCCCAGCGTGATGCGGGAGTACTTCCAAAATGTCGAAGCCACCAACTCGGCCGTAGACGAAGACGATTGGTTGGATACGGGTGATCTCGGTTACTTCGTACAGGGACAGCTTGTCATCACTGGCCGCAGCAAGGACCTGATCATTTGCAACGGCCGCAATATCTGGCCGCAAGATCTGGAGTGGCATGTTGAGGACCTTCCGGGCCTGCGCGCTGGTTGCGTGGCCGGCTTCTCCGTCGACAGCAAGGAAGAAGGCGAGCGTGTCGTGGTTGTCGCGGAATGCCGCCTGTCCGCGCCGGAGGAACGACGGGAACTAGTGCGTGAGATGACATGGAAGATCCGCAAATCTGCCGGCGTGGATTGCGAGATCGTGCTGGTGCCGACCCGGTCGCTGACATTCACGTCGTCCGGCAAGCTGAGCCGCGCCGCGGCGAAGGCGGATTATCTGGCCGGTCGTTTTGAACCCTTGACTATCGTTGCATCAAACCGGCAAGTGCAATCAACGGAACCTTACCTGGCGGCCTCCGCTGCGAGTTGATTGTGTCGCCTGCCGAGCGGTGGCGTGACTTCCAATGACAGTGGCTGGCCGTGTTGCGATCACCGGAGCTACCGGTTTCGTTGGCCGGGCGATTGCGTTGCGATTGTTGCAAGCGGGCTATCAGATCAAGGCCTTAGTGCGCAAGCCGGACGCGGCGTTGAAGGATTCCGGCGCGATTCTGGTTAAAGGCGCGATGGAAGATGAATCTGCGCTGGATCGGTTGGTCCAGAACGTAGATCTCGTGGTTCATTGTGCCGGCTTGGTACGGGCACGAAGCGATGCGGAGTTCGAGCGTGTCAATTCCGATGGAACAAGGCGCCTTGTTACGGCCGCGCTCCGTGCCGAATGCGTTCCGAGAGTCCTTTTAATGTCTTCATTGGCGGCGCGGGAGCCCGCCTTATCTGCTTACGCGCGCAGCAAGCGGTTGGCCGAGGAAGTGCTCGCGGAGCACGGCGACGATCTGGAGTGCCTGACCGTCAGGCCGCCTGCGGTTTATGGTCCGAAGGATCGCGCGACGCTTCCCCTCTTTCAGCAGTTTGCGAAGGGGTGGATTGTCGTTCCCGCCGTTCAGGGTGCGCGTTTCTCCCTCATCTTTGTCGAAGATCTGGCTGACGCGGTTCTCCATCTTCTCGAACAACCAAATTGGCGCGGAGAGCGGTTGGAGTTGGATGATGGGTATCCCGGCGGCTACAACTGGGCGGACTTGGTTCGTATCGCGGGCCGTTGCCTGGGACGCGGCATACGGCAGGTCAGGCTTCCTTTTGCCGCCTTATGGCCCCTGGCGGTGACTGGTGAGGGCTTTTGCAGGATCTTTGGCTGCGCCCCGATGTTGACCCGAGGAAAGCTTCGCGAGTTGTTTCATTTCGATTGGGTCAGTCGCGCCGAAAGCACCGGCTTATTAAGGGGTTGGCACGCGAAAACCGGGTTCGATCAAGGCTTTCCACGTACTCTGGCCTGGTATAAAGATAATGCTTGGCTCTAGCCGTTTTGGTCGAGATTGAAGGGCGGGGGCGCAGTTTAAGTGGTTTGCCTTTCACCCATACCGCAACGGTCGACAACCACAGGAAATTGGAAGCTGCTGGCATGGCTCCCACAAAGGAAGACGCGCTCGAAGAAGTCCAAAAGATTCTTGAGCAGTACAATCCGAACAGCGTGAAGCTCACGCGCGACACCCATTTGAACTCGGATCTGAACGTCGATTCCGTATCGGCGATGGATATAATTATGGAAGTCGAGGATCAGTTCGAGATTGATATACCGATCAATCTCGTCTCCGACGTCGAAACCGTCGGGGACCTCGTTGATCTCGTAGTGCAGCGGATGGAAGGTTCGGCATGACCGATATTTTCGACAAGTACTCTCAGATCAAGGGGCGCCACGATCACCTGCTGGAAGCCGGTAAGGACCCCTTCGCCGTCTGCATGGATGAAGTATTTTCCGCGACCGAAGCCCGCGTCAACGGCCGGGACACGATCCTCGCGGGGACCAACAATTATCTCGGCATAACGTTCGATCCGGAGTGCATCGCCGCTGCCAAGGAAGCCATCGACAATCATGGGACGGGCACGACTGGATCCCGTATCGCCAACGGCACCTATTCGTCGCACCGCGCGCTCGAGATTGAGATCGCCAAGTTTCTGAAAAGGAAATCGGCGATGGTCTTTTCGACGGGATATCAGGCGAATCTTGGCGTGATCGTCGGTGTTGCGGGTCCGAAGGACGTCATTCTAATGGACGCGGACTCTCACGCCAGTATCTACGATGGATGCCGTCTCAGCGGCGCGACGGTCGTTCGCTTCCGGCACAACGATCCCGAGGATCTCGACCGCCGCCTCGGCCGCTTAAACCCCGAGGAATCCGGCTGCCGCGTGATTATCGTTGAGGGCATTTACAGCATGCTCGGCGACCGTGCGCCGATCAAAGAGTTCGCCGACGTGAAACGCAAACACGGCGCCTATCTGTTGGCCGACGAAGCGCATTCTCTCGGCGTGCTGGGCGCGGAAGGGCGGGGGCTTGCAGAAGAACAAGGCGTGGAGGACGATGTCGATTTCGTTGTCGGCACCTTCAGCAAGAGCCTGGGGTCGATCGGCGGTTTCGGTGCCTCGAACCATCCGAAGTTCGACGTGTTGCGCTTCTGCAGCCGTCCCTACATGTACACGGCCTCACCGTCGCCGGCGAATGTCGCGTCGGTTCTGACCGCGCTCCGGCGTATTCAGGAAGAACCGGAACGGCAGAAGCAGCTCTGGGACAATGCCCAACAGATCTATAGCGGGTTGCACGACATCGGTTTCGAGATTTGTGCGCCGATGAGCCCCATCATCGCCGTCAAGATGCCCGACGAGGTTTCTGCCGTGTTCGCCTGGAACCGGCTGTTGGAGGAAGGGGTCTATGTAAACCTGGCACTGCCGCCGGGGACTCCCAATGGCGCCTGCCTCTTGCGGTGCAGTGTCTCTGCCGCGCATACGCCCGAACAGGTCAAGCAGATCTGTGAGCGCTTCGAGTCCGTGGCGCGGGAGATGGATGGCATTGGCAACGCGCCGCCCATGGTGGCGACGGCTGGCGAATAGTCAGCGGAAGGCGCCGCGGAAGTAGAGTTTCCAGAACAGCCATCCAGACGCCAGGATTGGGTGACGTTTCTGCCAGGGTGTCAGGGTTACCGAAACACCCGAGTGGCGCTCGATTTTCCAGGCCAGATAAGATGCGCCGTCTGTAAAGGTGAAGGCCGCCTTTATCAGCCGTGCCACGGACAGAGCTTTGCCAAGCACCCGCCGGGTAAACCACTTGAATGCGGCGTGGCGCGGCGTGGCGGACCCTACCGATTCCCGCGTTCCATTGGTGCCTGTTTCCCTATCAAATACCTCTGCGAAGGCATCGTATCGGCCCTTGTTGCGGAGATAGATTTCCCGGGCCCGTTCCGGGCCTTCCGCGCGCAGTTCGGTACGGTAGGTTTCCGAGAACGCGCGAACCCAGGTTTCTTCGGCACTGACGGGTTGCGTTAGGAGAGGATGCGTTTCCGCCAACAGTGTCATTACGGACTGAGCGAGCGCCTTTGAGACACGCTGCGCCCTCGCGGCGTCGCGGGCCCACAGCACGGATGTCGGCTGCGCGAAACGGGCCCAGAAATAGGGATGCAGGGTCTCAGCCGTGACCAGTCGTTCAAACTGCTGCAGCGTCAGCACGGCGTATTTCGCACGCACCTTACGGTCTTCGAAGGGTTCCTCGTGATAGTAGACGTTTGGCGGTAAGGCTGCGTTCAGGAATCGCATGACAGGGTTGCGGTGGAGATTCTCGTAGCTGTCGCAGAGCAGGTAGAGATCAACGATCTTGCCCTCGTCGTTGCCGTCACGAAGCACGCTGCCGTAGAAGAGAATCGCTTCGACACAGTCGCCGTGCTTCTTTCGCAGGGACTCCGCCAACTGCACGACGGCGGGCGGCGCAGGGGCGTGAGCCTCTTGCGCGACAAGGTCCTGAAGCTGTTTCAGTTGCGTCGCCATGACCTACCAGCGAATGAAGCTGACCTCGTGCTCCGCCGTCAAGACGACAGGCTTGCCTGCGATGGGTTCGTAGATTTGCCCGTCCAAGGTAAAGGGGCTGCTGAGCTGTAGTTCGATGCGCCGGGCGCCGTGACTCTCGTAAACCTCTTCGGGAAGCTTACGCGTTTTGCCGCCGAACAGAATGCGAGGTGCCCACCGCACCAGCCCACGTGACGGATGTGCAATGCGCGTGTACCGCAGCGGTTTCTCGTTCTGATTCCAAAAGGGGCGCGACCCAAGGATCAATCTGTCCAAGGTGGTCGTCAGCAACAGCAGCGTCGGCACCTCTTTCAAGGGACCGCTGTCGAGGGAAACCGACAGGGTCTCCGGCGCGATAACCGGCCTGTTCTTGCGGCGGAACATCCAGCCGATCAGCATGCCGGCCAGGGTCACACCCGTGGCCCAACCGGCCTGCAGACCAAGGGTGTGAACTCTGTCCCGGCAAATGTTGATCGCTTGAACGATACCGACAGCGCCGAAGAACATGCCGCATTGCGGAGGGAATCCTGCGGCGTTTTCGAGTCTCAGAATGTGGCGACGAACTGCGTGCCGCTGCAGTTCCTCCAGCGAGGCGCAGGAGAGCAGACGGCGCAAGGCCTGTGGGGCTTTGCCGCGAAGCCCGACGTCCTCCGCGGTCATATTGGTCATGCCGCGCGGCAGGATAGCCAGCAGCGGCGGACTCTCGAAAGCGCCATTCTCACAGATTTCGGTCAAGGCCGCTTGAACCGTTCCGTCACCGCCGTTGAGGATGAGGACCTGGACACCTTCTGAGGCAAGATCCGCGAGCGCACTTCCGAGCTTTTCGATTTCCGTTAGCTCAACGTGGCGGGTGTTTGGATGATCGCGGATGACGGCGCGCAGGCTATCCAGGCCGCGCTTGTTCTGCTCACTGCGGGGATTGCTCAAGACCGCGAAGGAGATCATCGCGAGGCCCACATCATGGTTTGCCGGAAAGGCACATGCCTAGGAGGGTAAACTGCCTTTTTCGGGAACCGATACCGGGCGGCTTGATTCCGGTGCCAAGATAAAACTGCCGATGAGGCATAGGAGAATGACCGATGGAGCCCACGCGGCGACCCAGTAGGGTAGGAGCCCGACTTCTCCCATCGCGACAGACGCCTTGTCCAGGACAAAGAACGCTAAGCCGATGGCCAGGGAAAAGAGGAAGAGCTGAGCCAGATTGTTTCGTCCGCGAAAGTGGTGCGACAGGGCGGCGACCAGCGCGATCATCAGGAAGGGCGCCGCCGCCGAGACAAAGCGGTAATGAAGCCAGGTTTTGTAGCGATCCGGACGGCGCTGTCCGAACGCATCGTTTTCGATCAGTCTTATGATTTCGTCGATCCGCAGTTCGCGGGGCTCTTCGGCGATCAGCGCGATGCTCTCCAGGTCGAATTGCCCCTCCCACCGTAGGTGCGTTAGGTAAGTGTCCTTTGAGTTCTCGACAAACTGCCGTTTGATCCCCAACAGCAGCCAGGTGTCGTCGTCCTGCCGCATGGCGGCCGTCACATCGAGCCGGTCAATCAGAACGCCGTCCGGATAGCGCCGGAAGATTGTAAAGTCCTCCAGGCGCCCGGCCTGCGTCGCTTCGGCGGGCAAGCGAACGATGTCGTTGCCGCTGCGAATCCAGACGCTGCCGGTGTCGTCTCCCAGATTGGATTGATCGAACCGTCCGACGCCCCAGGCGCGCAAGTCGTCCATCACCTTGGGAACGGCCCAGTTGTCGATCGAGAACTGCACGGCGACCAGGACCAGGGCCGCCGGCAAGAGCGCACGTATGATGCGAAGCGACGAGAGCCCGCTGACCCACATCGCAACCAATTCGCGGTGCCGGGCCAGTTCCAGAAGTGTGAACATCGCGGCCAGCAGCGCGGTAATAGGCAGAAGTTGCGACACGAGATCCGGTGTCCGAAGCAGGGCGTAGCGGCCGAGGAACAGCAGCCGTCCGCCGACGTCCCGCAACACGTTGTCGGCGGTTTCCAGCAGCTCGACGCTGAGCATGACTCCGACAATTCCCAACAGCACCAGCAGCGCACGCAGGAGAAACATCCAGCAGAGGTAGCGGGCGAAGATGGTCATCCGGATTCTCCGGAGCGGCCGCTCATCGTGCGGTTGCCCGGCAGCCAATCGAGCCAGCCAAGTCTCGTATCGCCCGGGACCGTGAGGCTGCATCTCAGGAAGTAGGCGATACAGGCGAAGGCGAGAAACAGGAAGGGAATCCAGAGCCCGATCACCGGTCCGACATCCCCGGACTCGACCAGATTCTTTCCGAAGTTCAGCGTCTCGTTGTAGGCGAGCAGAACGAATACACCGATTGCGATGGCATAGGCGCGGGCCGATCGTGGCGTGCCGCGCGCCAGGGAGACGGCCAACAGAGGCAAGACGAGTATCGAAAGCACCCTGACGATGCGGGTGTTGAACTCGGCCACCATGTCGTTGGTATCGACACCTTCCGGCGGGCTATGGCGCTGCTGCCAAAGCTCCGGCAGTGTGAATTCCCGTTCGTCCTCGCCACGGGCCCGGAAAATATGGCCGTCGATGTTGCCCAGACTGGCTTGCAACTCGTCGAACCTGAGCGCACCAGGCAGTTCCGCACCCCGGTCGGAGATTTCCTGTTGATCGGCACCTGAAAGGCGCACGCCATCCAGCAGCCAAAGCGACGGCAGGCGGCCGGCCTCCTCCTCAATAAGGCGGCCTTCGCGGGCTGTGATTGCCACCCATCGCGATTTCGGTTCGTCCCGGTATATGAAGACTTTCTTGAACTGCTGTTTGTCCGTCGAGATCTCTTCCGTCATGAAGGTCGTGTCTTCGACCTTTGAGAAGATCCCTTCCTGCAGGATGGCTTGGAACAGCACATTGGTGACGTTGAAGACGACGGCGCGGTATGCGTAGCGGGCGTAGGGCTGTAGATGGCTGATGGTGACGGCGGAAATGGCCGCGACCAGGACGGTGGTCAAGATCACCGGCCGCAGCAGCCCGTGGAGACCGATTCCGGCGGCGTGGATCGCATAGAGCTCGTGATCCGTGTTCAGGCGCCGAAAGCCGAAGAGGACGCCCAGGAACAGCCCCAGAGGCAAGGCGAGCCCAATGTAGTGCGGCACGAGATAGGCCAACATCTGAAAGATCAGATTCAAAGGGCCGTTCGATCCCAGAACCAGGTCGAGCACGCGCAGCATCCGCTCGATCAACAGTATGACCAGCGAGAGCATTAGCGTGACCGCAAGGGGCCGCCAGATTTCCCTCAGGATGTAGCGATCGATTGCCCGCATTGAATCCCGTGTTTGCCTTCCGCCGGCGCACGCGGCTCCCGGCGGCGCCCGGCCATCAGCCAGCAATTCGCGGCTCGGCCATCTTCATGGAACCAAGCCCCGTAAACTGAGGTTTCGCCGGGACCTGTCAAGCAAGAAACGTGAGATGAACCTGCGCTCGCGCTGCCCTATTCCGCGGTTTCCAAGGCGATGGGCTCTTCTTCCCTCAACTGGTCCTCGCCGGGAGCGTAGGCGCGGCGACGCAGACGGATGCTCCACCTCCGGTCTTTGGCTTCAATCTCATAGAGGTGATATTGGGCGCCGGTCCGGTCGGGGCGGGGAATTGCGGAGGCCGAGGGAACGCCACACACGCTGACCGGACCCTCCGGTCCTGCGACCTCTCCCAGGAAGTAGCTGTGATCATGCCCATGCAGAACGAGTTCGGCGCCCTGTTCCCGGATCATGTCCCGGAAGGCTGAGCCGTCCGTCAGACTCTTGCGGACCTTCACAACGCCTTCCGATGGCGGGTGATGCAGAAGGACACAGCGGAAAAAACCTTGTTCTTTCAATTGTTTGAGGCTGTTTCGGGCGGCAGCGATCTGCGCGGCCCCCAATGCCCCGGTGGCAAGTCCCGGTGCCGTCGGACAGGCGCTGGAAAGGGCCATGATTGCAATTCGGCCGCGTTTTCGAACGAAGGGGAATACCGCGCCGTTGCCGCCACCCTCCGCATGAGGTTGCGCGGTGGCTCCCTCATCCGGCCGCATATAGGGCGACCAATGGGCCCAGGACTGATCCTCGGGCACATGCACGTAGGCGTCATGGTTGCCGGGAATCACAGTCACCCAGGAAGCGTCTCCGAGGTTCCGCAACCAGTCCGCCGCGCGTGTGAATTCCGCCGGCAGGGAGATGTTCGTCAGATCTCCCGTAATGGCCACATGATCGGCATTTTGGTGCCTCAGGTCGTCGATCAAGGCTTCAAGGACCTCGGGTCGGTGGATTTTGTGGCGCCGGCGCCGCCAGGAGAGGTAGCCGAGCAGGCGCTTGCTCGCCAGCGCGGTCAGCGGCGGCCTGGGCAGCGGGGCCAGATGCAGGTCGGAAAGGTGTGCCAGCCGGAACATGGGCGCCACGTTACACTACGCGGGCGGACGGGTCAGGATGACGCGGGCGCTGCAAGACGACGTCGCCGCAGAATTTCATCAGCCAGCGCAAGGTCGTCCGGCTTGTCCACGTCTATGGCGGCCTCCGCGAAGTCTACGACCACGGTTTCCGCTTTCGCGTTGATAGCCCCGGAGAGCTGACGCATGGCCCCGGCGCGGGACAGGCGGCGCAGCAGGAAGCGCAGCAGGGCGAGCGGGCCGATGGCAAGGGCGATGCGCCAGGGTTTCTTGCGATCCTTCTCGACCCGGCGCCAGAACTCAATCCCGTGCAGTCCGTCCTTAGAGAGGATCGCGAAGAGATTGCAGCCGGAAAAGCGGCCGTCCTGGAACTTCAGATAGGTGCGACGGGTCTCCGGATACCCGGCCTGGATCGTCTCTGCCGGGGTCAGGCCCGCAACGATGTCCGCACCCGACGACAGGGCCGCCGTACAGAATGCCTCGACCATCTCACAGGTCAAAAGCGGGTGATCGGCGGTCACGATGACATAGGGAATTGGGTTTCCGAGTTGCTCGGTCGCTTCCAAAATGCTGAGGCAAGGCGTCTCGCCGGCGCGCAGGATCGTCAGCTTCGCCCGCTTCTCCGCCGCCATGCCGGGCAAGTCCTGCAACAATTGGGGCCGCTCGATCGAAACTGCGACCGTCCCGATCGAAGGGCTGCGGGACAGCGTCTCCAAAACCCGGGCAATCATCGGTAGCCCATCGACGGGGGCGAGGCATTTGTGGCTGATACCCGCGGCGCGCGCCACCGGATCGTCGGCCCCGCGGCTGCCTGCGAGTACAATCGCAGCGAAGCGGCCTCTGGCCGGTTCTGCCACGGGGTCCGTCACGCCAGGTCTTTCCCATAGACGCGATAAGTCTTGTAGGCCTCACCCCCGAAGGACTCGATCATTCGCCGGACCGGCAGGTTATCTTCCAGGATCCAGGATAGTTCGGCTTCCCGCGTGCCCATGCGCCAATGGTTGCTGCGGACTTGGTCGATCACACCGAAGGCAACGGCCGCCCCGATGGGCGATCCATGAAACTCCTTTCGAACGCCCATCAGGGGCATGCGACCGGAGACGAGGCCACGGACCTTCAGGCGCCAGAAGAGCTTTGCCCAGCCGAATGGGAAAATCTTTCCGCCGAGGTCGGCGATGGCTTCATGGACATTGGGAAGTGTCACGGACATGGCAATCGGCCGTCCATCCAACTCCGCGATGGCACCGTAGTCGGCTGACAGCAGCGGCTTCAGGTTGCTTGCCATGTAGGAAACTTCGGCTCTAGACAAAGGAATGAAGCCCCAGTTGCTCGACCAGGCATCGTTGAAAATCTCGACGATGGTCGCGAGTTCTTCCTCGAAGCGTCCCATGTCTATTCTGCGGACGACGATGTCCTCTCGGGCGGCGATCTTGCGCACAAAGATCTGAGCCTTGGCGGGCAAGCTCTCTGTGACGCGATAGCTGTAGGCAATGAGGTCTTTGGCCTTCCGATAGCCTTGCTGCTCTAACCGGGGTGCGTAGTAAGGCTGAGCGTGATTCATGAGCAGGTAGGGTGGTGTATTGAAGCCCTCGATCAACATACCGCTTTCGTCATTAATCGAGAGGCTGAAGGGACCAGTGACACGGGCCATGCCACGCTCCCGCAGCCAGCCTTCCGCCGTCTTTAGAAGTTGGGCAAATACCTCGGAATCGTCTTCGGCTTCCAGGAATCCGAAATGCCCTGTGGCGTCCCTATGCTGTTCCAAATGGGCTTGGTTGATCTGCGCGCTGATCCGGCCGACCGCTTTGCCGTTACGCCGTGCCAACCAGTAGGCGACTTCTGCGTTGGCGAAATAAGGGTTCTTTTTTGGGTTGAGATGCTGCAGCCGCTCAAACGTCAGTGGCGGCACCCAGTTGCGGTCGTTCTTGTAGATTCCGAAGGGAACGGAGAGAAACTCTTTCAGATTCCGGTGCCCCAGCACCGGCTCAATCGTCAACGTCTGGTCTGCTGGTGCGGGGGCCATGCTCCGTTTCGGCCTAGTGCAGCAAAAGCACGGGTTCAGCGGGACGCAAGTCCGTCCATACCCTCGGGAGTGAAATCAGGCTCTTCCCGCAATTCCGACATGCCGGCAACCCAGGGGTACTTCTGCGCGACGGCCCCGGTATAACCCAGATTGAAGACGGTCCGGCTGCGCGCGATACTCTTCGGGTGCGGATAATAGGTGCCGAGAACACGGTCCCAGACGAAATTGGTAATGCCGTAGTTGCCCTGCTCATTGTGGAAGTGGTGGGCCAGATGGAGCTTCTTGATGCGCTTCAGGCCCGGCCATTTCGGAGTGAACGGCAGATGCTGGATGCAGTGGCAGAACTCATAAAAGCAGGTGGTCAGAAGGCCCGATGCGACGGCGGCGGCTGCGGCGCCGCTGCCCCCGATGGCCCAGCCGACCGGGATCGTCACAATCAGGATCGTCGGCAGGGTCGTGTAGAGCGCACCAAAAAGGACACCCAGATCATTGGGATCCTGGTGATGGTCGAAATGGATGCGCTTCCACAAGGCGGCGGTTTGCGGAAACTTATAGAGGAAGCTCCCGTGCAGCACGAAGCGGTGCAGCAGGTACCAGATCCCGGGATAGATAGGCAGGACGACTGCGGCGGCGAGCAGAGACCGCCAGGCACTCTCGCTGAGGTGCCATGCCAGGCCGAGGCTCACGATCGACAACAGCAGGTAGCAGAGGATCGCATAGTGGGTGAAGTAGGCTCCCACGAGATCCTTCAGAGTCATTTTATCCAGGAAGTACTTGCGGCTGGCCCAAGGGCCAAAACGTGCGACCAAGATTGACCTCAATTGCTAACGATCATTCTACGCCGGTTTGGCCTCTAAGTAAGGGCAGAAGCGTAAAGATTCCGGTTGTTTTTGGCGCCTTTATGGCAGTGAAAGACGCCCATTTACCTGTTATCGTCCATCCTGGTTCATGCGGCAAGGGGCGGGGTGCGCTCCAGAACCTCCATGGCATCGTGGCGGACGTGGTTCTGGCGCATCTCGTTGCGCAGCATCTCTTCGGTGACGATGCCCTTATCCATACATTCCTTCAGCAAACCGAAGAAAAAATGCTCCTGGTTTTGATCCGGATGGGATTTGTAATGGCCCAGGAAGGCGTACTCCCCGAACGTCCGGCGGCGCCAGCGCATCACCCATCCAATGGGCGGAAACAGCTTGAACTTGTCCGCCGGTGTGAAATCGACGGGCAGGCCCGATTTCCAAGGCTGAGTGAGGCGACGCGTATTGTGCAGCATCTTCGTTTCCGGGGTCAGCTTGTCGAAATCGTTCCACTCGTTTTCAAGCAAACCGATGGATCCGGCGGGTTCGAGTTTCAAGCAGACCCAGGGCATGTAGTCCCGTTTCATCTCGAACAGTTCGTTGAACTGCTCCTCGCAACGCCAGTGCTTCAGTTTGGCGCAATCCATCAGCATCACGCTGCTCGCGTAGCAGCCGAACAGCCGCTTGGGACCCGAGCGGAAGCGGCACATGATGGCGGCACCTTTCATGTCGCGGGTCAACAGCTCGTAGACATCGCCAACCGCGAAGATATCGGGGTCGATCACGACCGCGCGGCCCTGATAACCCATAAGCTCCGGCGGCATGAAGCGCAGTGGCGTAAAGGACTGCAGATCGTCGCTGCGCCACGGCCGCGTTACGCCATCCCTAAGGAATTCCTGACCGTCCCGTGCCGCCAGAAAGGGATAGTCCTCGGTCTTGATAATCCGGACGTCGAATTTATCCGGGGATTTGGAGTTCCGCTTCAGGGCATGTTCGGCGACCAGCGCCCCGACCATCTGGCGGTCGTTTGTGTGAATGAAGACGCAGGGCTTTACATCGGTGCTCATGTTCGAATCCTCGTTGAACCTCCGCCGCCTCGTAGGTTCAGGCGCATAGCAAATCGTCGGGCCCGCCGCAACCGGCTGGAATGTCGCAGTTTTGTGCCTCTAAATCCAGGGGACCAATGCCAGGATCGCCCGACAACCTTGCATCATCCCGCCCCGGGTATATAGGGAGTCGGTCGAGACTACGCCCCGCGGATGAAGGCAGGGATTTGGCGAAGAGGCGCTCCAAACTCGGGAAGAACAAGGTCCGGCTGGCCCCGCAAGTTATGGCGCCGGCCTTAGACGCCTTCGCAGGCTGGATGGAAGCGACACTGATGTCGGCTTTCTGGGGCATTTCCGGAATGCTGCCGCTCAATTGGGCCTCGGCGCTGGGATTTCGGATCATGCATGTCGTCGGGCCGCGGCTCGAGAAGTCGCGCCATATCCGCCGAAATCTGGAGCTTGCCTTCCCGGACTGGCCGGAGGACGAGATCAAGCGTGTGGTCGCGCGGGTCTGGGGCAACTTCGGCTCGGTGATGGCCGAATATCCTCATCTCAAGCAGATCATCTCGGAACGACTGGAATTGGTGGGCCGCGAGCACGCTCCGCCGTTGCAGACCAACCCGAAGCCCGCGATCTTCGTGACGGGGCACATGGGAAATTGGGAGCTTGCGGGCGCTGCCGCCGGGGCGGTTGGAATTCCGCTGGCCGCCGTTTACACCGAGCAATCAAACCCAACAGTGAACCGGCGCCTTATGCGGCTGCGGCAAGCCTTGGCCTGCGATTTTCTGACCAAGGAGGAAAGCCTGCGCCGTATGATCCGCTATCTGTCCAAGGGGACCTCAATCGGACTTTTGATGGATCAGAGGGTCGATCCGGGCGCCGATCTGCCTTTTTTCGGCTTGGAGACGCCGACCACGCCGGTGCCCGCCCGTCTGGCCTTAAAGTACGATTACGACATCGTGCCGATTTTCATCGAACGGCTGCCGGGTGTCCGATTTCGTGCCGTCCTGCAGCCAGCGCTAAAGCCGCGCAATCCGGAAAGCGGTATCGACCCGCGAGCCCTGGACGTGACGCAGCAGATCAACGACGCCTTCGAGGCCTGGATCCGGAAGCATCCGGATCAATGGTTCTGCTACAAGCGCCGCTGGCCCAAGACGATCTATAAACCCGGCCAGGGAGCCGTGGCCGCCGCGGAAACCTCCGATGCGAAGGCGGGCGGGGCGGCCTAAAACACGGGGCGCACATTGCGCAGCGGTCGGATACGGTCCACTTGCCTTTGGCTGAGGCCTGAACCATTTTGGCGGAATCTGGCCGATTCACTGTTTCCTTGACCCTGAAGAACGACCAACGACTTCCATGCCCGAAAGCAACCAGCATACATTCAGCGACGAGTCTCCGCCCCGCGTGTGGCTGATGATGGGTCATCGGGCGGGCGACAATTCCCAGGTGCAGGCCCTGGGCGAAGCGCTGGGCTGGCCCTTTGAGATCAAGCGCCTAGCCTACCGCAAATACGAGCTGGCGATAAATCTGCTGATGGGCCCCACGTTGGCCGGGGTCATCAAGGAGAAGTCGAGCGCGCTGGAGCCGCCCTGGCCGGACCTCATCCTTTCCGCCGGGCGGCGCAACGAGCCGGCCTGCCGCTGGATTCAGCGGGAAGCGGCGCCGCAAAGGGTGAGGCTGGTACATATGGGGCGGCCCTGGGCGGCTATCGAACGGTTCGATCTGATTGTGACGACGCCGCAGTACCGCCTGCCTCGGCGCGAGAACGTCCTGCACAACATGACGCCGCTGCACCGCGTCACGAACAAGCGTTTGCGCGCCGACGCAGAGGCATTCCGCGAGCGTGTGTCCCACCTGGAGCCACCCTATATCGCGGTCGTTCTCGGCGGCAGCAGCGGTCCCTATAGCTTCGACGAGCGAGCGGGCCGGCGCCTGGCTGAGCAGGCAGGGGCGCTAGCGCGGCGCCTGGGCGGGTCCCTGTTGATCACCACCAGCGCCCGGACACCGCGCCATGCCTTGGATGCCTTGATGGAGGATCTGCAGGCGCCCCACTACCTTTACCGCTGGTCCAAGGAGGCGATGGAGAACCCCTATTTCGCGTTTCTTGGCCTGGCGGACAGCATTGTCGTCACCGGCGATAGTGTCTCGATGATGGCGGAGGGCTGCGCCACGGAAAAGCCGGTCTATCTCTTCGATCTTGGCGAAGGTCCGAACGCCATGCGGCCGGACCCCGAGGGTCCGAAATCGCCGACCCTTCTGGAAGCCTTGTTTCAGGGCCAGTTGGAGCGGAACCATATGAAGGCCTTTGTCTACCGGCAGACCATGCGGTTCGGACCGCAGCGCATGACCCGCGATATCCGCATCGTGCAGCAGAACCTGGTCGACTCGGGCCACGCTATGTGGCTAAGCGATGCCTTGAAAACGGAAAACCCCCTGGACTTCGCAAATCCGCCGCCGCTGCAGTGCGTGCCGGACGCGGTGGACCGCACGCGCGCGTTGTTCGGTCTGCCGCCGGTGGGGTCTCGGTTGGATGACGATGTCCCAACCGGATCGACGCCTAAGGTGCAGCAAGCCGGGTCCTGAGCGGGTTGGACCGCTCTAGGCCGAGGCAGCGGAATCCTTCGGTCTGGCTTCGGCATAGCCGAAGCTCTTGTCGAGATTGTTTTCGACGAAATCGTTGATCTTGTTCGCTTCTTCTTCGCTGAAATAGTCGAGGTAGCCGCCGACCTTGGCACGCCGGACCTTGAAGGAGTCCGGGTTGTTGCGGTCCTTCGGCACCATACGGCCGCCGCTGAGCCAGAAGGTCCGCTTCTGCTCCATCTTTTTCATGTTTTCGAAGGCGGCGAATTCGACGGCCTGCTTGATTTGGTCTTCCGTGCCCGGTGTGCCCACGAACTCGAGAATGCGGCCCAGTTCTTTTTCGGGATTGCTGCGCATGTCTTCGTAGCGCACCAGGAGGAAATGCGGAATCTGCGGCCGTTCGTGCTGCCAAAGGTTGAGGAAGTCGATGATCTTCGGCAGGCCGGCCCCCTGGTGCATGACGAAGTCATAGGCGCTGATATCCTCGCCGTGGGGCGGATAGTCGTTCAACTCCTTCTTATTCGGCCGCATGCGGTGCTGCCACTGAAACAATTGGGACACCGCGATGTCCCGGGGATCGCGGACGAGAAGAATGACTTTCTTGTGGTAGAAATCGGACTTGTTGTCGGCGTTCCCGGTGTAATCCTTGATGTAGTTGTCATGGGTGAAGCAGATTACCGGAATGTCTCGATTCTTGCGGTGAAGGTTGTCGAAGCCCATCAGGTGGCGCTCGGACAGGCCATACTTGACCTGATAAAAACGCGACAACATGACGCGCAGCCAGGTGCGCCCGCTCTTGCCGAAGGAAACCACGACACAGTCCGAGGCCTTGAGCTTCGTGACCTCGTTGTGGCCGCGAATCCAGCGTTCGGCGCGGATCTGACGTTCCTTGGACGCAAGGCAAAAGAGGCATCTCACCACAAAGCGGGTGAGCCGCTTGATCATTAGCCGGAACATGCCAAAGGCTCGAAGTTTCGAATGAAAGACGGGGCGTCTATAGCAACGGTGGGGCCAGGAGGCAACGAAACCCGACAAGGGGCCGGGACGAAGCCCGACCCGCGGCGGCGTGATGGCCAAAGGTCTACCTCCAAATACCAATGCTTCTGGAATTCCCGATTGTCTGACCGACGACGCCAAGTATCATGCGCTGGATTGGGGGACTTGGAGACAGAAAAAACGCGTCGTGAGAGGGCGCCATGGTCGCGAGTATTTTCGGCAATTTGAAGCCATCTTCCATCCGGCATGAACCTTTCCCTCATGCCATCATCGAGAACGCACTGCCGGAGCGGGAGTACCAGGAACTTTCCGAGACGTTTCCCGATCCGACGTATTTCGGTGGCGGAACGGACCTAGGGAGCAACAAGGCCCATCGCAGGTTCTCCAGGGATGTTATCGAAGACCCCGCAATGCCGGCGATCTGGCGCGATTTCATCGCCTATCACAGCTCTCAGGAGTTCTTCGATGAGGTCTGCGACATCTGGGGGGACGATATTGAGCGTTCGCGCCACAGCCTGCTGAAAGGCTATGGGAAACCGCTGCGGGACTTTACGGTCATGCGGCGCTACCCCGGAAAGGAAGATAGCCCGGAGAATCAGCAGTCAGATATCGTCCTGGATTGCCAGTTCAGCATTAACAGCCCCGTGGCCAGCGAGAGTTCCGTCAGGGGGCCGCACCTCGACAATCCCTTCAAGCTCTATGCGGCGCTGCTTTATTTCCGCGCGCCCGGCGATGACTCCACCGGCGGCGACTTCGACATCTACCGGCTGAAGCGCGGGCACCTGCCCCTGCCGAAGCCCTCGCGGATCGGCGCGGAGCATGTAGAACGCATCAATCGCGTCCACTATCGACCCAACATGCTGGTTTTCTTCGTTAATACGCGACACAGCCTGCATGGTGTGACGCCGCGGTCGATTACGCCGGTCCCGCGCCGCTATATTAACTTCCTGGGCGAGTGCTATGCCGGCAACATGAACGGGCTGTTCTCACCGACCAACCCGCACGTGTCCCAGTCCTGGCGCACCACGATGACAAAGATCCACAGATATCGCTGGGCGCTGGGTGTTTAGAAGGCTTTCGCTGACGCGAAAACTCGCCCCAGCCCGCTCCCCCACCCGGCCACCCAACGCCAGTATTCTGTGGATGGCCGGGTGGGGGAGCGGGCTGGGGCCGCCAATCGTCAAAACGAGGCGTTAAGCCGCTACGGTCTTGGCGTTTTCCAAGGGGGCGATAACGCCGCCGTCGCCGTAGCCGAAATAGGTCGAAAGCTTTCTTGAGACGAGGGCGTCCAACTCAGCCACCTCTTCATCGGTGAAGTAATCGCGGTAGCCGCCGACCTTGGCGCGCCGCACCTTGTAGGATTCCGGGTTCTTGCTGTCGCCCGGAACCATGCGGCGGTCGCCCGATCCGAAGGCGTTTTGCGACTCCAGCTTTTTAAGGTTCTTGAAAGACGCGAACTCAACCGCTTCGGCAATCGCCTCGTCGGTGCCGGGTACCCCCATGAAACTGAGGATTTCAGCCATTTTCTCGTGGGGATGGGTGCGGAGGTCCTCATAGCGGACCACCAACAGGTCCTTCACATTGCTCATATCGGCCTGCCAAGCGTTGAGGTAGGCAACAATGTTGGGAACCCGGAAGCAGGCGAATTCGAAGAGGCTGGGCGCGTTCTCGCCGTCCACCTCGATGTCACGCAGACCGCGCTTGGCCGGGTTGGGGCGATATGTGCGCTGGTGGAAAGAGGAGACTGCGACATCGCGCGGGTCACGGACCAGCAGCACGACCTTTTTGCCGTAGAAGTCGGCCTTGCTTTCGCTGTTTCCCGTGTAGTCCTTCAGATAGTTGTCGTGGGTAAAGAAGACCCGCGGGATGGCCCGGTTCTTCTTGTGCATGTTCTTGAGGCCCAGAAGCTTCATTTCGTCCAGGCCGAATTTAGTCTGCAGGAAGCGGGTGATCATGACCCGCATCCAGGTGCGCCCGCTCTTGGGAAAGGAGACAATCACGCAATCCGCCTGACGCAGTTTGCGGAACTCATGCCGGCCGCGCAGCCAGCGGTTGGCCCTGACCTGCCGTTCCTTCGGCAGGAAGGACAGGGAATAGAGCGTCGCGTGCCGTAGAATCTTGTTTGCACCCCACTGGCCCATGGCCGGCTCCTGCCTTTCTAAAGCTCGGAAGAGGTCAAGTGCAGCCTATAGCAAGGCCCGCGGGCGCCTGCAAACGTGGCCCTGGCTTGGTGCTCGGGGGCCGGTGTCCCGAGAGGGCGAGGCCGGCTTAGGCCGCCTGCCTCGGCAGCCGCTCGATGACCTCGAAAGCGTCGTGGCGGATGTGGTTCTTCTGCATCTCGTCGCGCAGAAGCTCTTCCGAAATGGTCCCGTTCTCCAGGCACTCCCGCACCAGGCCGAAGAAGAAAGCCTCCTGGTTAGGGTCCGGATGGTGGGAATAGACCTTCGGGAGATCTGGCCCGAGGGACCCGCCTTTCTGGAAAGGACGGAACCAGGTCCAGGGCTTCAGAGCCTTGAATTTCTTGCTGGCCGCCGTGTAGTCCACGGGCAGGCCGGCCTTCCAGGGCTGCGTCTGGCGCTTGGTGTTATGCAGGACCTTCGTTTCCGGCGTCAGATTGTCGAAGTCATTCCACTTGTTCTCGAAGAATCCGATCGTCTCCTTCGGCTCGCACTTCAAGCAGATCCAATCCATGTAGTCCCGCTTGAACTCGAAGAGCTCGCCGAACTGTTCCTCGCACTTCCAGTGGGTCAGCTTGGCGCAGTCCAACAGCATCACGCTGCTCGCCAGACAGCCGGTGAACCCCTTGGTGCCGGAACGGGGCCGGCACATGATGGCCTTGTTCCCCATATCCCGGGTCAGAAGCTCCCAGATATCGCCAACCGCGAACACGTCGGGATCGATGACGATCGCCCGGCCTTCGTAGCCCATCAACTCCGGCGGCATGAAACGGAGCGGCGTGAAGGACTGCAGGTCCTCGTTGCGCCAGACCCGGGTGCCGCCGTCGCGCAAAAAGGGCTGACCTTCGCGCGCCTGGAAAAAGGCGTGATCCCTATGTGCGATGATCTTGACGTCGAACTTGTCGGCATTCTGCGAATTGCGCTTCAAGGCGTGCTGCCCGACGAGCGCACCGACCCACTGCTTGTGGTTCGTGTGAATAAAGACTGTGGGTTTCATTCCTGGTTCCAAACGAAAAGGAGGTCCAAGTTCCTGCCGCTCTTAGCAAAATCTCCAAAACCTCGCAACCTGCGGGTATTTCTTGCGACCTTACGTCGCTTCAATACTCTGCGGGCGAGCGGTTGACCGCCGGAGCCTGGACCAGGACTCGAATTCCGCGTAAGAAAATCGACGGGGGACGTCAAGGATTCCTCCCTGAGGTTCAATTATCGGACCATGGACCCATAAATGACAGGCTTTTCGCTGCCGCTCGGGCAGCCCGCTACTTGGTTCGACCGGCGCCCCGTCCTGCTGTCCATCGCCTTCATGCTCGCATTCGGTTTTTGGTTCGCGCATCTTCAATGGTGGTGGAAGGCGAACGATGACTCGGTGCACCAGTACTTCAACGCTCTGAAGCTCAGTTATCCCGCCGAAGCGGCTGAAATGAACGATCAGGCGCTGGCCGCGATGGAACGGGCCGGCATGGATGTGAAGTCTCAGGACAGGCTGAAACTGCGAGTCCAGGTCACCTACAACTGGCTGCTGACGAGCCTGTCGATCAACGCCGCAGACAGGATGTTTGGGTTCGTCGACCCCGCAACCGGACCTCCAGACGCTTTCCCCAAACAATTGGTCTCGGCTGAAATTGCGGGGTTCTTTGCGGCCTTTTCTCTGACAATTCTGGTTCTGATCCTGGCAATTTGGGCGCGCTTCGACGACCTCTATCTCAAGGCGCTCGTTGTCGCCTTTGCCCTGATGTTCGCAATGGCTCTGTTGCATCGCGTTCTTTCGACCGAGTTTGCAGCACTTTTCCTGGTGGGGGGGCTGGGTCTCTATTGGGTGTTTCGCCGCTTTGGGGCCCTCTGGGGATTCAGCGCATTCGCAATTGCCCTGTTCCTCTTCACTTACGGCGTTCTCGATGCCTTGGTTGCCTCTGAAATCTTCGACGCCAGAAGGGGAGAGATCGTTCAGCCGCAGGGGGGGCTCTTCGAGTTCCTGGCCTATAGTCTGGATACCCTCCTTTATCCTCGGCGTTGCTGCAGCGCCTTCGGCTACTTCGCCCGGTCGAACTTCAACCTGCTGCTGATCCTGGTTTTTGCGCTGCGCTGGTCGGACCGGCCTGCCGCGGCTTACCTGCTGCTCGCCGGCCTATCGCTTATCCATGTTGCGCAAAGCGGCATGGCGATCTTTCTGCTGTTGGGAGCGGATGTTCTGCTGCGACCGGGTATTCTTTTCAGGAAATCTGTGCTGGCCTCCGCCGCTCTTGCCGTGGGTGTGTTCTTGGCGCGACAAGGGGCCTGGCCGGAATTTGTATGGTTTTCGGAACGTGCGTTCTTCCTGGTATTGGCGGGTCTAGCGGGTGTTCTGCTGATCATGACGGTCCGGAATTACGCCGGACGGATCGTTGTGGCTTCTGAAACCTATCTGAGTTGGCTGCTGAGGCTGCAGCGCTGGGCCGTGAGCAAAGGGCCCATTCTGGCGGATCTGATGGTCGTCGGACTGGGCTGGCTCGGTCTTTCGCTTTTTCTGTTCGTCGTCGTAAAGTCCCTGGGCCGGGAGACGGTGGAGGAGATGAACTACCTGAGCCAGGTTGCGCTGACGGTGACGCCGCGCCGCCTTCTGAGCATGCTCCAGGCCTCCTTTGTCTTCGGACTAGTGCTGTTTTCGCTCAATGCGCTGGCTGGCGCGGCGCAGCCCCGCAAAGCGAGCTTTGGTAAGTGGCTGCCGCGGGCGGTTTGCCTTGTTCTGCTGGTGATTTGGGGCAACAACGCCGTGCTTGCTGTTCTCGGCCCATTTCCGCTGCGCCAGATCGAGCGGATGGAGAAGCTGCACAAGACTGCGGAAACGAGACCCCCTTTTCCCGACCGCGATTTTCACGAGGCCAGGATGTACTACCTGATGGCGCTCTACGCGCGCACCGGCCACTATGTGCCCAACGGTTTCTTTCGTCCGCGGGAAGGACAGTCTCAGTAAGACGGGCGAGGGCTATTCGGCGGCCGTTTCCATGGCGGACTCGCCGGGTTTGGGCTGGGACCGCCACTTCGAGGTGCAAGGTATCTTCGCCAAGTCGACGCGGTCCCGCCAGCGTTCGGCTACGTCCAGGACTTCCTGCATCAGGCCGTCTTGCAGAGAAACCGGCACAAGACCGAGGCGCTGAAGCCCTTGATTCTCGACCAGCAACTCGTTCTCGTCTGCTTCCAGGCGCGGATTTTCGACGTAGGCAATGTCGGCACCCGTCGTCTCGGAGACCATCTTCGCGAGGTCGCGGACACGATGAACCTCGGTCATCTGGTTGAGGATTCTGACCCTGTCGGCAGGGGCCGGCGGGTTCTCGATGGCCAGCCGAACGCATTGGACCGTATCGGTGATGTGGATGAAGGCCCTAGTCTGTCCGCCGGTTCCGTGCACCGTCAGTGGGTGGCCGACCGCAGCCTCGACTAGGAAACGATTTAAGACCGTCCCGTAGTCTCCGTCGTAGTCGAAGCGGTTGACGAGGCCAGGGTCGATGGCCGTTTCCTTCGTCTGCGTGCCCCAGACGATGCCCTGGTGCAGATCGGTGACCCTTAGGCCGTCATTGCGGTTGTAGAAGTGGAACAGCACGTTATCGAGGCATTTCGTCGCGTGATAGACGCTGCCCGGGCTGTAGGGGTGCACTATCTCCTGGGTCTCGCCATGCGGCAGCGTGACGGTGAGATATCCCTCGGGAATCGGACGCCCGCCTGCGTAGCCATAGACACCCATGGTGCCCAGGTGAACCAGGTGTGTATCGAGGTTGGCTTCGACCAGGGCACACAGCAGGTTGTGGGTCCCCAGGATGTTGTTCTCGACGGTGTAGCGCTTATGGCGCGGCGACTTCATGCTATAGGGCGCTGCCCGCTGCTCAGCGAAATGAACAATCGCGTCGGGATCTGCTTCCTTCAGCGCCTCGATCAACGCGTGGTAGTTGTGCGCAATATCGATGTTCTTGAACTTGATGCGGTGCCCTGATTTTTCCTTCCAAAGAGAGAGGCGCTCATCAATGGAGCGGATCGGCGTCAGCGACTGTACGTCAAGCTCGGCGTCGATCGCGCGGCGGATCAGATTGTCCACTATGGTGACATCGTAGCCGTGAGCGGAAAGATGTAGCGCTGTGGGCCAGCCACAGAAGCCGTCGCCACCCAACACAAGAATTTTCATAGTCCCCTTCCTTTGGAGCCGCTGGTGCGGCGCGCCGGGCCGTGGCTGCGACAAGCCATGGAAGTCCGGATTTGCGCGAGGCGAATGGTCTCTAGATACAGAAGGGACTCCTGCCATGCAACAAGGGAAACCCTCGAGGAACTGCGGGATTTCGGCACCCAAAGCCAATTTCCCGGCTTGGAGAAGCCTTTCCTTGCCGATGACCGAGATGCTTTGGTAATTAGCCTCTTGTCGGGCCGTGTTTCTGTGCGGCCGGTCCGGCGGGAAACTGCCGTCGGCATTCCGCCGGCCACTGAGGATTCGGCTCACAGCAGATGAACATTTTGATTACCGGGGGAGCCGGGTTCGTCGGCACAAATCTTGTCGCGAAACTGGCTAGAAACCCCGGGCACAGCATTTTGGTCTTGGATGACGAGTCGCTGGGAAAGCGCGAATACCTTGCGGAATTCCGGGATGTGGAGTTCGTAAGGGGCGATATCCGCGATGGGGACTGCCTGCGACAAGTTCTGGCGGGCCGTGATGTCATCGTGCATCTGGCAGCGGATACGCGGGTCATGGACTCGATTTCCGACCCTTCCAAGAATTTCTCCGTCAACGTTTCGGGCAGTTTCGAACTGCTGCAATGCGCCCGCGAGGCGGGCGTGCGCAAGATCGTCAACGCGTCTACCGGGGGCGCGATCCTGGGCGAGGTGGAGCCGCCCGTTCACGAGGGCATGGTTGCCAGCCCGCTGTCCCCCTACGGCGCCGCCAAACTGGCCGTCGAGGGCTACATGTCCGCTTTTTCGGGCAGCTATGGCATGAACGCCATCTCGCTGCGTTTCTCCAACCTTTACGGCCCGCGGTCCTATCACAAGGGCAGCGTCGTCGCGGCGTTCTACAAGGACCTGCTGGCCTGCCGCCCCCTGACCGTATACGGCGACGGCAGCCAACGCCGAGACTTCCTGTTCGTGGAGGACCTGGTGGACGGTATCGAGCAGGCCATGACCTCCGACGTCACCGGTGTGTTCCAGTTGGGGTCCGGCCGGCCCACGAGTCTCAACGAACTGATCGATGCGATCCGCGGTGTCGTGGGGTCCGCCATCGACGTCGAGGTCGACTACAAGGAATTCCGCCAGGGTGAGATTCATTCGACCTGGTGCGACATCGGCAGGGCGCGGGAGGCCTTCGGGTTCGACCCCTCGACGAGCCTTGCGGAGGGCCTGCAGCGGACCTGGGACTGGTTCCTCTCGGTCTCCGGCAAGAGCGGTGCGGGGGCGAAATGAACAGGGGGCATCCGGCGCGTGAGTAGATCGGCCCAGGAACTGAAGATTTCCGAGGCGAAGTACAGCACGCAGCGGGAAATCGAGCGGACCAGCAAGGCCTATATGCGCCGGCTGGTGCCCGCAGAGGGACCGCTGGAGATCCTGGACGTCGGCTGCGGCACCGGCGTGAACGCCGAGTCGCTGCGGGCCCAGGGACACCAGGTCTTTGGGATCGACCTTTCCCCGACGGCCTTGACCAGCTTCCGCAAGTTCGGTTTCGCGGGCGCGGTGGGGGATGCCAGCATCGGCCTGCCCTTCAAATCGGACAGGTTCGACTTGGTTTTTTCCTCGGAGGTCATTGAGCACCTGGCTGACGGAGAGGCCTTTCTGCAGGAACTCTACCGCGTTGCGAAGCCGGGTGGCCGCCTGCTGCTTTCGACCCCCAACTCAGCGTTCTGGGTCTACCGCGTCTACGCGCTATTGGGGCGGACCATGACCGAGGTCCAGCATCCCGGGCATGTCCGCTTCTATTCTGTCCGGTCCCTCAAGGAAATCGTTGAATCCTGCGGCTTCCAGGGGACGAAAACAGCGGCGCGTCATATCTATGCTATTTTGTTCGGTGCCTTGCCAGAGCGATTGGATTCTGTCTTAACCTCCTTGGGCTTTCATCGTGAACTGCGTTTCAAGACAGGGAGCAATTTCTGGCACCTGAGCCGCTACGCGGAGTCCGCCTCGGCCCTCTGGGCCGATACCCTTATCGTGACAGCGCAGAAACCCAAAGGATCGGATTGAATTATGACTGAGCAAGGGCCGATAGATCTTCGAAGCGTCAGGAGTGCGGCCGAAGGCGCGGAACTTGCGGTTGTTATCCCGATCCGGAACGAAGAGGCGATCCTCTGGGACAATATCGAGAAGGTCGCGACCTGTTTTGACGAGACCGTTGGCCGGGGGCGCTGGAAGTTCCTGCTGGTGGACAACAATAGCACTGACAGCACACCAGCGATCATCGATCGCGTGCTTGAAGCTTATCCGCCGTCGCGCAAGTTATTCGTTGCCGAGCCAAATTACGGGAAGGCGGTTCGCGCCGGGATCGAGGCGGCAGACACTGACTGGATCCACGTCATTGATGTGGAACAGTGGGATCTGCCCTTCTTCCGCTGGAGTTGGCTCTACCGTGACCGCTACGATCTTTTTGTGGCATCCAAGCGAGCCGATCCTGCAATTTGCCAGCAACCGATCTACCGGCGTTTCTTGTCATGGGGATTGAATTCCCTGCTGCAGCTCTTTTTCGCGTTTCCCGGTTCCGAGACTCATGGTCCGAAACTGATCAACAGAGTTGCGCTTGAAACGATCCTGGCGAAATGCGTCCTGGACCGTGGGCAGTACGATACCGAAATTGTGTTGCGGACGATCCGGGATTCCAAATGGGTCGTGGAGTTGCCGGTGCCCTACGCGGAGGTTCGCCCGACGCGCAGCTTCATGCTGAAGAAGATCTTCTTCAATCTGCGGGCCTTCAACCGATTGCGGAAAGTGTTCAAGCAGGAGCCGCCGCAAACTGGCCCCGTGCGCCTGCACCGCTTCTGCCGCGAGGATGTCCTGGCCCAGGTCGCGCCGCCGGACGCGGTTGAGGCTAGCGAGCCGCAAACTGACGCCGGAACAGCGTCGGAAGAGCGGCGACGAGCAGATACAGGGTCATAACGCCGACAGTCGTCGCCGCGTAGTAGGTCGCCAGATCGGCGGCCGTGTTCGACTGCGAATAGATCACCGTGCCGCCAATCACGACCAGGGCCGCGAGGATGGGGCTCTGCAGGCGTATGCCCGTCGCGAAGCCGATGGTGATGGCGAGGCGTATGACGCAAAGGGGAATCACGGCGATTAGCAGGGTCCGCATTAGCCCCGCGTCGCAGCCTGAAATTCCGTAACCACCGCAGAGGACCGGTTCGCCGAGGTAGGCGACGGCAATCGCCGAGCCGGCCAGCACCAGCGTGATGGCAATGCCCTTCAGGACCATGGTCATGTCGATGCCGCTGGAGACTTTTGTGGCGGTAATCGAAGGGAAGGCAACCTGCAGTATCGGCAGGGTGAAAGCGAGGATGCCCTTCGGGATCACGTTCGAAGCGGAGTATTCGCCAAGAATCAACGGGTCGAACTTCAGATAGGCGAGAGCCACGTCCATGTAAGCCAGAAAGACGAAGAGACTGAAGGTGCTGCCGAAAGTCAGAAAGTCGACGACCCGCTCCTTTTTAAAACGCAGGAGGCGCGGTACGGAGACATGGCGCGCCGTATCGCGTAGGCGGGTTATCTTTGCGAGAACCGGCAGGAACACGGCAGGGCCGGAAAGCAAGAATCCGATCAGGCCGCCCCAGACCGACTCGGTGATGAAGACAGCGAGTGTCACAAAGAGGAATCGGACAGCCATCCATGCAAGTCCGTACAGTCCCACCGATGGCGTGCGTCTCAATCCCTGATAGACGATGCGCCCGAGTTCTGTGAGATAGCAGGAAAAGGCGATCAAGACGGCCAGAACGACGACATGGTAGGCGGAAATGCCGATGATCGACCCTGAGATAGAAAGGGCGAGAATGGCGGCCAGGGATACAGCGCCGCCAATGGCGGTAACCTGCTTTAGGTTTTGCCAAGCCTCCGCCCAGACGGCCGCCTCGCCGTGGCGTTCACCTATCTCGGCTAGGTAGGCGGAGAGATAGAGGTTCAACAGCGGCACCAGGGCGATGAGGACGACGACGAGGGTGTAGGAAAAGTAGAAGATTCCAAAGGCCGAGGCGTCGAGGAAGTAGTTGGCGGAATATATGGTTCCGAAATTGCAGAGGAACCCGATAGAGTAGAGGCCTTGCAACAACAGCGACCGTCGGACGATCGACCTTTCGCCTCCGACGAGGACGCCTAGCTTACCTTTTTTCACGGTGCTTCTCATTCTGGCCGATCGAGTCAGTTCGCCTGCCTACAGCCCATCCGATTTATCGTCAATCCGAACTTCCGCTTGCCTTATGCAGGATTTGCTCCGGTCGGGTAGCCGTGCCCCGCCAGGTCGATTCCGTAGGCCGCCTCTACAGCGCTGTTGCTGGCACGATATAGGTCTTCCAGGTCGCGCCTTTGCGTAGCGGAGAGGGCAATTTCGCGGATGGCGCGGGCCTTGGCCTGGCTCGCCAGCGGCTCAAGGCGCATTGCCTTCAGGAGCCTGCCGAGTTTGAAGTACAAACTGTGCCGGTCCGGCAACGCGTAAGAGCCCGCCTCCTTGCTTCTTTGCTTCTCGTGCTTATCGCCTAGCAAGGGCGCGCTTGTTCTGGGGTCGATCCCAAGGATCAGCGAGAGCCGTTTCAGGAACCTGTCCCGGTCGGCGACAAAATCCTCGAAGGTGAGGAGGTGCAGCTTTTCTTTGCCGAAGAGGCGGGCATAGTGATCGAGCAAATCGGAGTAAAAAAGACTGCCGGGAAAGCCACGCCGCGGATCTGCGAGCGCTTCGCCGACATGACGATCGAGGTCGTCCTGCGTGCCTTTAACAAACTGGATGAAGTGCGACAGGATCAAGTCCGGTTGGTTTCGAAGGCAGATAACAATCTCAGTATCCGGCGATTCGGCGAAGGCTCCCACGAAGACCTGGTGGATCCGTTCCGCCGTTCGCCTGAGGTCGTGCCCGCCGAAACGGGTGCTGCGCAAGAATCCCTCGTGTGACAGCAGCAGTGGCTTTGTTTCACGACCTTCGATCTCTTGGCGAAACGCGGTTTGAAAACCGGGTAGGTCTTCCGCGAAGGAGCTTTCGTCGCTTGTCAGCATGGCTTTCTCGATTCGTGCCATGCCTTGGGAGAAGGGGCGTCCGAGATAGTGCAATCCTGGATGCTTGGCAAAAAGATGAGCCTGCAGCGTGCTGGAGGCTGTCTTCGGATACCCGACGTGAAGAATAAGCCTGGTCACATCATTCTGGGCGTTGCCGCAGTTGCTGGCATCGGCACGTCGAGCCTCAATCTTGCCTGGCGGCAGGTTTGCGCAGGTGCGTCACGATATTGGGCGCCATCGTCAGGATCGATTCCCGTCTGACGAAAGGAAAGTCCAGGAACTTCAGCGGAAAGACAAGGGGACAAAAGGCCAGATAGACCAGTCCCTTAAGCTTCTCGTTACCGAAGCTCAACAGGATCGAGAGCAGCTCCAGGAAAGCAACGTTGAAAAGGGTGAAAGGTCCGGCGGAGGCGAACTGATCCTCAACGCGCCAGGGCCCGAAGAGCCGCTGTGCCCCGACTGCCGTGTAGCGCTGATAGTCGTGAGGCGAAGCATGAAAGGGATACATGAAAGGAATGAGGTGTATGCCTTGTCCCCCTTCCTTCGTAGCGCGGGCGACTTCTTCAGCCACGATGTCGATGTCGGCGACGTGCTCCAACACACCGTTCGACGTAAAGGCATCGACGCTGCCGGGAACGAATGGAAGTTTCCGCATGTCCGCAATGATGTCAATCTCGTCGTAATCCATGAAATCCATGGAGATGACGTCTTCCGAGATTTTTTGATTGCCGCTGCCAAGGTCGATGACCAAGCCCTTTTTTGCGTCCACCTGCTTCAGGACATAGTTTCGAAAGTTGAACGGGAAGCCCGGGGCGATCAGCGGTTTCAAGACGTAGTAGTAGAGATGGCCGAAGCGCTTCTTGAACTGCCCTTTGATGGAATCAAGCTCATCGGATTCGCTGGCGGGTTGACAGAAATAGAGCTTTCCCTTCCGGATCGGGTAGCTGCCGTTGCATTCCGGACATTCGAAAGTGTCCTCATGGTGAATCAATTTGACCTTGCACGAGGGGCAGGCGAGACACGGGGCGATCTCCGAGATTCGTTCCTGGCTGAGCAAAGTTAGATTTCCTTTGGAGATCTCTGATGTGCCGACGGAGTGTGTGAAGCCCGGGTTGTCTCACTAAGCATCTAGGGGCATGGCTATCCGTGCGCGAGGTAGGCCTCTGCGGTTTGAAGCCATTGCTTGGTGTAGTCGTTTTGGAAGGCGTTGTTCAAGTCGACGATTTGCGCGTGATGCTGCTTGGCGAGGAAAGCCCTGAACTGCTCCGGAATCGGCTCGCCCTTGCCGGCGTTGCGTTTCTTTTCCACGTCCTCGGGAATGGCGGTGGCACTGGCGTCCAGGCCGAGGAAATCGAGGATATTTCTAAGCAGCGTTTCCGGTGAGGCCGTCAGCTCGTCGAAGAACCCGATGAAGATCTGATCCTCCGCGAAGTGCTGACGCCAGGAGCGCAGATTGGTCAGATAGTCTCCATGGACCAATGTCTTCGGGGCTGCGAGATGCGCTCTGATCTGTTCATCCTGATAACGATCGATGCTGCCGAACTTGGGTTTGCGAAAATGCATGACGGCTGTGGACCAGGCCCGTCCGATCGGATCGCGGAGCAGGTAGATGATCTTGGCGTCCCGCATTAGGCGGTGGACCCGCGCAACCGCATCGGCATCCATCCGCGCATAGCCGGGACAAATCTCACCCGTGACCTTGCCCTCAATCCGCGGAAAAAGGCTCTCGTACCAGTCGTCGCTGCGCGTTGCGAGGCAATAGCGCAGCGCCCACCGCAGATCCTGCGCGCTGGCGTCGCCCTTCAAAACCGATGCCATCTGATGCGCCAAATGGCTGCGGGCCGTTCTCAGGGTCTCGGTCTTACCGAACAGGCGCTTCCGAAACGACGGCGGACTGTGATCGAGGTAATGCAGTTCCTTGACTGGGGGCAGCCAAACCTGCGGGTGACGCCGCAGATTTTCATGCAGCCAGGTCGTGCCCGCTTTCTGGGCGCCTATTCCTAGGAAATCAGGGAACATAGGCGGTTCTTAGCAACTGAGGGCCGCATCTATCAACCGCGGGAGATTTCGATCGGTCCCGGGAGATGCTGCGGTTGGCCCCTTGGGCCGGACCTACTCGTCGGTCTCGATATTGATGGTCAGGGTCTTGCGCATGGCGTCGCTGCCGCTCCCAGTCATCGGTTGCACGGAATGCAGGGAATTGAAGGTCTTCACGAAAACCACGCACTGATTGGGGTTGTACTCGAAGGTGTCAAGTACCTCTACCTCGTCAAAGTCGAGCATCTTGTTGAGACGGTTGAAGTATTTCCTGGGATCTTTCGGGCGGTTGACGTCGGTGCCGCCACCGAAACTCGGGTCCCATTCGCCCTCCCGGATCATGGAAACGATTAAGGTAATGATCTTTCGCGGCGTATCGGTATGAGGAATGACGGATCCGCCGCCGGCCGGCAGCATGGAGAACTCGAATCGGGTCCTCAAATGCGGGTCACGGCGCGGCAGGCGTCCCTTGCGCATGTCCTTCCAGTTCTTCCGCAGCTTCTTAGCGCCTTCGATGCGATATTGATCGAGGCCCAGATCGATGCCGTGCTCCAGAAGCATCTTCTCGACGTGGTCGATGAAACCTTCTGTCTTGATCCAGGCATGGAACTTCTTCCAGCAGGGATGCTTGGCGATGTAGTCGTGATACTTCTCGGCGTTGAATTTCTGTGACAGGGTGTATTTCTGCCCGAACTTGGGCATGAACTTGAAAAGGTCGATAGGCGGGTAGTTTTCGACCAATTCGTCATAGTAGGAGGGGTCGATCACCTTTGACGCCACGCCGATGGGGTAGGGCTCGTAACGAAAGGCCATGTTGTCGAATGACAACAGCGCGTTACTCCTTACCTCATTTTCGTCTTCAAGAGCTGATACAGACATTCTAAACCTGCCCTAACCTGCCGATTCCAATGGATTCTCCGGGGCCGCAGGCGGCCTCAGCCGGTTTTCACGGCACCACGCTCTGCCCATACCCCTCCGGCGCCTTGAACTCAAGGTCCTTGGCCGGTCCGCTCAATAGCAGGTGCCGATTTGCCACAGCTTTGATCTTCCTCAAACCGCTGGCCCTGCTGGAAACCGGTCTCCCGAGGGCGGAGCGCGAGGGTTTCGGTTAATAAAATGATAATGCGCCCCAGGTCACTCTGAACCGGCTTTCGTTGTGGCGTCTTTTGCTACGGCAGAGAAGAATGTTGACATCAGACCGCCTATTCAGCAGTCAACAGCGCTGGCGGGGGGGCCAGCAGCATTCCAACTCGAAATGAGGCATACTGGCGTTTGAGATGCTAGGGGTCATCAAGATCTTTCTGAGCACGAGCGGCCGCACAAAGTGGACCGTTCTGATCAGCCTGCTGGTCGCAGGGATCGTCGAAGGCGTCGGTCTTGCGGCGCTGCTGCCCTTGCTGTCGATCGTGCTCGGCGACGGTCAGGTCGATGATTCCCAGATGTCCCAGATCGTCACCGAGACGCTGAACTCCGTGGGTCTGGAGCCAAACCTGGAGGTTCTGCTGACCGTCGTGGTCCTCGGGATCATGGCAAAATCCTTGCTGGTGATCATCGCCATGCGCCACGTCGGCTTTGCCGTCGCCGATGTCGCGGCCAACATCCGCACCCGGCTGATCGGCGGCTTGATGCGCGCCAAGTGGGAGTATTTCACCAGCCAACCGGTCGGCCGGATCGCCAATTCGGTGAGCCTGGATTCCACCCGTTCGGGCCGCGCCTACCTGCTGGCTGCCGAGTTCATCTCCATGGCGCTGCGCACCTGGGTCTATGTGGTCCTGGCAATCCTGGTGTCCTGGAAGCTGGCTCTGGCCGGACTGGCCCTGGGACTGACGGTCGCCCTCTTGCTGGGAACCTTCGTTCGGAAGGCGAAGCGGGCGGGCCGGCGCCAAAGGCAGCGGACAGAAGAACTGGTGACCCTCCTCAGCGATACGATCACCAGCATCAAGCCATTGAAGGCCATGTCCCGGCAGGAGCATTTTGCCGGATTTCTGAACAAGAAAATCGGTTCTCTGCGCAAGGCGCTGCGCCGTCAGGCGATCAACAAATACATGCTGAAGAACCTGCAGGAGCCCCTGTTCGTTCTGATCCTCGCCATCGCTTTCTACCTGACACAAACCCAGCTCACGATCGAGATCCCGGAATTGATCGTGATGGCGGTATTGCTGCAAAAGCTCGCGGTCGCCATTCACGACGTACAGAGCAATCTGCAGAAGGCAGTGATCATAGAGAGTTCCTTCTGGTCGGTGCAGAAGCTGGTGAAGGAAGCCCTGGATGAGGGGGAGGAGCATGTCGGCACCACGCCTCCATCTCTGGAAAAGGGCTGCCGCCTGGAGAACGTCTCATTCTCCTTCGGCAATCGCCAGATCCTCAACAACATCTCAATCGACGTTCCGGCCGACAAACTTCTGGTGATCACCGGGCCGTCCGGGGCCGGCAAAACGACGGTTACGGACCTTCTGCTGGGGCTCTACAGCCCGGACCAGGGGCGAGTGTCGGTGGACGGTGTGCCGCTGGAGAAGCTCGACGTCCAGGCTTGGCGCAGCATGGTCGGCTACGTGCCTCAGGACCTCAATTTGTTCCACGACACGATTTTCCTAAACGTGACTCTGGGCGATCCCTCGATCACCGAGAAGGATGCGCAGGAAGCCTTGGAGCTTGCGGGCGTCTGGGACTACGTCGCGTCTCTGCCCGAGGGTATGATGACGGTTGCGGGCGAGCGGGGCTCGAAGCTTTCTGGCGGGCAGCGCCAACGCATTTCCCTGGCACGGGCGCTGGTGTCCAAGCCGCGGCTTCTGATTCTTGACGAGGTAACCAGCGCTCTGGACCCGGAAACCGAAATCGCCATCTGCGAAAATGTGAGGAAGCTCGCCGGGCGCCTCACCATCGTCGCCATCACCCACCGCTCCGCCTGGGTAACGGTCGCCGACAGCGTCTATAACCTGGAACCAGTCGAGGCGGGCTTCGACGACGCGGCCTGATCAGGTCTTCCGGGCCGCTGCCTCGGTCAATTGCCGTGCGCCGTTATCTTGACGCGTTGGCTGTGCTGCCGTGGGCCAACCGCGCCCGGGCCTTCTCAATACGGGCGTCATAGCTTTCCTGTTCCAGACTGGCGATGGCCTGAGCAAGATGGCTCCGAAGCGGCACCCCTATTTCATCTTCCAGTTCGGCGATAACCGTCAGTCGGATGTTCCATTCTTCGGATAGCCGCCGCAGCACCGATTCGCCTTTCTCGGTGAGCACGACCTTGCGACTGCGGCGATCCTCGGAATCGACTCGTCGGAGCAGGCCGTCGGCTTCCATGAGCTTCACGGTCTGACTGATTGCCCCCTGGGTCATGCGGATCCTTTGCTGAAGCTCGGTGATCGAGAGCGGGTTGGGGCCCAGAGCGCGTAAAATCGGCGTGTAACGGGCACGGAAATAAGGTCCGACACCCATTCTCTCGTTCGCGCGATCGGCATCGCTGTCCAGAAGATCGGTGAAGTGGCGAAGCAGTTCGCCAAGACCGACCGAAGTCACCTGCGTCATAACCCACCTTGCATTAGCGCTAATGTATCTCTAATACATTAGCGCTACTGTAAACTCTAATCCAGCCGGGTAAAGCCCCGGTCCATGGTTCCGGCCCGGCCAAAGAGCGGGCGGTTTCCCGCATCGATCCTACGATGATTCAGTCCAGCGACGCCGAAATGACCGGTTCACTGAATTTGCCCTTTCTGGTCCTGGCGAGGGTCTGCACCACCGCGATCTTCATGACCTATCCGGCCTGTCTCAGCGTGTTGCTGACGGAATGGCAAATGACGGGAACCCGCGCCGGCATCGTCCAGGGGGCGTTCACGGCCTTCTTCGCGGTGTCGCTTCTGTTGTCGTCTCTGCTCTGCGACCGCGTCGGTGCAAGGCGCGTCTTCAATTTGTCGGCACTGCTTTCGGCAGTTGCGGCCATTGTGTTTGCACTCTTTGCAAGATCGTTCGAAACGGCCGTCGTCTTTGTAGCCCTTGTGGGACTTTCCCAGGGCGGAACCTACACCCCGGCCATCATGATTGTGTCGGCAAACACATCGCGGCGGAAAAAGGCCTCCGCAGTCGGTTGGGTCCTGGCTGGAATGTCGGCGGGCTATGTAATCTCGATCTTTCTGTCGACAGCCCTGACGACGCTCTACGGCTACCAGACCGCCTTTCTGGCCACGGCGTTCATCACGGTTTTCGGCTGGGGACTGGGGAAGCTCGCGACGCGGCACGCACAGGACCCGCTTCAGAGCGGCAGCAGGGGACACGCCGGTTTCGACGACACGATGCGGCGGCGCTCCAGGCTGCTCACGCTGGGGTACATCGGACACACGTGGGAACTGCTCGGCGCCTGGGCCTGGATTCCGGCGTTCCTTGCCGCAACGATCCTCGCGCAAGGCGCGATGTCGCCCATTGAGATCGGCCTCTGGACCGCGTTGGCACTCCATCTATCTGGGTTTTTCGCGTCTTTCCTTTCCGGCTATGCGGCGGAATTCTTTGGCACCAGAAGGGTCTTGATCGCCTTCGCACTGCTTGGCGCGGCCTGTTCCCTTTCGATCGGTTGGCTGACAGACCTGAACACCCCCTTGCTGCTCTTCGTCACTGCCATTTACGGTTTTGCGACGATCGGGGACTCTTCCGTCCTGTCTTCGGCAATGACGGATGCGGTCCCGGCTCAATATCTGGGCCGGGTGTTGGGGCTTAGATCCGTTCTCGGAATTGGCGCGGGTGCCGCGTCGCCGGCCGTGTTCGGGCTTGCGCTCGACATTGCGCCGGGAGCCTTTGGCTGGGGCTTTGCCTTCTCAACGCTGGCGGCCGGCGCGGTCCTGGCGGCCTTGTGCGCTGTGCTTCTGCACCGTTAAGCCGCGCGCAAGGACCCCACTCTATTGGTCCAGGTCCTTTTTCAATGGCTTCAGGCGCAAGGCACCGACGAGACCCTCGGTTTCGAACTGCACCGGCAGCAATGGCGCGCTCGCAAGGGCCTCCGCGAAATAGAGCGTGATCTCTTCGGGGTAGCGCCGCTTGCGGATCTCGCTTTTCTTGAAGCCCGCGCGCATTTCCAGGGCGGCGCGGCACTTCATGGCTGGACCGTTGTAGCCGCCATAGCTTTCGCCGTTCACCCAGGCATCTCCGAGGTCGACCAGCTTCAGGCCAAAGAGTCGGCGACCGTCGTAGACCGAAACCTCACCGGCGCAGCTTCCATTGTGCCGAACGCCGTGGACCACCGCATAGGCCGCAGACAGCGGGTCGAGAGCCTCCGCGCGCGCGTCTTCCGGGATCTCCTTGCGATTGTCCTGATCCGGCGGGGGCGTGGCCGAAACCTCTGCGTTGCCGCCGTCATCGTAGTTCATCACCACCCAGCGTTCCTTGGACTTGGTCTCATAACGACTGGCGTAACTCCCCGGCTCCAGTCCGCTGCCGTTCATGCAGCCCGCAGCCTCGGATTTGAGGGTGAAGTCGGACAAGGCGGCCGGGACACCTTCCGGCTTGGCCCGGAGATGGATCTCGAAGCACTCGGGTCTCATTGAGACATCGATCTTGGCCAGCATCACCGGTAAGCCCGATGTAAAGACCCGATAGGTCAGGGCCAGATCCTGCGGTTCCGCGGTAACGCCATGTGTTTGAGCGCTGCTTTCGGGCGGTTCGCCCGCAGCCGCGGGAAAAGCGGCCAACCATAGCGCGAGGCCCGTTTTCAAAAGATGCCGGGATGTCGGGCCAGACCGTCCAGCCGGGCTTGTCGTTTTGCTACGCATTCGAGGTTTTACGCTGCTCCGGGCGGCGCTATCCCCGGGGCCGTCCCCGGGGGGCTCGTCGCCCCGCACTCCTTCGCGGCCCGGGCCTGTCTAGGCCGCCCCCGCCATTTCCGCTTCCTGCGGTGGGAAGTCAACATGAATGTGGTTGCCGTCCGGGTCGTAGAGGTTCACCTGAATTGTTCCGAATCCGGGTACGACTCTCTTTTCGTATTCCACCTTGGCGGCTTCCAGTACCGAGACGAACTCCGACATGCCCGCTGCTTCAAAGGCGAAATGTTCGATGCGGGGTTCAACCGTGTTCAGTCCTGCCTCGATACCGACCAGATGAACCACGGGCTCGCCCCCGCAATAGAGCCAAGCGCCCGGAAAGGGAAAGGGCGGGCGTTCCCCCGACTCAAGGCCGAGAATTTGTTCATAAAATTCAACCATCTGGTCCAGCTTTGCCGTCCGCAGATTCACATGATCGAGGCGTTTCAGAGCCATGGCGTGCCAAATCCCCTGTTTCGGCGAAGGTTCGTCCGCTGGTTGCGCCGTTATGAAACGCGAGACGCGGAGGGCCTGCAAGTCCTTCGGGACACAGGGTCATCCCCGTAGGGCACGGGCCCCCGCCCGCGAAAAGGGCTCATACCGCCCTGTGCGGAAAAAATTGATCGAAATCAACGAGTTTGCCTCGCCAACCGGCATACCTAAGATATGAATATCGGAAGGAAGGACCCGCTGGTTCGGGAGAGCTTAGGTGGTTGAATCTGAGATCCCCGGGGGAAAGCTCAGGGGCGTTCACGCGCAGACCCCCGAGGCCCTGTCGGGGGCACTGAAGGTCGAGCGAAACCGCGGTCTTTCCGGCGCCGAAGTGCGTCGCCGCCTGGCGATCTACGGGCCGAACCTCCTGAAACAGGCTAAACCGCAGAGCATCTGGCTGATCTTCGCCGACCAGTTCCGCAGCCTCGTGGTCTGGCTGCTGTTGGCGGCGGGGGCGCTGGCGTTCTGGTTTTCGGAATGGACCGAGGGTGTCGCCATTCTGGTCGTGATCGCGATCAACACGGCGATCGGGTTCACCGCGGAAATCAAAGCGATCCGCTCCATGGAGGCCCTGCGGCGCATGGCCCGCGTGTCGACGCGAGTCCTGCGTAACGGGCGGATCAGGGAGGTTCCGGCACAGGAACTCGTTCCCGGGGACATCGTCCTGCTCGAGGCCGGAGACGTGGTGACCGCGGACCTTCGAATTGTCGCGTCCTCCGGTCTCTGCGCAGATGAGTCAACGCTCACGGGGGAATCCCTGCCTGTCGACAAGTCTGCCGACCTGCTGCCTGATGAGACACCGCTGATCGAGCGGCACAACATGCTGTTCAAGGGCACCGCGACGACGCGCGGGACCGCGACCGGAGTGGTCGTGGCAACGGGTATGGCGACGGAACTGGGCCGTATCTCGGCACTCGTCGAGGCGGCGGAGTCCACGGCGTCACCTTTGGAGAAACGCCTGGACAGCCTCAGCACGCGGCTTGTCGGCGTGACTCTGGTGCTGGCCGTGCTGATCGCCGTGACCGGCGTTTCCGTCGGCCAGGATCTCTTCCTTATGTTGGAGACCGCGATCGCATTGGCGGTCGCCGCCGTTCCGGAAGGATTGCCCATAGTTGCGACCCTGGCCCTGGCCCGGGGCATGTGGCGGATGTTGCGGCGAAACGTGCTGATCGAACGGCTTTCCGCCGTCGAGACCTTAGGCGCGACGACCGTCATCTTCACCGACAAGACCGGGACGCTGACAGAGAACAGGATGACGGTGCAAAAAGTCGCGCTCTACGACGGCACCGTCACGCTTGGGGAGGGCGACCAAGCCTTTGCGAAAGACGGGCAAAGTGTGGAGGTCGCCGACGATCCGCAGCTGGCGGCCGCTCTTGAGATCGCCGCACTCTGCAACACGGCGAGCCTGCCGCCGCTCGCCGAGGATGGAATTAACGGTGGGAGACAGAAGAGTGGCGTGACGGGTGACCCGATGGAGGTAGCTCTGCTGAACGCCGCGCGCAAGGGAGGGATCGAGGCCTCCGAGCTGAAAGAGAGCCTGCCCGAGGTCCGAAGAGAAGCGTTCGATCCTGACCTCAAACTGATGGCGACCTATCATCACCTCGGGCTGATGGCGACGTTTCACCGGGTTCCGGGCCAACAGGCATCGGAACAAGCTCAAGAGGTGTCCGGCTGCCGCGTTGCCGTCAAGGGGGCGCCGGAGAAAGTGCTAGCGGCCGCGCTCTGGGTGAAGACGGCCACTGGCAAGAAGGCGCTCGAAGAAACGGGACGGCAGGCGTGGAGCGAACGCAATGAAGCCTTGGCATCGGAAGGCTTGCGGATGCTTGCGGTTGCCGAAAAAACGGTGGAGGACGTCTCGGCCGATCCCTATTCCGACCTCGTCTTTGTCGGGCTGATCGGTCTTCTCGATCCGCCAAGAATGGATGTCGCATCTTCCATTGCCGCTTGCCGTGCAGCCGGCGTGCGGGTGGTCATGGTCACCGGCGACCAGGCGGTGACGGCGAAGAATATCGCTACGACCGTCGGTCTGGCGGAGGCCAACGCCCGCGTGATGCTGGGGGCCGAACTCAGCGCGGAAGGGGAAGCGGAGGCCGCCGAACCGGAAAAGGTGCTGGCGACGGACATTTTTGCACGGGTCAATCCCAAGCAGAAGCTCGACCTGATCGACTTCTACCAAGATGCCGGGGACGTTGTCGCGATGACGGGCGATGGGGTCAACGATGCGCCGGCGCTCAAGAAAGCAGACATCGGCGTAGCGATGGGGCAGCGCGGTGTTCAGGTCGCGCGCGAAGCAGCGGACATGGTGCTGCGCGACGACGCCTTTTCCTCCATCGTCGTAGCCGTCGAGCAGGGACGCATCATTTTCGGCAATATCCGGAAGTTCGTGATTTACCTGCTGTCCTGCAATCTCAGCGAAGTTCTGATCGTCTGCCTGGCAACCTTGGGCGGGCTGCCGCTGCCGCTCTTGCCGCTGCAGATCCTCTATTTGAATCTGGTGACGGACGTCTTTCCTGCCTTCGCCCTCGGCGCGGGAGAAGGAGAGAAAGGCATCATGGAACGACCGCCCCGCGACCCTCGTGAGAAAATACTCATGCGGCGGAACTGGGTGGCGATTCTAGGTTATGGCGCCGTCATTACGGTGGCGACCCTGGCGGCCTTCACGGCCTCGCTCTTCTGGCTCGAGCATTCGACGGAAGAAGCGGTGACGGTGTCATTCCTCACCCTGGCGTCAGCGCAAGTTCTGCATGTCTTCAACATGCGCGATACGGGCAGCGCAATGCTGCGCAACGAAATCACGCGTAACCCCTACATTTGGGGCGCTGTCGTGGTCTGCTTCGTCCTGATGTTTGTGGCCGTCTATGCGCCCGGCCTGTCGGATGTGCTGCGTTTGGTCCCGCCGGACGGGCAGGGCTGGGGCCTGGTTGCCGCAATGAGCTTGATGCCGCTCATCGTGGTGCAGGTTCTGTTACGTGTTGTCGCCCGTGCGCGCGGAACTTAACCGGCGTCCCGCGGCATTTCCTTAAGCGCCAGCGGGCGGGAGGAGAGCAGGATGGTCCCGGAAAACCCTTCTTCCGCGATCGCTTCGGCCAAGGCAGCCTCCGGCTCATTCAGTTGCGACCAGACTCCTTTTGCGGCCCGGTAGACAAACGGATAGCCGGCAATTGCCGCCAGCAACCCCTCTTGCAGATGCCGATTGGTTTCCACACCGCGAGGTGTCTCATCGTCCTGCGGCAGGAAGAGTGCGTGAAGAGAAAGTAGAATCGTCGGTCTGGAATCCGCGATCTGCGACCGCATAACCGGAAGAAGGTGAAACTCACCACCCTCGATATCGATCTTGACGAGATCCGCGTCACGGATCAGCCGGTTCACTTCAGCGGATCGCACGTCCTGAGTCTGTATCGGACAGGAGTTTCGCGCGCCTGGCAGCAAGCTGCTCATGCTGTCGCCGAAGTGTTTGCTGTGAAGCGTTGCCGTGCCCGTGCTGCTCCACAACGCGCAATGTCTTGGTTCGATCTGCGCTTCCAGCATCGGGTTTGCGGTGAGGTTTCTTTCAAGCTTCGCGTAGGCGACCGGGTCCGGTTCGAACACGGTGACCTGCGCGCCGCGGGCGGCGGCGTAGAGCGCGGTCGGACCAATCCACCCGCCGATGTCGAGCAGGCGGCTGCCCTGGTTCAGCAGCAGATCAAACGCGCGGAGCGTATCGTCCTCCCACTGTGCCTCGAACTTGTCCCAGAACAGGCGGTCGGTCCGGTCTTCGACCACGACGGCGAACTGCTGGCCGCGCCTCGAAACCCTGCGCTCCGTCGTCTGGATCATGCCGTCAACCTTGCCAAAATTTAATCTTTTCACCAGGGAACGTTACCCTGCAGGCGCCTGTAACAGTGGTATGCGAGGTGCGCTCGAGTGAAGCCTCAAGCCGCCAGAAGCCGCGCGATATTGCACAACCTGGATTGAGAGGACAATATTCGGGTGAGACTGCGTGTAGCGGGCGGGGGACACCGTTCTTTGCAAGTGACGATAGGTAGACGTTATGACAATACAATCAGCCTCTCGGACCCTTATTGCCCTGCTGGCCCTGACGATCCTCGGATCTCAGGCCGCCGCGGCACAAGGCTTCAAACCTGCCCAGCCGCAGCCAGCGGCGGACGACCTGAAGCCCGGATTAAGCGTCACTTACTTCTATCACAAGTTCCGCCATATCGATGAAGTGATCGATTGGGAGTCCTATCGCGACGGAGAGCCGGGGGAGCCGATCCTGGATCTCAGCTACAACGTGGGCGAAGGCAAGGTGCTGACGAGCAACCATACGGATGGCGTTGCAGCGCGGATAACCGGTTTTTTGCAGCTCTCCAAGCCCGGCATCTACGCCTTTCAGTTCCAGTCGAACGACGGTGTGCGCTTGGAAATCGACGGGCAACAGATCCTTGAAGACCCCGATGTTCACAAGGATCGCTTCTCCGATATTGCAGAGATCCAAATTGACGAGCCGGGATGGTATCCCATTACGATCCGCTATTTCGAGCGAAAGAACACCTCCACGCTGGAGTTCTATTGGCTGGAGCCCGGCGATGATTCGGATTCCCTGAAGCCGGTGCCACCTGAAGTTCTGGCGCATACGTCGAACAGCTGATTCCGCGGCTTAGGACGGTGGCCGGCGGTATTTGTTGGCGCTGGTTTTAACCATGATTACGGCCGCGCCAACACGGCGGATCTCCGAATACCTCCCAGCAGCATTGGATTCCGTCTGGCGACCTGCTAAAGACTCATATTATAAAAAGAATATACAGGGAGCGGCTCACTGTGCGAGCGGTTGTAGCCGGGAAGCAGATAAGCTGATGCGCAGGGAGAAAAAGCCCCTACTCAGAGCGGGCTGTCTGGCGATAGCATTCGGTCTTGTTCTGACACTGTCCGAGGCCCAGGCCGGCACGGAAATCTATAATGGCGCCGAAAGGGAGCCGCCCGCCAGCCTCAAGGAAACACCGCTATTCGAAGCGCAGGTGAAAGCGGGCGAACTGCCGCCGGTTGCCGAGCGGGTGCCCCAAATGCCCGCCGTGATGGTTGAGACAGACTACCGCTCTATCGGGAAACATGGCGGCGAGTTGAAATCACTGATCGGTACGGTCAAGGATACCAAGCTGTTCGGTGTTTACGGCTATGCGCGGCTCGTCGGGTACAATGCGGAGTTCGAGTTGGAAGCCGACATCCTGCGGGCTCTGGAGGTCGAGGATGGACGGATCTTCACGTTCAAACTTCGCCCAGGTCACCGCTGGTCGGACGGCCATCCTTTCACGACGGAAGACTTCCGGTATTTCTGGGAAGACGTGGCCCTCAACGAGGAGCTCTTTCCCAGCGGTCCGCCGAAGCTCTTGCTGGTGGACGGCGAGAAGCCCAAGGTCGAGATCATCGACGAAACGACTATCCGCTATAGCTGGTCGAAACCCAATCCTTTCCTAATTCCAGCAATTGCAGGCGCAAGCCCTTTCTTCCTCTATCGTCCTTCGCATTTTCTGAAGCAATTCCACGGCGCCCATGCCGATGCCGCGAAGCTGGATGCATTGGTACAGGAAAAGGGCATGCGCAGTTGGGCGCAGCTCCACAACAAGATCGGCAATCTCTATCGCTTTCAAAATCCCGACCTTCCAACACTGCAGCCGTGGCGTCTCCTGAACGGTCCGCCGGCCCGCCGCTTCAAGGCGCAGCGTAACCCCTTTTACCATCGCGTCGACGACGCCGGGAATCAGCTTCCCTACGTGGACCGGGTGATCCTGCGGCTGACCAGTTCGGCGCTGATTCCGGCAAAAACCGGATCGGGGGAGTCAGATCTGCAAGCGCGCGGCCTGCATTTCCGCGATACGCCGTTCCTCAAAGAAGGAGAGGGACGCGGCGACTTCACCATCAATCTCTGGCAGACGGCGCGCGGCTCGCAATTCGCGCTCTATCCAAATATGAACGTTACCGATCCGGTTTGGCGCGGCTTGATGCGCGACGTGCGTTTCCGCAGAGCGCTCTCGCTGGCCACCGATCGAACAGAGATCAATCAAATCATCTATTTCGGGACGGGCCTGGAAGGCAACAACACTATCCTGCCCGGTTCGCCGTTGTACGATGAAGACTATCGCTCGCGTTGGGCCACTTTTGACATCGACAAGGCCAACGCCCTGCTGGATGAAATGGGCCTGACCGAACGTAGCGATCGCGGCATACGCCTCATGTCCGATGGCCGTCCGATTGAGATCATCGTCGAGACCGCGGGCGAGGATACGGAGGAATCTGACGTCCTGGAACTGATCACGGATTCCTGGAAGAGGATTGGGGTCGGTTTGTTCATCAAGCCATCGCAGCGAGAGTTCCTCAGGACGCGGATCTTCTCAGGTGAGACGCTGATGGCGATCTCCTTCGGACTTGAGAACGGGGTGCCCAATGCCCTGATGAGCCCGCAGGAATTCGTGCCGGTGCAGCAGCACAGCTATCAATGGCCCATGTGGGGGCAGTATTTCGAGACGAGCGGCAATTCCGGGGAACCCGTCGATATGCCGCTGGCCGAGGAACTGATGGCCCTTTACCGGAAATGGAAGGATGCGAAGACCGCCGACGAGAAAGGTACGATTTGGCAGCGCATCCTGGAAATCAACGCGGATCAGGTCTATACGATCGGTCTCGTTGCCGGTGTACCGCAGCCGGTCGTCCGCTCAAACAAACTGCATAACCTGCCACAGGAGGCGGTCTACAACTGGAATCCCGGTGCGCACTTCGGTGCCTATCGGACAGATTGCATCTGGATCGAGCAGTAGTGCGGGTCCGCGCTGATCGTTTTGCCTAAGCATCGGCCAAGGCTGATTCTCCGGTCTGAAGCGTCCAGGCTACGAGATCCTTGAAGACCTTTCCAAGCGCTTCGTCGAAGGCGACGATAATGTCCTCGATCTTGTTGGATGTTGCGGACACGCGGCGCGCCGAACTCGTGGTGTCCACCAGCTGACGACGCGGCATTTGCACCAACTTGGCATCGAACCGAATGTCCACGACGGGATTTCCATTCTCGTCATACTCAGCCTGGAACTCTCGGAGGTCGGTTTTCAAGGTGAACTTGGGGCGCAAGCCCATCCGTTCGTTGCCGACGGCCCTTATGCGACCGGAGTTCTTGAAGGATTCGACTAAGAGCCGCTGAACCATTTCCGCCGGGCGGCTTTCCCAGGTGGCGTTCGCAAAATACTCCAGCTCAGTCCCGCCGCCGCGGATGATGGCAATACGGGTCGTATCCAATCCGCGCGAAAGATCCGGCCGTTCGATGACTAAAGGCCAGTCGACTTGCCCGAGGTCGCCTGTGAAAGTGCTCTTGGGGGTCAAGCGGAACTGGCGGGGTGCCGGCCCCTGACCCGGAACGGCGCAAGCCCCGACCACGCCAAACAATGGCGTCGCGGAGAGCATCCGCAAAAGCTCGCGCCTACTAAGCCCTGAGGTTTGGCCGCTGTCTTGATTGTTCATTCCGTTCTGACCCCCTCTGTTTTGTCACCGAAAAGGAAGCGCGCCGGATCGCGCTCCATCTGTTCGGCCAGTCGATTGATCGAATTGACCATGGTGTTCGTATCGACGATCAACACCTGCAGATCATAAAGCCCGCCTTCGACAAAATCATTGATGGCGTCTTCATTGTCGGTCAGCAGCTCAGCAACCTTGTTGGAGGTCTGCCGGAAAGATGCGGCGGTCTGTTTGATCTCGGAGAAAGTGGCGGTGACTGCCTCCCGATTATCTGCAATCAGGCCCTTCGCGGAGGCCGCGGTGTCGCTTACGTCCGTCATCGTAACTTCGACAGAGTCCATGATGCCATCGAGTCGATCTGTTGCGGCGTGGATGTTTGTCATCGCTTCAGCCATTTCGGAAAGGACCGTTCGAATGTCACCTTCGCCGTCGCCCAACGCGTCGGCAAACTTATCGAGATTGTCCAGGAGATGATCCGCTTTCTCGAACCGTTCTTCCGTGAAGAACAGACTGACGCGGTCGAGCAGCTTGTTTGTGTTCTCTATGACGCCCGGAAGGGTGCGTGATAGAGACGTGATGGTGTCCTCGATCTGAGACGATAGCGACGGTATTGACGGAATTTCCGGGTACCTCGAGTCATCGCCACCGATGTAGCGTGCCGTGGTAAAGGGATGAAATCCGAGTTCAACGACCATCTGACCGGTAACGAAGCTTTGCTGTACCAACTGCGCGCGCATTCCGTTGTCGATCAGCATTCTCACGGACTCCTGCGGTCCGAGATTAGGGTCCGCCTGGCCTTCGACGACACCGACGGCGTCCTCTAATAGATCGATCGTCACGGGGATTTCGATAAGGTCCTGTTCCGGGTCATAAAGGGCGAGGATTTCGGCGACGCTACCAACTTGCACGCCACGCAGGATCACAGGAGATCCCACTGCCAGGCCCTTAACGGAGTCATCGAAGTAGACAACGAACTTGTGCGCTTTGCGGTCGAACTGGCCGGCTCCGAAGAATGCGATGCCGAAAACGGCCAACACAACGGCGCCGAGAACGAAACCTCCGATCAATGCGGGATTGATCCTATCTCTCATGCCGTGCTCCGTTCTCTGCCAATTCCAAGTTTCCGTACTCTATGATGCCTGACGGAGTCCGCTGTCGCCGCGAGTCAGGAACTCGCGCAGCATTGGATTGTCCGTCTCTTCCAGAATCTGCCGGGGCGGGCCGCTGGCGATCATGGTCCTTGTTTCCGCATCCAGGAAGACCGAATTGTCCGCGATCGCGAAGATGGATGGCAACTCGTGCGTGACCATCACTATGGTCGCTCCCAGGCTGTCCCTCAGCTCCAGAATCAGATCGTCCAGGCGGTGTGAACTGATGGGGTCCAGGCCCGCCGAGGGTTCATCGAAGAAGAGGATATCCGGATCGACGGCGATTGCCCGGGCCAGGCCGGCGCGCTTGCGCATGCCGCCGCTGATCTGTGAGGGATAGTAGTCCTCAAACCCTTTCAGTCCGACCAAGGCAAGCTTTAGGGCGGCGACCTCCCGCCGCTCTTTCTTGTTCAGGTCGGTGTATTCCTCAAGAGGGAGAGAAACGTTTTCCAGAAGTGTCATGGAGCTCCAGAGTGCACCGCTTTGATAGAGTACGCCGAAGCGCCGCACCATGGTGTCCCGTCTGCGGGCGGTAGCGGTCCAGAAGCTCTCCCCACTATAAGAAACCATTCCCGTTGCCGGCCGCTTCAGGCCGATCAACACGCGCATCAGCGTGCTCTTGCCACAGCCGCTGCCGCCCATGATGACGAAGATCTCGCCGCGTCCGACATTGAAGGTCAAATCGCGCTGCAGCACGAAGGAACCATAGGCCATCGTCACACTGTCCACCGCGATATGCGTAGCGGCGGTCGAGGTCTCCAGTTGTGGATCGCTTATCGTCATATGCCCAATATGCTGTAAATGATGGTCAAGAGCGCGTCCGCGACGATGATGTAGACGATGGCCGTCACGACGGCGGAGGTGGTGGCTTGTCCGACGGCAAGGGCGCTTCTGCCGCAGCGAATGCCCTTCAGGCATCCTGCGATCGCAACCAGGAAGCCAAAGACGGTGGCTTTGATAAGTCCCCCGGCGAAGTCCCAGAGAGTAATCGCCTTCTCGGTCTGATTGATGTACTCGATCCAGGAGATACCGAGCATTCCGGTGCCGACAATGCTTCCCCCTAGGATACCCATGAGGTTTGCGTAGAAGTATAGCAACGGCATCATCAGGATGAGCGCGAGCATGCGCGGAAGCACGAGAAACTCTATCGATGAAATGCCAAGTGTGCTGAGGGCATCGATCTCCTCGTTGACTTGCATGGTTCCGAGCTGTGCCGCGTAAGCGGCGCCGGTTCTTCCGGCCATGACGATGGCTGTCATGGTTGCCGCCATTTCGCGCGCCATGCCAACGCCAACAAGATTGGCAACGAAGATTTGCGCGCCGAACTGTTGAAGCTGCACGGCGCCGACGAAGGCGAGAATCAGCCCGATGAGGATCGAGATAAGAGTGACGATCGGGAAAGCCCGCACGCCCGCATCCTGGATGAAGAGCCATAGGTCCGACTGCCGGAACCTTGCCTTGCCCACCAGGAATTTCGTTGAGGCAATGGTGACTTCGCCGATGAAGGCCAGGAAATCGTGCCAGGATTCGACGGCATCGAGGATCTCGTGCCCGATTGTGGTGGCGATGTGGCGCCGCTTTTCCTCTTGGCGCGCATCCTTGGCTTCGGGGATGGCGGTCGCCAGATGCAGCAGGCGGCGCGCACCCTCCGGCAGACCATCCTGTTCGAGGCGAATGCTCCTTGCCTCACAGAGTGTTGCCAAGCGCACCAGAAACGCGATCAGTCCGCTGTCCCAGGCGCGCAAATCCTCGGTATCAAATCCAACCGTCCGAGTCGCTGGAGGGGCTGCCAGCTGTCTTTCCAGTTCCTCAACAGACAGCAGACCCGGCGCAAGCTTCCAGTCCCCCGTGAACTTGAGGAGCAGAGCCCCGTCTTCGGGTCTCAAGTAATCCAACCGCGCAGAAGAAGCGCCTGATGTAGCTTCTTTAGCTCCCAACCCTGTCACCTTTTCGCTTCTTTTTTCCAGGCGAAGTAAAGCGTATTGAGTTTACACTGAGCCTTCGAACCTATTCTAGGCCAAAGGCCAGTCAAAAAGCGGAAATCTCCAGGCCGGGGTTGCGGTTGCCGCCGGTTGTTGGCAAGACGCTACAGCTTCGCCGAACAGATGCGCACGGCGCCCAGAAACGAGAGGAACCCCCAGCTTTGTTGAGCAAGCTCCCCTTCGAGTGCCCGGCAAACCTGCTGAAAGAAGCCAAGAGGCACCCGCCGGCCCATGTTGCGATCGCCGGCGCCGAGAACGTAGTTGTGATGGAAAGCGCCCGCGCGGCCTGTGAGGCGGGACTCATAAGGCCCTATTTCGTGGGAGTGCCCGATTACGTGCTGGCGACGGCGGACGAAATCGAATGGGATATCTCCGGATTCGAGCTGGAGGCGACTCACGATGAAGGGGAAACCTCCGCGGGGGCCGTCGCTCTGGCTCGCGCCGGTACTGTGGACTCGCTTATGAAGGGGAGCGTCCATACGGATTCCCTAATGCGTGCCGTGCTGGATCGTGAAAAAGGGCTGCGGACGGCTCAACGTCTCAGTCACGTCTTCCATATGACGATTCCGGGGCGCGACGGACAGCTCCTTCTCACGGATTGCGCTGTCAACGTTTCTCCCGATGTCGAGACACAGATTCATATCACGCGAAATGCCGTAGCCCTGGCGCACGCGCTCGGTATTTCGGAGCCGCACGTCGCGGTGCTGTCGGCGACTGAGTCGGTGTCTCACTCGATGCCCAGCAGCCGGGATGCGAAAGAGGTGGCTGAGCGGTGCCGGGCCGGCGAGGTCGAAGGCGCCGTCGTTGAAGGTCCCTTTGCGTTGGACGTCGCGATCTCCCTGGAGGCCGCGGCCGTCAAGGGCGTGAAAAGCGCAGTCGCGGGAAAAGCCGATATCATCATCTTTCCCAATATCGAATCGGGAAACGCTCTTTTTAAGGCCATGGTCTATTTTCTCAGCGCCACAGCCGCGGGCGTCGTGCTCGGTGCGAAGGTTCCGATCGTCTTGACGTCCCGTGCCGATCCGCCGCAAGCCCGCCTCGCCGCTACCGCGCTGGCGGCCATCCTGGCAAACCACGAATGAGTGTGTTTCTAGAGCGGTTCATCGTCAAATGGAACCATTCTGACCGAGGCATTTGGGCGCTGGAGCAGGAAGGCTTGGAAGAGCGTAGCAGCGCCTACGGTCGAGAAGCCTGACGCCCTCCAGCGCCCAAGCGCCCGGCCCGCAAAGGGTGGCGCCGGGCAGGCGTCCGCGTCGTTGCCGGCCTTGCCCGATGCTTCGGCATCGCGCTGCGACCGTCGCCTGGCGGACCGCCGTGCCCGAACGCCATCAGAATTGATTCTATTTGACGATGAACCGCTCTGGGGGTCAGTCCAGAGACTTCGACGCCAGCTCGAAGACATCACGCGACAGGCCATCCGTGCCAAGAATGCGCTCTAGCTGCTGCTTCATGAGTTCTTGCCGTCCACCGTCAAAGCGCCGCCAGCGGCCCAGTGGCGCTACGAGCCGGGCCGCAATCTGCGGGTTGAGGGAATCGAGTTCAAGAATGCGATCCGCGAGGAAGCTGTAGCCGGCCCCATCCGGGCGATGGAAGCGGACCTGATTGCCGGCGGCGAAACTGCCGATCAACGCGCGTACCTTGTTGGGGTTGCGCAGTGTAAAGGCTTCATGGGACATCAGGGACTGTACCTTCTCCAGGGTGTCGTCCCGCCGCGAGAGCGCCTGCACGGCAAACCATTTGTCGACAACGAGTGCATCGACTTTATACCGCTCGTAAAAGGCGCCGAGCGCGTCGTCCCGTTCCGGAAGGTCCAGATCGTTAAGCGCGTGCAACGCACCCATTCGATCCGTCATGTTGTTGGCACTCCGGTACTGAGACGTGACCAGCTCCCGCGCACCGTCGTCGTCCAATGTCGAGAGGTACATGAGAGCGACATTCTTGAGGGCCCGGCGACCGGCACTCTCGGCATCCGGAGAGAAAGGTGCGTTGCTTCTCAGGGAGTTGTAGAGATCACGCAATTCGGTTTTCAGGGCCTTTGCCGCCTCTTCGCGAAGCTTGCCGTGGGCCTCATGGATTTCGTCAACCGCAACGACGGACATCTGTTCCGCCAAGTAGGCTTCGCTCGGAAGCGTCAGGAGCAGAGCGGCAAAGGCCGGATCCAGTTCCCGGTCCGCTACGATGTCACGCAGAGCCTCGAGGAAGTCGCTGTCGGCTTTCGGCGCTTTGGCACATTTCAACTCCGAGACCATATCGAGCAGCAATGTGGACGCGGCCTGCTGACCGGCCTCCCAGCGGCCGAAGGGATCCGTGTCCCGGGCGAAGAGGTAGAGATCTTCTGCTGTTGTTCTGTTGGTGGAGATGTTGACGGGTGCCGTGAAACCCCGATTGAGGGACGGTACTGGGGGTGTTGCTACCTCGAGAAAGCGGAACGTTTGAGTTTGCTCCGTAAGATCAAGAACGATACTCTCCGCGACCTTCCCTTCGGTTTCGCCTTCAAGCGACAGGGGGAGGGCCTTGCCGTCCTCGCCGATCAGGCCGACTTCCAGTGGAATATGCAACGGGAGCTTTTGCGGTTGACCGGGCGTTGGTTCGGTCACCTGTGAGAGCGTGAGTTCATAGGCGCGTTCTTCGGTCAGGTATCGCCCTTCCGCGGAGACGCGAGGTGTCCCCGCCTGCGCATACCAGCGCTTGAACTGCGTCAGGTCGCGATCGTTGGCATCCGACATAGCGCTGACGAAATCGTCGCAGGTGACCGCCTCGCCGTCGTGCCGGGCAAAGTAGAGGTCCATCCCCTTGCGAAACCCCTCGCGACCCAGGAGCCGGGCCATCATGCGAATGACTTCCGCGCCTTTTTCGTAGACGGTCGCCGTATAGAAGTTGTTGATCTCCATGTAGGCGTCCGGGCGCACGGGATGGGCGAGAGGCCCCGCGTCCTCGGGAAATTGCCGTGCGCGCAGGCTGCGCACGTCGAAGATGCGCTGCACGGGGCGGGAGCGCATATCTGCGGAGAACTCCTGATCCCGATAGACCGTCAAGCCTTCCTTCAGACTCAACTGGAACCAGTCTCGGCAGGTAACGCGGTTCCCTGTCCAGTTATGAAAGTACTCGTGCGCTACCACGGATTCGACGCCTTCGAAGTCCGTGTCGGTTTCCGTATCGGCATCGGCCAGGATGTACTTGGCGTTGAATACGTTCAGGCTCTTGTTCTCCATCGCTCCCATGTTGAAATCGCTGACGGCGACGATGTTGAAGATGTCCAGGTCGTACTCCAGACCGAAACGCTCCTCGTCCCAACGCATCGAGCGCTTCAAGCTGTCCATGGCGTAGGCACAGCGGGATTCGTTGCCGTGCTCTACATAGATGCGCAGATCCGCCTTGCGCCCCGAGGCTGTAACGAATTCGTCCTCGACCACCGCCAGGTCGCCGGCGACCAAAGCGAAGAGGTAGGACGGTTTCGGAAAGGGGTCCTGCCAGACGGCCTCGTGGCGGCCATCCTGCAATTCACGCGACGAGATCAGATTTCCATTGGACAACAGCACGGGGCAGCTCTGCTTATCCGCGCGGAGTGTGACGCGATACGGCGCCATGACGTCGGGCCGGTCGGGGAAGTAGGTAATGCGCCGGAAGCCTTCAGCTTCGCATTGCGTGCAGAAGACGCCGTTCGAAACGTAGAGCCCTTCCAGCTTGGTGTTGGCGTTGGGCCGAACAAGCGTTTCGATCTCCAGCGTGAAACGCTCCGGCACGTCGGCGATCTCCAGACTGGAGTCCGTCCTGTCGTAAGCGTCGGGGCCGAGGTCCTTGCCGTCGAGGCGCAAGGCGTTCAGTGACAAATCCTCGCCGAGCAACAGCAAGGGGTGCTTTTCACTGCCACGTTCCGGATTGGCATGCAGGCTAAGTCGGGAGGTGACCCGCGTTTCCGACTCTCCCAAGTCGAATTCCAGAGCCACATCGTCCACCAGATAGTCCGGCGCCGTGTAGTCCTTCAGGTAGATTGTCTTCGGCTCTTCCGTTTTCATTCTGTCGCTCTCGATTGCTGGTCTCGCCTGGTCGCCGGCGTTCTCATTCTATCCCTTTGGCAGGCAGTTCAGAAGTGGGCCCAGTTGGCGTATGCGCTTGCGCGCGCTGCGCGCCCGCTTATTGACACGCCCTCCGGCCTTGGTCGGCGACCAGTTCCGGGGATTTGGCAGCACGGAGGCCATCAGCGCCGCTTCCCAGGGTGTTACCTTCGCGGCGGGCTTCCCGAAATAAGCCTGTGCCGCTGCCTCGGCACCGTAGAGGCCCGGGCCCCATTCCGCGATGTTCAAGTAGACTTCAATGATACGCGGTTTATCCCACAGCAGTTCAATGAGGCCCGCGATCGGCATTTCCACGATCTTGCGAATGACATGGCGGCGCGGCCAGAGGAACAGATTCTTGGCCGTCTGCATTGTGATGGTGCTGGCACCGCCGGCGCTTTCCCCGGTTCCATAGGCGACTACGGCGGTCTTAAGAGACCCCCAATCGAAGCCGTTGTGCTCGCAAAAGAGGTTATCTTCCAGCGCCACCACCGAGCGGGAAATATAGGGCGACATTTCGTCCAACGGCGTCCAGTCCTTCGAAAGCCCTTCGCCCTCGAAAAGGCGAATCACCATGAGCGGCGTTACCGGCGGCGGAACAATACGATAAAGGAGGACGCCGCCGACCACGACGGCAAGCACCACGCAGACCGCCCAGAATAGAGTCCGTCTGAGGAACCGGAAGGGCGCGGTGAGCTTTCGCGTTAGTCGTTTCAAGCGGGGACCTGATCGGCCGTATCGACAAAGTAAGCGGTGTGGGTCCGCTTCATTTCAGTTCTGTGACAGTCTTTGCGCCACGACCTCGGCAATCGCAAGGGACGAAGTCAGGCCAGGGGACTCGATGCCGAAGAGGTTGACGAGGCCGGGCTGGCCGTGAACCTCCGGTCCCTGAATCATAAAGTCGATGGCGACGCCGCCGTGGGCGATCTTCGGGCGAATTCCCGAGTAATCCGCATGCAGCGCTCCGTCCGGCAGCTCCGGCCAGTAGCGGCGGATGCTGTCATAGAACTTTTCGGCGGAGGCGTCGTCGAGGCTGTAGTCGATACTCTCGACGAATTGCGAGTCAGGACCGAAGCGGCAGCGGCCCGAAAGGTCGAGGGTTGCGTGAATGCCGAGGGCATACTTATCCGGCACAGGGTAGATGAGGCGTGTGAACGGCGAAGGCCCCTCGACGGAGAAGTAGCAGCCTTTGTTGAGGAACTGCGGCGGGATCAGATCCGCGCGCAGCCCTTCGAACTTGCGGGCGACGGATTGTGCGTAAAGGCCCGCTGCGTTGACGACCGTCCGGCAGTCAAGGGTCATCGGGGCGTCGCCGCCGACCCGCACCTCGATCGAACCCTCTCGCAGGGCGCCTCCCTCGACAGGGCTGAGATAGGCAATCATGGCGCCGGCAGCCTCAGCATCCCCCAGGTAGGAGAGCATCAGGCTGTGGACATCCACCTGCCCCGTGGAAGGGGACAGCAGGGCGGCCTCGCAGGCGAGATTGGGCTCCAGCTTCGAGGCCTCCGCCTTGTCCAGCCATTCCAGGTCCGTAACGCCGTTCTCGGCGGCTTTCTCCCGGACACCCTTGAGGGCCGGAATTTCTTCCTCGCTGGTGGCTACGACGAGCTTCGTGGTTCTTTTGAAGGGAACGCCGTGCGCCTCGCAGTAGCGGTAGAGCAGGTTCTTGCCCGCAACGCAGAGCCGCGCCTTCAGGCTGTCTTTTTGATAGTAGAGCCCTGCGTGAATGACTTCCGAGTTCCGGGAACTGGTCTCCGATCCTATGATATCGGCGGATTCCAGGATAATGACCTCCCGGCCGCTTTCAGCCAGTTGGCGGGCGACAGCAAGTCCCACGACGCCGGCGCCGATCACGACGCAATCGGCGTCCTCCCTTACTGAACTCATGGCACTCCTGCGGGTTTGGCTGGATTCCGGGAATTGGACAGCAGCAAGAAAGAACAGCTAGCCACTTTGTTCAAGCCCCCCTCGGATCTTTCCTCATGATCGTTGTCTGCCGAAACCCCTTTCTCTTTGCCCTCTCCCGGGTAACTTATGGGCCATGCAGAAACCATCAGAAGACACAATCGAGCGTCTCAAAGCGCTTGTCGGGCCCAAGGGCTGGATCGAGTCCCAGGCGGGAAAGGCCGCCTTTCTGAATGACGAGCGCAGGCTCTACGAGGGCCAGGCGCGGCTGGTCCTGCGTCCCGCTTCAGCGCAGGAGGTTTCGCAGATCGTCAGCGTCTGTGCCGGGTCAGGTATCGCTCTGGTGCCACAAGGCGGCAATACGGGCTATGTCGGCGGTTCGGTGCCGGACGAAAGCGGAGCGCAGATCCTGCTGTCGCTGGGCCGGATGAACCGGGTGCGCGAGGTCGATCCGGTGAATTTCTCCATGACGGTTGAGGCCGGGTGTGTCCTGGCTGATATCCAGGCGGCCGCCGCGGCACAGGACCGGCTCTTTCCGCTCAGTCTGGCTGCCGAGGGCTCCTGTCAAATCGGCGGCAATCTCTCGACGAATGCCGGGGGGATCACGGTTGTGCGCTACGGCAACGCGCGAGATCTCGTTCTGGGGCTCGAGGTTGTGCTGCCGGACGGTCAGATCTGGGACGGCTTGCGTGGCCTGCGCAAAGACAACACGGGCTATGATCTGAAGCAGCTGTTTCTGGGGGCGGAAGGGACACTCGGGATCATAACGGCGGCTGTTCTGCGCCTCTATCCGCTGCCGAAGGCGAGCTGCACCGCTTTCATCGCGCTGCCGACGGCCCAAGCGGCGACGGAATTGTTGGCGCGGCTGCGCGAGGTCTGCGGCGAGGCCGTGACCTCGTTCGAGTACATCCACCGGGTCTGCCTCGATCTCGTGCTGGAAGGTGTGGAAGGCGTTTCCGATCCCTTCGAGGACAAGCATCAGCACTATGTCCTCCTGGAGTTGACGTCATCGCGGCCCGACGACGACCTGGCGGCTGTCTTAGAAAGCGTCCTGGCGGAGGCCTTCGAGCGCGGAGGAGTGGCGAACGCAGTGGTGGCCTCTTCCGAAGCGCAGGCCGCAAGTCTGTGGCGTTTGCGCGAGACCATTCCCGAAGCCCAGAAACACGGCGGCGCCTGTATCAAGCACGACATCTCGATCCCGGTCAGCAAGGTGCCCTCGTTCCTGGAACGCGCGACCGCCTTGTGTGAGGACATGATCGCTGAGGTGCGCGTGTCGCCGTTCGGACATCTCGGCGACGGCAATATCCATTTCAATCTCATGCAGCCGAGGAATAGGGACTCAGAGGCCTTCCTCGCGCACTACAAGGACGTTACTGAGGCCGTCCATGACCTGGCAGCGGGCATGGGCGGTAGTTTCAGCGCCGAACACGGGATTGGGCGATTGAAAATGGCGGAGTTGGAGCGCTACCGCGGCGGCGTCGAACTGGATCTCATGCGGAAGGTGAAACAGGCCCTCGATCCACAAGGGCTCATGAATCCGGGCAAACTCTTATGACTCTGCGGTCAACCGCGCCAGAACGGCTTCGAAGGCGTGGTCCCAGGGCTTGAAGGCATCCTCCGCCTGAAGGATCGATAGACCCTGGGCGGTAATTCCCTTGTTGGTGATGAGACCACCCAGAATCTCCGCCAAGGGCTCCTCCGGACTTTCCAGGCCGAGACCCGCGGCGCCGCGCTGTGTCCGCAGGACGATCTGCCGCGCCGTCTCGGGGTCCAAACCCGCCGAGACGTTGAGCGCGACCATCCTCTCGGCGAGCGCGATGAACCAGCCATAGGCGGCGGCATTTACGCTGGCCGCCTCGAGCAGTTGCTCGGATGGTACGGGGATCAAGGACCCCAGCGGCGCCAGCATGGCTTCAGCCCGGTCTGATGGCGGGAACACGGTCGTCGGACTTTCGCCGATCTCGGCGCAGGAAATCGGCATGATCCGTGTAACACCTGCGGGGCCCGCGGCTGCCGTGAGGTCTGAGAGCTTCACCCCCGCGCAAGCGCTGATGACGAGGTGCCGGGGCGATAGCTTCAGGCCCTCCAGGACCGCCACGGCATCGTTTGGCCTTACGGTCAGCAGAAGCGTTTCGGCGGCCTCTGCGACGGCCTGGTTGCTCGCCGCGACCCGGCAGCCGTTCTCGGCGGCAAGTCTCGCTGTCTGCTCGGCGCCGCGAGGAGACAGGACGATCGGCGTGGCTCGGCCTTGACGGCGGAGACCCCGCACCATGTAACCGGCGAGGTGACCGACGCCAATGACACCAAGTGTCTCTGTCATGTGTTGCGTTCTTTCGTATAGGAGACGAGGGCGTCCAGCAGATCCTCCACTGCCGGACAAGGCACGGCGCCCGTCTTGGCGATTTCCCTGCTGACATCTACGGGAAGGCTCGTGTTGCTGGCTTCCGGAATCTGATTCAGCTTGCCGCCGATGAACAGAGGGACCTGGAGCTCCTCCTGGTCCAAGCTCGACAGAACCTCCTCAAGATAGTGCAAGGCAATGCCGTTGTAGGTGCTGATGGCGATCAAGTCCGCCGCGTGTTCCTTTGCCAGCGCCGCGATATCCGCGGGCTCCGCATGGCTTCCGCCGTCGACGAGTGTCACGCCCAAGGCCTTGAGCGTTTCCTCGACCAGAATCTTGCCGTACTCGTGCACGTCGCTCGCGCCAACGCAGGCTGTCAGCTTGGCATTCGCTATGGCGTCCTGTTGCTCGACCGACAGATGAGCAAGGCACTTGGCGGCGGCGCGTTCAAGCGCCGAGATCGTTGTCGCCTTGACGACCGGCGCCCTGCCACGGCGCGCCTCGGGAGCCTCGGCGCCTGGTCCGAAGGCTTCCTCGAGCCGTTTGGCGCCGATCCGCCGCAAGGCGAGCAGAAGCTCGAAGGCGTTGCCCGCGTCGATTCCCGCCTTCGCAAGGCCGTTCAGGACCGCAGCCTTGAAGCGTTGCGCACCTGCGCGCAGTCGTTGGGCAATCTCGTCCGCGGCGGCCAGGTCGAAGGCCGGCCGAAACTCTTCGGCCCGCTCGATGATTCTAAGGGCGACAAGCTGTGCATCGATGACCTCTTCGATATCGGGGATACGGGCCGCTTCCGTCACGGGCACCGGATTGATCGCATGGCCGGAAGGAAGGAGTTTCTGTCCAACAGCATCGACGAGAAGGTAGCTGGAAAGGGCCGCGTAGTTGGCGCTGCCCTCGCCGTCGTAAAGGACCGTATTCCCATAAATCATGCTCCCGGGAATGCCGTCATCTCTGTGCAACGCGCGTTGAAACGCGAGGCGCGTCAGAGGGTCCGAAAAGGTATGACCAAAGCAATGGGCGATCTTTCCTCCAAGGAGATCCTCGACGATGTGGCGTTCGATCAGGACGGCACCGAGACTGCATGCCAAGTCGCAGAACAGGGCGGCAAAGCCGTCGTCGAGGTTCGAATGGATCAGGATTTCCTGAGGTTGCGCCGCGCAGAGGGCCAGGGCTTCGACGGTTCTCGCGGTCGGCCCGATATCGTCCGGCCAGCCGGGCATTCGGAAGGTGAAGTATTGGCCGAGATTGCCGATGGTCGTGGACCCGGCACGGAGCGCGGCAATGGTGTTTTCCAGCGCGGCAGGGGTGCCGATGACGAAATCCCCAAAATGCGGTGCCACCGGGGCCTCCGCGGTCAGGGCCGCGAAATCGTCCTCCTGTTCGAGAATCAGACCGGTTCCCTTGGGCCGCTTTGCGCGATCCTCCCTCGGAAAACCCATCGACCAGTCCAGACAGATCCCGTAGCGGTCCACCCGGCCGCCGGCCCTTTCGACGGCGTCATGAATTACCGCATAGGCGCTGCGGCTCTTGCCCAAGTCGCGATAGCCAATCTGCGCATGCAGCATCACCGCGCCCTGCGCCACGCGTTGCCGCTTGTAGTCGGTTTCACTCTCGATGCCGAAATGCTTCAGAAAAGGCGCGGGTCCAACCCCAATCTCTCGGGCCAGCGTCGTACCACGGTCGATCAGGTCCGGCAGCAGAGGCAATTCGCTCTCAGGTAGCAGCGACTCGCGGGCTAGAACGATGTTTCTATTCATATGATCCAGTGAAAACCCATGTGTCATTGGCTGTGTCGAATCGCCGGTTTCCGGGCCTGACCCCAGCCAAAGATCACACAAATAACCATGGTGTTTCCAGGTGTTAGATCACTTTTTCAGGGTTACGGGATTGTGAGCGGGAGTGACTACTGGAAACTTCAGGAAGGAATTATAAATGTACGGGGGAAAGCTTCCCTAATCCGAAAGGCGGGGCGACGAGCAGCGCCAGCATCGGAGCGCTGAATCGCAATTCTGAGTTCGGTTCGTTGGCCGGGGGGCAGCAAAGACTGACGGTAGGACGCGATGAGCGAAGTCGTAGACCATCCTTGTAGAGACTTTAATGCGATGGTTGAGAACGCCAGAGCGGCGAGCAATTTCCTCAAGGCGCTTTCCAATGAAAAGCGCCTGTTGATGCTTTGCCTTCTCTCGCAGGGGGAAAAATCGGTAACCGAGCTGGAAGCGATCCTCGATCTGCGCCAACCCACGGTGTCGCAGCAATTGGCGCGGTTAAGAGCTGAGAACCTGGTGAACTACCGGCGACACGGGAAAACTATCTATTACTCCTTGGCGAGTGATGAGGCGCGGCAGGTGATGAAGCTAATTCATCGCCTCTTTGGCCCAGAGAACGCGGCGGCCTAGCGTTTGCTGGGAAGCTTGCCCGGCATGCCTATAGCGCGGCGCAGCTCTCAACATCCTTGAACGTTGCGGCAAGTCCAACCCCTGCTAAAGTGGGGCATGGCATCTTTTCTTTCACGGTTGTTTGGCGGCGGTGGTGACGGTGACGGCAAGGCGCCGCGGCGCGGAGATCCGGTCGAGTACGAAGGCTTGGTCATTCAGGCGGCGCCGGAACCTGCGGGCGACCGTTGGCGTTTGGCTGGCGTGATCATCAAGCAGGACGGTGCGGAGGCCCTGGAGCGGGTGTTCATCCGCGCGGATACCTTTACCTCGCGCGAGGAGGCGGAGACCTTCGCCGTTCGCAAAGGCAAGCAGATCATCGACGAGCAGGGGTCGAGGCTCTTTGCCGACGGGCAGGCGGAAGGCCGGGCTTAGTATCCGGGTCTATTGATCCGGATCGCAGAGCTCCATCAAGCCAAGAAACGCGGGACGGGGATGTGTGACCAGATAGGTCGGCACATCTTCCAGGTAACCCCTGAACCGGCCCTTCGCCAGGAAGCGCTCCCTGAAACGGGATTGCCGGAAAAAGTCCGCGAATCTGGGAACCATGCCGCCGGCGATGAACGCCCCGCCGCGCGCGCCCATCGTCAGGGCGGCGTTGCCGGCGACAGTCCCCAACATTGCGCAGAATGTGTCGAGCGCCTGATGGCAGACCTCGCAGCTTCCATCCAAGGCCCGACCGGAGATTTGCGACGCATTTAGATCCTGTGGGTCGAGCCCCCTCCGATTTCGGATGGCGGTATAGAGGTTCTCCAAACCCTCTCCGGACAGGACACGTTCCGCCGACACGTGGCCGTGTGTTTGACGGAGAATTCCGAGCAGTTCAGATTCCTCGTCGTCGGCCGGTGCCATCGTGACGTGGCCCCCTTCCGTCACCAGGATGCGCGGCGACGGTGGCGGCAGAAACCCGGCGACACCCAACCCTGTCCCTGGGCCCAAGGCAACAACCGCCGCACCGGGCTGCGCTTTTCCTGTGCCGATTTGAATGCGGTCCTCGTTGGTTAAGCGCGGAATTCCGCGGGCGATTGCACCGAAATCATTCTCGAAAAAGACCTTGTCGAACGAAAAGCGGGCCTTGAGGGACGCGCTGTCGAAAACCCAGGCCGCGTTGGTCAAGGCGACCCTTGATCTTTCGATCGGACCGGCAATGGCTATCGCCGCGGTTCGAGGCGCGGCTCCGGTTTTGTTCAAGTAGGTTTCGATGGCCTGTTCGGGGTCCGGAAAGGCTTTGACCGGGAACTTCTCGAACTGCGCGAAATTCTCTCCGTCGGACAGGGCAAAGCGGGCATTGGTGCCGCCAACGTCCGCCAGCAAAATAGACTCGGCGGCCATCCTCAGTCGCCCGATTGGTCCCGCGAGGCGGCCAGTGCCGAGAGATAGTTCTTAAGCCAAGCGACGACATCGTTTCGGGCAATATGGTCATAGAGCACCTGCCAGCGTTCCTTCCGCTCCTCCAGCGGCATGCGCAGCGCCACCTCCAAGGTCTCTCCGACACCTTCGACGTCATAGGGGTTCACGATCAGCGCGGCATCCATCTCCCGAGCCGCGCCGGCGAAGCGGGACAGCACCAGGACGCCGGGATCCTGCGGCGACTGCGCGGCAACGTATTCCTTCGCCACCAGATTCATGCCGTCCCGCAGAGGGGTGACCAATCCGACATGGCTGAGGCGCAGGAATCCTGCCAGAGTCTTGCGCCGGAAGCCCCGGTTTAGGTAGCGGATCGGTGTCCAGTCGAACTCGGCGAAGGCTGCATTGATGTGTCCGGCGGTGCTTTCGAGCTGCTGCCGGATTTCCTGGTATTCCTTTACGTCGGTGCGTGATGGAGGCGCAATCTGAAGCAGCACCACCTTGCCGCGCTCAGACGGGTGAACGCGCATGAGATGCTCAAAGGCCTCCATGCGCTGCACGAGGCCCTTCGAGTAGTCGAGCCGGTCGACACCGATTACCAGCTTTCGGTCACGGACGCTCTGTCTCAAGCGGTCAATCTGCGGCGAATCGTCGGCACCTGCAGCGAAATCGCGCACCGCCTCCGTATCGATCCCGATCGGAAACGTCTCGGCGCGCAATGTCCGGCCAAAGGCTTTCACGACGCCGTCGGGACCAACCTCGCCGCCGACTTCGTGGGTGATGTATTCATGGAAGGCGCGCAGGTCGCTCTCGGTTTGAAAGCCAAGCAGGTCGTAGGAGCAAAGGGCGCGCACCAGGCCTTCATGATTCGGCAGGGCGAGCAGAACTTGGATCTGCGGCCATGGGATATGCAGGAAGAATCCGACACGCTGCTTGCATCCGGCCTGACGCAAGCACTCCGCCATCGGAATGAAATGGTAGTCGTGCACCCAGATTAGATCGTCGTCCTTCAGCAATGCCGCGAGCTTGCTGGCGAAGGTGACGTTGACGCGATAGTAGCCGACCATGTCCCGGCGGCTGAAATCCGTCAGGTCCAGGCGATAGTGAAAAAGCGGCCAGAGAACGGAATTCGCGAAGCCGGTGTAGTACTCGTCGTAGTCCTGTTGCGACAGATTAACGGTTGCGTAGGTGATCTTGCCGACATCGAAAACCTGGGCCGAGTTCGCTTCTTCCTCGGAGATCTGACCGCTCCAGCCGAACCAAACCCCGCCTTGATGGCGTAAGGCTTCGAGGACGGCGACGGCGAGCCCTCCTTGGTTTCCAGCCTCAGTCTTGGTCGCCGGCGCGACCCGGTTGGAGACGACGACGAGTCGACTCAAAAGGCATCCTCCCACGGAAGGGACAGCTTCATGGCAGAGTGGATGAGTCCGACCATCGAATAGGTTTGCGGAAAATTGCCCCAGAGTTCACCGGTCTTGGGCACGATGTCTTCTGAAAGAAGACCCAGTGAATTTCGGGAAGCGATCATGTTCTGGAATAACTCGCGCGCTTCTTCCTTGCGGCCGACAGAGGCCAGGGCATCAATGTACCAGAAGCTGCAGACGTTGAAAGCAGTCTCGGGAACACCAAAGTCGTCCCGATTGACGTAGCGGAACAGATGATCGCCGTGGCGCAACTGTGACTCGACAAAGGCAAGTGTTTTGACATAGCGGGGATCGTCGGCCGCGAGGAACCCGAGTTGCGGCAAGAGCAGCATGCTGGCATCGGCCTGATCACCGCCGAACGTTGCCGTGAAGGTCTCCAGATCTTTGTTCCAGGCGTGCTCCAGGATCTCACGGTGTATACTGTTGGCCGTTTTGCGCCAGAAGGCGGCGCGCTTCGGAAGTTTCAGCCGAGTCGCGATTTTGGACAGCCGGTCGCAGGCGGCCCAGCACATAACGCTCGAATAGGTATGCACTTCCTGTCGTGTTCGAAGTTCCCACAGACCGGCATCCGGTTGGTTCCAGCGTTTGCGAGCCTGTTCGCCGAGTCGTTCGAGCCGTTGAAAGAGCGCTTCGTCCCCCATGCGCGTCAATCGATGGTCGAAGAAACTCTGGGTGCAGGAGAGAATTACGGACCCGTAACCGTCGTTTTGGACTTGATCATAGGCGCCGTTGCCGACTCGGACCGGCCCCATGCCGCGATAGCCTGGCAGATGTGTCTCTTCCCGCTCGTCCAGCATTGTTTCGCGGGCAATACCGAAGAGCGGTTGCATATAGCCGTCGTCTGACGCCGCCACGATGTTTGTGATGTAGCTGAGGTAGCCTTCCATGGTCCGCGTGACGCCCAAGGCGTTAAGCGCATGTACGACGAAGTAGGAGTCCCTGAGCCAGCAAAAACGGTAATCCCAGTTGCGCCCACTGTCTGCGGCTTCCGGAACCGAAGTTGTCAGGGCGGCGACGATGGCGCCTGTTTCCTCGAAGTTGCAGAGTTTCAGCGTGATGGCGGCCCGAACGACCGCGTCCTGCCATTCGAACGGCAATGAAAGGTAGCGGCACCACTCTTTCCAGTAGTCGTCGGTCTGCTCCAGGAACTCACGGCCCAGGTTCGTCACGGACGACGTGATGCTCTCGTCGGGGCCAAGAACAAGTGTGATGGGCTGCTCGACAATGAAGGGAACTTCTTCCTGAAGGTAGGTCAGGGGGCCGTCCGTGGTCATCCGCAGTGTCATGTCCGGCATGATGTAGCGAACATGATTGGAGCCGCGGGTTATCTCCGGTTCGTGTCGTCCATAGTCATAGGTCGGACGCAAGCGAACGCGGACGCTCGGCGTTCCGGCCAGCGGTTTGATCTGCCGCACCAGCATTTGCGGCCGGAAGACGCGTCCAAACTGCTTGAACCGCGGGGCGAAGTCGGTGACCTCGACGACCCCACCCGACCCGTCGAAGAGCGTCGTGACGAGCACTGCCGAATTCTTCAGATAGCGCTGCTCACTGCGAACGAGACCTTCAAGGGCGATTTCAAAGAAGCCCCTGGTGATTTCCTTGCCATCGTCCAGCAGGGCACAAAAGCGTGGATCGCTGTCGAACCGGGGCAGGCATGTCCAGACGATGCGGGCATTCTTGTCGATCAAAGCGCCGATGTTACAGTTGCCGATGATTGCAAGGTCGAGCGAGATCATGAAGTGGGCCTCTCACCATTTCCCTGCATCATCTGGTCCGGCAAGCCTTCCAGCCAGGTCACCACCCCATTGACGTCGACAAGATGGTACCGGGCCTGGGTCTGCCGATCGTTCCCAACCCGGACAGAATGGCCGCCCAGGGCGTTGATTTTGGCGAATCCGTCTTCGTCCGTAACGTCATCGCCAATGAATACCGGAATTCTTCCGGAAAAGGGGGATTCTTCCATGAATTCGGCAATCGCCTCCCCCTTGTCGCTGAGGTGGGGTTTGATCTCGATCACCATCTTGCCGGGAATTTTCCGGAAACCTTCCGAAAGGCTCTCAAATAGCGCGTTCACGGTGGCGGTGATTTCATCAGCCTTCTCGGGACACTGACGGTAGTGGAGGGCGAGAGCCCGGCCCTTGTCTTCCAACAGGACGCCGGCGTAGCGCTCTGCCAGTTGAGCGAGTTCCTCGCGCAGGTGGTCGAGTTCCTGGACCTCTCCCAGATGACGCATGTTGCCTGCGGCATCGCGCCGTTCCAGGCCATGAAGGCCGGCTGCCGGCAGCTGCAAGGGTTGGAAGAGGCGGTCGAGGTCTTCAATCGTTCTACCGCTCACCAGAGCAATCGCGCCCTCCAGACGCGGCCCGATGCTCTCGATCGCGGATTTCAGGCGATCGCTGACCCGCACCAGGTCGGGGCGCTCCGCGAATGGCAGCAGTGTTCCATCAACATCGAGGAACAATGCCCAGTTGATCGCGGGCTTCAGGTCAAAGGCGGTCGTTGGAGGTTTACTGGACATTCAAATTGGGGCTGGTCCGGTGCGGACGGGGCTGGTTATCGGTCATTCCTCGCAAGTGCAAGTTAAGAATAGGTTTCGTGGGACTTCTGCGCCGATGCGATCCGGCGCGTTCTGACCGCTTGTCATCCCCCGTCCGCGTGCGATAGAGACGTTAGGCGGCTGGGCCGCGTGCGCGCGCAAAAAGGGAATCTCATGCGTCCAATCATGCTCCTGTCTCTCCTGACAGTGTTGGCCTCTTGTACTGCTCGGGAGCAACAGCCCCAGAACATGGAACTCTATTGCCAATTGAAGAGTTGCGTGTGCCGCAGCACCGAGGTGGCATTGTTCGGCGGTCCGGAGGATCAGGACGTTGCCTGGACCGATGAGGGCGTGGCCGCCTGTCCGGAGGGCTTTGCCCTAGCCCCTGGGCAGTCCAAGGAGTCGCTCAAGAGCAAATTTTACAAGCAGCAATAAGCCCAACGCGGCCCCAAAATCTCATTCGGTTTGAGGTACATCAAAGCCGTGGGATGTGAATTTGCCTCTAATTGGGGTCCGAACGCAGCAAAATCTCGCTTTGTCTAAAAAGGCGGTTCCAATTTCCCCCGGAACCGCCTTCTTTTTGTCTGGAATCCGGCCGTTTCCCAAGCCCCTTCCGGTCCCTCGGACCCCTGATTTTCTCCGCATTCAAGGTTAATTCGATTTTTACGCAAATCGGAGACACTTCTGATGCCACTGAACCTTGCAAGGTGGCTGCTGTTGCAACCGTTCGAATTCAGGCCGGGTATGAATCTGCTAGGGACCGTTTTTCTCGCATTTGGAGCTGCGTCCGTCGGCCTCATGGGGACCGCGCCGGTCGAGGAGGGATTTGTCGCCCTCGGCGGAACTGCGCTGTTCTTCACCTTGATCGGTGTCTACACCCTGACTTCCGAATGGATTTCACGCCGTCAGCAGCGAAAAATGTGGGAAACGCTGGGAATCCCGCAATCCGGTACGACGGGGCCTCATTCCTGGGCTCGTGTGCTGGGGGAAATGCAGGTCCCCGGTGGCAGAAGCTCATCGAAGGAACCGCCGAACTGGAATGAGATGCGGCAATCGTGGCGCGAAGGCCGGACGGCCCCAAAAAATAGCGCAATTGACCGCTTGGCGCAGGCGGGCCGCCTCAAACTGAGCTGAAATCTATACGAAAAATTGACCAAACGTCGGTTTCGCCAGTCGAATTCCCGGCACACCTTAGTTTAACGATTGATGGCTAGTCTTCGACTCCTTCGGGCAGATTGCCTGAAAGGGGGCAGGGGTGATGCATCGGAACGGTGGCCGTAGCCCGTTCGGGGCTCGCAAGCGGACCGGATTGGTGAAGCGTGTTCTGACTGGCGGGATTGCCGGATTGGCCGCTGGCAGTTGCGCGTTACTGCTCCTCGTGGCGGGAAGCCAGGCTGTAGGGTTGGCCCCAGGACCCGCTGATAAGAGCTTCTCCAAAAGCGATACGGTAGGTCCCAGCCAAGAGGTGCTGCGGCTGGTCGGCATGGACCGACGGCGGGCTTTGCATATCCTGAGAAAGCTGCCGGACCCGGTCAGCGCCTGTTTGCCTTTGGCTTCGGGGAACCGGGACAATGCGACGCGGCAAGAGCTCGGGCAACTCCTGGAAATTCTCTCTAAAAGCGCGACGGCGCGCATTCTTCTGCGGGTCGCAACGGCCAGAAACGCGCTGCTTTGCCTCGACCACGCGACTGACCGTTTTGCCTACTACTACGCCCATATGCGCTTGATCGGGGTCAATGCTCGGATTAACGAGGGCCGTCGGATCGCTTTTCTGGCGCACGAGTTGGCGCACGTCCCTCAGCATCCCGCCTACTCCGATAACCGCCATTTTCCGCCGCAGGACCTTGTGCTGCTGCGCCGGGTGCGTGAAGCTGCCGCCGAGGCCCAGGCGACGCAAATCCTCTGGGAACTGCGGCAGGCCGGCTATCATCACGCCTGGGACGCGAAACTGAACACTATCTATCGGGACATCGCCCGCGCTTACGAGGCCAAGGTCGGCGAGGATGGCAGCCGCGAAGGGCAACTCGCGGCGGCGCGTGCCTCCTTTGACCAGTGGTTCATGAAGCAGCGGCGTCTCGAGCTCTACGACGGTATGACGGTGGATCATCTTCGGCGCATCTCGGAAGACGACATGGGCTTGGTTCCGCCAGCACGGTTCCTGAGCCACGGTTTTCTGCGTGCCATCGGTTGGACAGGGCAAGGAAACTATCTTTCGCATCGAGAGGACCTCGATTTAACGACGGGCTTCTATCGCATGCAGATGTCGGTGACGAACGCGGCGCGGCTGGCAGAGATCATGAGGGCTCATCCGTCACTCGCTTCTTCGGAAAACGGCCCGGCGCGCCGTTACCCCTTGGGGCCGCTCTGAGACCCGGTCTTCACTCAAGCCTATCCCACCCCAGTTCAGGTACAATACGGCGAAGGCGTGTGTGCGACGCGTGTTGTCGGTATTTGGCATGAGCGCCGGTGCCAGCTGACGGAAATAGGGTCTAGACTGTCCTCTGGTTTCAAGCCTTTGTATTTAGGCTCTCTTGCCTATGAGCAGGGGAACCGAAGAAACGGGGAGCCTGATTGCGTGGAGATCGCCGTCGAGACAAGTGAATGGCAGGACGCGCCGCGCCCCAGCGGCTGCCGCGAAGCGCTGTTCGCAATCGGCGACGTCCACGGATACGCGGCGCATTTGCGTGCGCTGCACGAGCGACTTCGAGATACGATTCGTTCGGATCACTCCGCGGCCGACACTCTGGTGGTTTGGCTGGGCGATTACATCGACCGCGGGCCGGACCCTCTAGGATGTTTGGACTTGGTCTCATCGGGACTCGGTTTGCCCGGTATTCGCGAGGCGAAGCTGCGCGGCAATCACGAATGCTACCTGACGGAAGCAGTAGATGCCGACGACTATCCGGAACACGCGCTCATGCACTGGATCGCGAATGGCGGCGGCGAGACGATTGCCGGCATTCTCCCGGGCCGAGCGCGCCCGAACGCAAGGGAGTTACCCGGCTTGCTGCGAGATGCCATGGGGCCCGAGCGGCGGCACTTCCTCGCTTCGCTGACTGTTTTCTTTCGGGCAGGAAACTATGTCTTCGCACACGCGGGTGTGGATCCGGCGCGTCCCTTGGAAGGCCAGCGAGAGTCGGACCTGCTGTGGATCAGGGATCCCTTTCTCGATTGTCTTGATTGGCCGCATGACGCAGTGGTCGTACATGGCCACACGCCGGAGGGACCCGAGGTTCTGTCACATCGCATCTGCGTCGACAGCGGCGTCTATTTCCGCGGCCGCCTCACGGCTGTGGAGATCGTCGAAGACCGGCTGCGCTTTCATTCGGCAGTGGCCGGCGGCCGTGATACGTGGATCTAGGCTTAGGCCGAGGAACTGAGAAAGTCCTTGAGCGCACTTAGGATCGGAAGGAAGAAGCGGCATGAACGAGACACAGCAGCCCCTCATCGCCTTCAGCACGAGGGTCAGGCGGTCGCCCTTTTTCGAAGCGACACGGCGTTGGGGCTGTCGCGCCTACACGGTCTACAATCACATGTACCTTCCGGCGACCTATGCGGGCGGAGAGGCCGAGTATTGGAAGCTGGTGGAAGACGTCACGCTCTGGGACGTCGCGGCCCAGCGACAGGTTGAGATTACCGGGCCGGACGCGGCCCACTTCGCCCAGCTGCTGACGTCACGGGATCTCTCGCGCTGCGCGGTGGATCAATGCCGATACGTTTTGCTGCTGGCAGACGACGGCGGCATCATCAACGACCCGGTGATGCTGCGCCTGGGCGAAAACCATTTCTGGTTCTCCGTTGCCGACAGCGACGTCCTGCTTTGGGCCCGCGGTGTCGCGGTCGACCGGGGATTGGATGTAGAGATCACGGAGCCCGATGTGTCGCCGCTACAGCTTCAGGGGCCAAAGGCGTCGATCGTCCTTAGCTCGGTCCTGGGCAATTGGGTGGAGGATTTGGGATTTTTCCGTATGCGGCAGACCGAACTGGACGGTGTACCGCTCGTCGTCTCCCGCACGGGATGGAGCGGGGAAAAAGGCTTTGAGATCTATTTGCGCGACGGCCGGCACGGAGACGCGCTCTGGGAAAGGTTGATGGAGGCCGGCAAGCCCCACGGCATCGCACCGGCGGCCCCCAATCAGATCCGGCGCATCGAAGCGGGCATGCTGTCTCACGGCAACGACATGACACTCGACGACAACCCCTTTGAGGTCGGCCTGGAGCGCTTTGTAGATTTGGACATGGAGGCGGACTTCATCGGCAAGTCGGCATTGCAAAAGATAAGTGCGGCTGGTGTTTCCCGCCGGTTGGTCGGCATTGAAATCGGCGGAGAGGCGTTGAGCGGCTTCAACGCCGACAACCGTCCGCTCCTGGAGGGCGGAAACAGGGTCGGAAGGATCACCTCCAGCGTCTATTCGCCGCGGCTGAAGAAGAATATCGGCCTGGCGATGCTGGCCAGCGGGTCTGCCGGGGAGGGACACCGCCTCATTCTCAGTTCCGACGCGGGGGATATCGAAGTGCGTGTTGTATCCCTTCCGTTCGTGGCGCCGCCGAGCACGAGCTAACTCTCTTGGGATCGGCAAGGGGTGCTATCGTCCCTTCGATCCCTTCGGCAATCGCCCCCATCGAATGCTCGGCGGTGCGTTTCCGAGCCCAAACTTGCGGCCTGCAGGCGAGGGTGGTAAGGAATTTTCAAATACGTCCGGTAATGTTCACCCCAAATCAATGCGTTATGGCTGCAAGGCCCAAAGCGATCCCGAAACGACCCCGAAGCGACATGATGCATAGCAGGAAGAGCGTCGGCGAGAGGCCCAAATGACTCTCGGTCTTCACGAACGGCGTGTCCGCCGCCGCCAGAAGTTCTGGTGGGGCGTTATCAAATGGTGTTTCGTCCTGGCGATCATCCTTGGGCTCGGTGTGTATTCCTATCTCGGAGGTATCGATATCGCCGAGCGCAAGGTGCAGCAGCAGGCCGACCGCATGGCGGAGCTGGAGGCCGGAATGGAGGCTGCTCAGTCCGAAAAGGACAAACTCGAGAGGGACTTGCAGGCCGCGAACCGCAGGGCCAAGGAATGGGAGACCCGCTACCAAAAAGACGTCCCCTCCGGGCCCATCACGGAACTCATAGCCTTGATGACGGAGAAGATCGCAGCCGGGACGGATTCCGAACGCCTGCGTTATCTGATCACGAACGCGGACAATCCCCGCCAATGCGACGAAGCGGTAACTCGGCGCTTTCTGGTGGCAACGGACTACCAGGGGGAGGCGCAGCAATCCGTCGGTTTTGCCAACAACACCATCACGGTCACGGCGTCCGGCATATCCGCGCGGGATTCCGATGGCAATATTCAGGCATGGTTTGACCCGAAAGAGAAGGTCGAGATCACATTCCAGCCCCTGGGAGGTGCCGCCAAGGCCTCATCCGGCTTCCTGCCGCTGCAATACAGCTTGGTGCAGGGGAACAATCAGTTTGAATTCAATGCCAGTCCCGGCGCTCAAGGCTATTTGACCGTGACCGGCCGCCGCTGCGACTACCCTTAGAACACCGGAATTCCTTGCGTCCCGCCGACCCCCGGCGCGAAGGCTCGGCCAGGGAGCCATGACTTCCGGTCTCGATTCCTATTGACAGGGGAATTGAGACGCGCTCAACTCTGTCCAGCGCCGGTTTGAGCCGTCAGCTTGCGGGCGCTTAAAGAATTCAGCTAAAGCGACGGGAGCGATTGATCCGCCCCGGCTTTGCTGTGGCGGATTTTTTGTTGGTCTGGTCCCCCAAAACGGACCCGCGGGATTTGAGTGGGCAGCTTGCGACCGCGTGACCCTTCGCTAAAGCGCCACGGGGAGTGACTCCGTGGGCCCTCAACGTAGTGGCACGGAGCGACCTTGTGACGAACCCCGAAAGCCCTTTCCGCCAGGCGAACGATTCCGCGTCCCGCGCGGCAATCGTCGATTCCTGGTTGATCTCTGGGCGTCGGTGGTTTGTACGCTGGGGAGCCTCCGCGCTCTTCCCCTAGGAGACTCGCAATGACGATGATCAATCCGAAACCCTTGACCCCTTACTTGGACCTGCCGCTGCGGGAGTCAAACACGCGCAGTTGGCCCCGTCTGCCCGGTGCGGAAATCATTCCGATACGACGAGACGGGAGTTTCGCCGCGGACACCGATGTTCAGGCCGCCGCCCCCGGGACCGCTATTGGGGCGGGCGACGACGGCTGCGCCGCCTCTTGGGCCTACTGACGGATCCCAAGGACCAGCAGGGTTAGTGAGAGGTTTAAAGAGATGAATACGAATTACGCAGGCGATCTGCTGCCTCAGGAGGCATGGACTCTCCTGACGGAAGAGTCGAACGGCGAGGTGATCGACGTCCGCACGGACGCCGAGTGGGCCTATGTTGGATTTCCCGATCTCGGGCACTTCGGAAAGCAGATCCACTTTCTGGAATGGCTGACTTTCCCGGGAATGTCGATCAATCCCGATTTCGCGAGTGCTTTGCTGGCCAAGGGTTTCGCGAAGGACCAGCCCTTGCTGTTTCTCTGCCGCTCTGGCCAGAGGTCGCGCAACGCGGCGATCGCCATGACAGCCCAGGGTTTCACGCGCTGCTACAACATTGCCGAGGGCTTCGAGGGCGACAAGGATGCCGAGCAGCACCGCGGCACCGTCAGTGGCTGGAAGCACGCGGGCCTGCCCTGGATACAGAACTGACGTGTTGGAATCGGGTTCTTTCCGTAAGGAAATGCAATGAGCAACCGAACAATAGATAGGGGCCAGAAGCTGCGCCCCGCGACAAATCTGGTGAGAGGAGGACTGACGCGGTCTCCGTTCGAGGAAACCGCCGAAGCGCTCTACGTAACCTCCGGCTACGTCTACGACCGCGCGGAGGAGGCCGAGGCCGCCTTCAAAGGGGATCTGCAACGCTACGTCTATTCCCGCTACGGCAATCCGACGGTCAAGATGTTCGAGTCGCGCTTGGCCGCGCTCGAGGGCGCGGAAGCATGCCGGGCGACGGCCAGCGGCATGAGCGCGGTCTTCACGGCGCTGATCGGACAGGTCCGTGCGGGAGACCGCGTCGTCGCGTCTCGTGCGCTCTTCGGATCGTGCCACTACATCATCGCGGAAATTCTACCCCGTTTCGGTGTCCAGACGGAACTGATCGACGGTACCGATCTGTCGGAATGGGAGCGTGCGCTCTCGTCTGGTGCGAAAGCCGTTTTTTTGGAGACGCCTTCCAATCCGACATTGGAGATCATCGATCTTCAGGCGGTCTGCACGCTTGCCCATTCCGCCGGAGCCCTGGTTTTTGTCGACAATGTTTTCGCAACGCCCATGCTGCAGCGGCCGCTGGAGTTCGGCGCCGATGTGGTGATCTATTCCGCGACCAAACACATCGACGGGCAGGGCCGGACCCTCGGCGGCGCGATTCTTTGTTCCCAGAAGTATTCCGACGAGAACTTGGAACCGTTCATGCGACACACCGGGCCGTCCATGAGCCCCTTTAACGCATGGATTTTGCTCAAGGGTCTTGAGACTCTTGATCTCCGGGTGCGGGCGCAGTCCGCGGCCGCCCTCGAGATTGCGCAGTTCTTGGAAGGTCAGGCGGGCGTTAACCGTGTGCTCTATCCGGGCCTCGACAGTCATCCGCAGATTGATCTGGCGCGCCGGCAGATGACAGGCGGCAGCACGATCCTTTCCTTCGACCTGGAGGGCGGCAAAGACCGCGCCTTCCGCTTCCTCAATGCCCTGCGGATCGTCGACATCTCGAACAATCTCGGCGACTCCAAGAGCCTCGTTACCCACCCCGCGACCACGACACACCAGCGCCTGAAGCCTGAAGAGCGGGCGGAGCTTGGGATCGGTGATGGACTCGTGCGCCTTTCCGTCGGACTGGAGGACGTCGAGGACTTGAAAGAGGATTTGGCGGAGGCCCTGGCCCGCTAGGGCGTGTTCCACGCGCCGCGCCACGAATTTCTCACCGGATACTCGGCAGATTTCCCCATTTTTCTTGTAGGTGAATGAGAATAATATAAACCTTTCTGATGCAAAGCTTGGCTGCCAACGCCGTAATTGCGGCAAGTGGGGAGGTACGCCTGTTGAAGCATTTGACCAAAATTGCTCCTAGTCTTCTTTTGGCGGCAGTCCTTGCCGCACCAGCGTGGGCCGGAGATGCTCTGGACAGAGTCATGGCCAACAAGAAGCTGGTGGTCGCGACTGACGCCGAGTATCCCCCGCAGTCGCTACAGCAGCCGGACGGGACATTTGTCGGTTTCGATATCGATGTCGCGACGGAGTTGGCAAAGCGACTCGGCGTGGAGGTGGCGTTTGTCTCGGCGCCTTGGGAATCGGTTACGGCTGGGGGCTGGGAAGGCAAATGGGATGTCTCTGTGGGCTCAATGACGCCGACGGCAAAGCGAGCCGCAGTTTTGGATTTCCCGGCGATCTACTACTACACTCCCGCAGCGTTCGCGGTGCATCGGGATTCCGATATCAATTCCTTGAGTGACCTCAACGGCAAGGTCGTGGGCGTGTGTGCGACATGCACCTACGAGGACTACCTGAACAGAAGCCTGGATATCGACGCGGAAGGCGCGCCGGCATTCGAGTACCAGGTTACGGCGTCTGAGATCCGGACCTACGATACGGACTTCAGGGCGCTCGATGATTTGCGACTCGGTGATGGAGTCGAGTTGGACGCAGTTTTGTCGGCGCTGCCGACGGTAACTGAGGCGATCGGGAGCGGCTATCCTCTGCGGGTGGTTGGCGATCCGGTTTTCTACGAGCCGCTCTCCATTGCCATTGACAAGGGCGATGTCGAGTTTGGCCAGAGGATCCATGAGATCGTTTCCGATATGCGCGAGGACGGAACCCTGACCGAATTCTCCGAGAAGTGGTATGGAGTCGATCTGGCAACGACCGGAAGCTAGACACGCCTGGGGCTTCGCTTCCATTTGAACCGTACTCGATGAAGGCACGCGGTCGCCGCACCGGAGCGCGGACGTTCGGGATCCGTCTCACCAAAGGACCATAACTTCGGAAACTAACGAAGGAAGCGCAAGTGCCTCAGGAACTCTGGTCGGACGGCGCAGCCTTTGCCGAGGGCGCCTATGTGCCAATCGCGGAAGCCAAAATCTCTCTGCTCGATTGGGGCTTCACCCATTCGGATGTGACCTACGACGTTGTTCACGTGCGCAATGGCAGTTTCTTCCGCCTGGAGGATCACCTGACCCGTTTCGAAGCTTCCATGCGTGCGTTGCGCCTCGACCCGGGATATGACCGTACCGGCATCAAGGCCATCGTAACGGAATGCGTCCGCCGGTCGGGCCTGCGCGACGCCTATGTGGCCATGGTCACGACACGGGGCCGTCCGCGGGTCAGAGGGTCCCGCAAGCCGGGCGATTGCGATAATCAGTTCTTTGCCTATGCGGTTCCCTGGATCGACGTGATCACGCCGGACGTTCAGGAACGCGGTGCTCATATCATTGTCGCGCACAATATTCGGATCCCTCCGGAAGCGGTCGACCCGACGGTGAAGAATTACCACTGGGGGGATTTTACGCAGGCGCTCTTCGAAGCGGCGGACCGCGGAGCGGATACCGCCGTGCTGTTGGACCAGGACGGCCACGTGACCGAAGGTCCCGGCTTCAACGTCTTTGCGGTCCGGGACGGCAAGGTTGTCACCCCGGACCGGGGGACGCTGCTCGGGATCACACGGCAGACGGTTTTTGAACTCTGTGAAGAACTCGGAATCGCGGTTGAGGTTCGCCCCATGTCCGCGGAAGAGTTGCGAACCGCGGATGAGGTCTTTCTGGCTACCACGGCCGGTGGAGTCATGCCGGTTTCCCGGATTGACGACCGCATTCAGGGAAACGACCGGCCCGGCCCGATTTCCCTTGGGCTGAAAGAACTCTATTGGAAAAAGCACGCCCAGGGCTGGCACGCGACGCCGGTGGACTACGCGTAGATCTTGGGACGGTGCGGCCTGCCGCGAATACGGAGGGCGTCAGAGCGACCTCGCGGCCTCGGACATTACACGCAGTTTTTGCATGGCGAGATCTCGGCCAAGCAGGCCCAGTCCGCAATCCGGTGCGGCGACAAGGCGATCCGCGGGAAGGTGCTCCAAGGCTGCCTGAAGCCGCGTGCGCACTTCTTCCACCGTTTCGACCTGGCTGCGCGCGACCGCCACGACTCCCAGTATCACTGTCGTGCTGCCAAAGCTGTCGAGCAAAGACAGGTCGTTGTGACGATGTGCGTCTTCCAGGGACACCATGTCGGTCGCCGAGCCGTCGACCGCCCGCGCCAAATCGAAATAGGCCTGGGGGTCGGCTTTGTGATAGTCGGTTTGGTCCAGGTAGTTCGGATAGCCGCAGCACATGTGCATGACCTTGGTCACACTGGCGGGCACGCCCTGCCAGCAGCGGTCCAGGCATTCGACGCCGTAGTCCAGGGCTTCCTTGGGTTTGCGCGCGAAGATCGGTTCGTCGATCTGGATGTACTTGCAGCCGGCGTCCACCAGCCCGCGGATCTCGTAGTTCAAGGCATCCGCCCAGTCGCGGCAAAGCTGCTTGTCATCGTTGTAATGGCTGTCGAAGGTCGTATCCGCCACGGTCAGCGCGCCGGGCATGGTCACTTTGACCGGATGGTCCGTAACCGACTGCGCCACCCTCCAGTCGTGGTCCAGGAAATGGATTTCCGCTTTTATCGGCGCAACGATCGTCGGCAAGTCTGTGTTGTAGGCGCCGTCGCGTAGAGTCTTGCGGGAGAGATTCTCGAAATCGAAGCCCGTGACGTGGCGGCAGTGATAGTGGATGTAGTTCTCCCGCCGGACTTCTCCATCGGTGACGACGTCGATACCGCAGTCGATCTGATCCGCAATCACGTCCTGCGCCGCGCGTGCGAAGACCTCCTCCGCTTTGTCGCCCAGCTTCGCAATGGCCGCGCTGTAGGCCAGGGTGGCTTCGCAGGAATCCATGGCCTCCGTATTGAACCAGTCGGGGACGGGGACGTAATCGGGTTTGGGATAGGCACCGAGGGTGGTGGTCGCAATGGGCATAATCGGCCTCGTTCCTTTATCGCGAGGAGCAAGTGAGACGTTAGCAAAGGAGCATCTGCTTCACTACCGGGTTCGCGCCATGAAGTGAGCCCGCGCCGCCGGTTCGGCCGGAACTTCAGGCCACGCCGAAAAGGGCGGCGGAGAGGTCCTTCAGGCCGCGCAGGGCCGCGTGGGCCGTCTTCGCGTCGCGGCGTAGACGCGCTACCTGACGCGCTTCCAGCGGCCGGAGGGCAAGGCGTCGCCAGAAGGAGAACCAGTCGGGCTCGCCCTTTTCGTCGACCGAGCCGATCACCGAGCCGGGAATCGAACTGTCGGCGGTGTCCGTGACGACGCGCAAGGCCAGCAGTGGCACCCGGGCGGCGGCGGCCGCAATGGCCACCGTATGGCTTTCCATATCGACGGCGACCGCTCCGGAACGGCTGAAGAGAGCGGCTTTGGCCGCAGGGTTCGGCACCACCTCATTGCTGCCGGCGAGGGGTGCCTCAATCAGAGAGTGGCCGGCCGTCGCCGCCGAGTTCGTGACCGAACCCCGCCATTCGGCGTCGCAGGCATAGGGCAGACCCTGTGGCGGAATGACGATGTTCGCGAGGACAATATCCCCCGGCTTCAGGTTGGGATCGAGCCCGCCGGCGACTCCGAAACTGAGGAGGGACCGGGCGCCCTGTTCCACGAGGTCCTTTGCCATGCTGGCGGCGCGCCGACTGGAAGCGCCGGCACAGGCCACGAGCGGCGGCCGGCACCCCTCCGGCAGGCCGCCGAGCAAATGCTCGATAACCCGGACCTCGGAGGCGAGGCCGGTCACGATCCCCACTGGTGAGAGATTTCTAGTCACATTCCGTCTTTGTTCTGTTCTTGCGATGGAATGTCCCGGTCTGGCGGGCCGTCCTGCGAATCGGCCGGAAAATAGGAAATGTGCGGGCTCCTTTCAAACCCTCAATTGCTTGTCTCGAAAGGATTGCCCAGCGCCGCGCAGGTCATTGCCGCGGAGCGGACCGCCGACTCGATGGAAGCGGGGTAGCCGGTATCGATCCAATCACCAGCCAACAGCAGGTTTCGCCAGCGTGTGCGGACCGCGGGCCGATCTCTCAACATCGCCGGGGTTTGCGCAATGGTCGCGCGTTTCTCTTTGATGATGCGGACTGGGGGCCTGGGGTTTTGCGGAAGGTTGAGGGCCTTGGCTGTGTCGCGCCACAGGCGCGCGGCAATCTCTTCGTTTGGAAGCTCCACCAGATCCGTGGCGCCGCTCACGGTCAGACTCGCGACATCTCCCCGCAGGAAGAGCCATTGGGCCGTGCCGCCGAGGAGTCCGATGAACGGGGCCTTGTCTGCAGCGCTTGCCGGAGAGCACGTGGAGGCGGGCAGCCGAATATGGGCATTCACGATGGGGCGTGTATCTGTCGGGACGGTGAGGCCAGGCAGCAGCTCGGCGGCAGCGCTTGGCGAAACCGCCAGAACCACGGCGTCATCTGAGCCAAGAAGTATTTCCATGTCGCCGACTTCAAGCGCTGCAACTTCGAAGCCCTCAAAGCGCAACGACCGCAAGCGCGTGTTTGTCTGAACGGATACGCCATTTCGCCGGAGCAGGGCGAGCGCCGGGTCCACAAACGCAGGGCCCAGGCCGTTCACGGCGACCAGGGGGCGACAGGCGGCCTCGCCTTTGAGAAAAGACTCCCGGATGGCGTGCCACAGCAGGGCGGCGGAAGCCTCCTCCGGTGCCGTGTTGAGGACGGCCAAGGCCAAGGGCTCCCAAAAGCAGCGCCAGAGAGGACTATTGCTTTTCAAGCAGTCCGCCACCGTCGCATCGGGTCCGGCGCGCGCCAATCGGAAGCTCTCCAGATAATCCCACGGGGCCGTGCCGGGGATGCGGCGGCTTGCGGAGAAGATCCACCAGGGAATGGGCCCGGAGGAGGGGTCGAGGCTCCAGCGTTGTCCCGTCTCAACATCCACGAAAGGAAAGTGCGCGGGGGCAACCTCATGAAGTTGATCGCGAGCCCCTATGGCCTGGACGTAGTCCAAGGCCGCGGTGTTGGCAGACAAGAGCAGATGGTTTCCGTTATCGATGGCCCGGTCGAGCTGAGCATCGTGGAATGTCCGGCAGCGCCCGCCGGCCTGGGGTGCCGCTTCATAGAGCGATACGCGCCAACCGCGCCGTTGCAGCTCAACGCCACAAGCCAGTCCGGCGATCCCGGCTCCGATAACGTGGGCCTGCGGGATGCGTATGCCTGCCTTTGCTCGCTCCGGCATCTAGAGGAGGCCGTGGCGCAACGCCAACCAGAGTTTCAGGAGTCGGGGGACCTTGAGCCGAGTGGGTGAGGCCGGCCTTCCCTGTGCCAGCCGCTCAAGCAGACTGCTGTAGATTTCGAGCATGACCGCCGCGGGGCGCAGCGCACGCCGGTCGCATTGAGCGAGAAGTTGGCGGGCACGTGCGTAGCGGTGCCGGGTTTCCTCAGCAAAGGCCGTGCAGGCGCGTGACAGGTTGGGATGCGCCAGAACCTCTTGCGGAACGCTTGTCCCGATATCGGCGTCGCGCAGGTATTCCACTGGCAGATAGAGGCGCCCGCGCGCGGCATCCTCAGCGAGGTCGCGCAGAACGTTGGTGTATTGCAAGGCTTCGCCCTGGACGATCGCCAGCTCCCGCGCAGGCGGGCTCACGTCCCCGAAGATATGCACCGACAGGCTGCCAACGGAGCCGGCAACGCGGCGGCAGTAGGCGCGGAGATCCACCTCCTTCGGCGCGGTCAGGCCCCCCTTGGCGTCCTGCTCCATTCCCTCCAGCATCAGAAGAAACTCGGACTTCGGCAGTGCGAAGCGCGTGACGGCCGGGTGCAGTGCCTGTGCCGTCAGGTAGGTTGGGTGACCCTCGAAGAGGCGGTCAATCTCCTGCCGCCAGTCCCTCAGCGCAGCGTCTTTGTCCTCCGGGGCGCAATCGTCGTCGACGATGTCGTCGACCTCCCGGCAAAAGGCGTAAACCGCAAAGATCGCCTCCCGCTTCTCCAGGGGCAACAGACGCATGCCCCAATAGAATGAGGAGCCAGCGGCCGCTACGATCTCCTTTACATGGCGCTTGGCGCCGGCCAGGTCTCGGGACCGGGACGCCGGGCTGCCGGATGTTGTCGCGGCCATCGTCATGATCCGGGGGAGGCGTGGTTGGAACGCTCGGCCCGGAAAAAAGCGAGGGCGCGCTGAATTGGCATGCCGCCGAGAGCCCTAAGCCCGCACCAGGCGAAATCCGCCTTGGTGAGTCCGACCCGGCCGGCCAAGGGGTCGCCTTCCTTCAAGAGGGCGGTCAGACGTTCCGCCAAGCGAATGATGACCGAGACTTCCATTGCCAGGCGCGGACTCGAGAGATGCTCCGGAAGGTCTCGTCCGGTGGCCATTAGCCTTTCGACCCCTTCCAGGCATCTGTTTAGGACCTTCCGGAACTTGGGTGGGCTTCTCTCCTGCATGAGGACCGAAACCGATAGACCGCTGCCTTCCAGCCATTCCAGGGGAACGTAAACGCGGTCGAGGCGCTGGTAGTCCTCCTGGCAGTCCTGCAGGTGATTCAGGATCTGCAGGGCGGAGCAAATCGCATCCGACTGGGGATAGAGCGCCTTGTCCTCGCGATGCAAGTCGAGAAGGTAGCGCCCGACCGGGTTCGCGGAGAGGCTGCAATAGTGCATCAACTCGTCCCAGGTCTCGTAGCGGAGCTTTTCCGTGTCCTGCTTGAAGGCGGCAATCAGGTGCAGGCAATGCTGCCGGGTAACGAAGGTTTCGAACAGACTGCGCCGCATTTGATGGGCGGTTTCCAGGGCCGGATCGTCATCGTCTTCGTTGAGGAGTGCCTCTTCGAACCGGGTGAGGCGCCGAAGCTTGTCGCGCGGATCGAGGTCTGGGTTGTCGGCAATATCGTCGATGGCCCGCGCGAAACTGTAGAAGGTCGCGACGTGCGGCCGCAGCTGCGCGGGGAGCAGCCAGGACCCGACGGGAAAATTCTCGTCTTTCGCCGTTTTCCCCGACGGCTTCTCAATTGGATCGTCGCCCATGCGGTAACATATCGGGGCGCCGCGCCCGGCACCAGCACGGCAAGCTTGGTTAGGCTGAGGTCTCAGCGTTGTAGAGGCCTTGAAAACGCTCCAAGAACAGCTTCTTCGCGCCACCCGGCGGCTGCGGTGTGATCTCGATGCTTTCGATGTTTCGCGGTGCAATGAAGATCCGCTTGGCCTCGGCCAGATCGAAACCGGCCAGCTGGGTAGCCTCCAGAAAGGCGGCGGCCCGATCAGCGCGTTTGATCAGACGGCTCGTCTTGGCGGGCAGGCGTGCGGGCAATCCGAACCGCAGATGAATTGCGGAAAGCAGGCGTTCCTCAAGCGCCTTATAGTTGAGGCCGACCGACGATTTGAAGGGTGTGATCAGGTCGCCGACCACATACTCCGGCCCGTCGTGGAGGAGGGCCGCGAGGCGCAGCCGCTTGTCTGCTTTCGGGCGCAGCTGTTCGACCAGATCCAGGACCAGAAGGCTGTGCTGCGCGACACTGAAGGCCCAACGTCCTTTCGTTTGCCCGTTCCAGCGGGCGACACGGCTGAGCCCGTGCGCGATGTCCTCGATCTCGATATCCAGGGGGGAGGGATCGAGCAGATCCAACCGCCGGCCAGACAGCATTCTTTGCCAGGCGCGCGGCGGCGTCATCGGCCGGGAACCGCTGTTAGCCGACGTTGGGCAGAACCTGCTTGGTGATCCAGTTGCGGACTTCCGCCAGGCGAATGTCTTCGTTCATGACGTCCGCGTCGATACCGAGTAGCCATGCAATGTCCTTGCGGCTGGGGTCCTGATGTAGGGCCTCAAGCATGTCCACGAAGTCCTGCGCGGCGTCAAGGTCGCGGAAGAAGCCCTTATCGGTCAGTTTCTGCTTCCGGCAGTAGCAAAGGCGTGCCAGTTCGTGCAGGTCGTATTCCGGGTGGTACTGCAGTCCCCAGAAATTGCCGCCCTGGTGCGTGACGGAGACGGCCTGCACCTGTGTGAAGTCGTTGGAAGCCAGGACCACGCCGCCTGGCGGCACATGGGTGATCTCGTCGTCGTGGCTGATGAAGGCGTCGAAGACGGCCTTTTTGCCTTCATAGAGCGGGTGGGACCGGCCTGTCGGTGTGAGAGAAACCTTGCGGGCGATGCCCATTTCGCGGCCCTTGGGGTTTTCCGCGCAGATACCGCCTGCGGCCACCACGGCGATCTGCGCGGCCCAACAGCTGCCGAAGCTCGGAATCTTGGCGGCAAAGGCGGCGCGGGCAAATTCGATCTGCGGCTGTACCTTCGGGTCCGGCTTGAAGACGGTTAGGCTGGACCCGGTCCAGGCGATGCCGTCGTACTGCCCGATGGCGGCCCCGCTGGGCAGTTCCGCGCCCGGGTCCGCCGGGTAGACGATGTCGACATCGGCGCCGCCGGGCGTGCACTTGTCGAGCATCTGGCGATAGAGTTCACCGGCTGTCGTCGCACCGCCGGCGCTCAGGTCCTCGCGGCCCTCGCGCGCATAGCCGTCGACGACGATGAAGCGTGGTTTGGCGCTTGTTTGGCCTGGCATCCCGCAATCTCCCTTTCAACTCGTTCCGTCAGGGATCTACGATCGCGCCAGGCGATCGACGACTTCCGGCAAGTCCCGATGGCGTTCGCAGATCGCGTCAGCCGTGGTGTTGTCCTTATCATCGGGACGTGACGCCGTGAAGAGGATCGCCTTCGCGCCGATGGCATGCGGTCCCTTGACGTCGTTGTGGTCGCGGTCGCCGATGTGGACGATCTCGGTTACGTCGATGCCCAATTGATCCGCCACGGTATCGAACATAGAGCGGTGGGGCTTCGAATGGCCGACCTCGTCGGAAAAGGCGAAGGCCGAAAAGTATTGCTTGATGCCGTGTTTTTCCAGGATGGCGCGCAGTCCGGTGCCGGGCGTAACGATGGCGTCGGATACGACCGCCAGCTTGTAGTTCCGGCTGAGTTTCTCCAGCGCGTCCGCGATTCCCTCTATGGGATCGGGGGAAATCTCGACTTCCATGTTGCCTGTGTCCTCGATCAGCTTCGCGAAGCGGCTGTCCGGCAGGCTGCGGCCCAGGCCGTTCAGGATAACGCGCAGGCGTTGCTCGACGGTCCAGTTGATATGGTTTTCCTTCCAGACCACGTTGAAACCGGAATCGGCGACGTCGTAGGCCAGGGTGACGGTCTCGAGATCGACAGGCTCTACCTCGTTCAAGGCATCCCACATCAGATGGCGGCGCTCGTCCCGCTTGCTCCTGAGGCCTTGCGCCTTGCGGTGCGGCTCGTCCGAGTCATCGTGAACCATGGTGTCCCAGAGATCGAAAGTGACTGCTTTGATCGCCACGTTGTCCATCCTCATCCCAAAGAAGCTGCGTATCGGCGCTGAGCCTGCTCTTGCGCCGGTTTCCTCTGCCCCAGGGCATGCCTGGAAGGCGCCGGACTCTACGTCGGGTCTTGAACGGCGGCAAGATGAAGATGCGGGATTTTGTGGGTATTTGTGAGCTTTTTTGGATATGGCGACCTATCACCTCCGGGCTATTCGGGCACGAAAGTCTTGACGCCGCGGCCTCGGTGGTTGAGACCGAAGGACCATTCGACGCGAAGGGGAACTGCAGAATGTTCAGCGTGCAATCCATCTATCCGACATTGGCGAACGCGATTTGGCGTTCGGATTCCGGGGTCTTGAGATCCATCGTTCTGGCCATTGCGGGAACGGCGCTCCTGGCGATTTCCGCGAGGATTCAAGTGAATTTCTACCCCGTCCCCATGACCATGCAGACCTTCGCCGTTCTGGTCATCGGAATGTCCTATGGCTGGCGCCTGGGTGGCGCGACAGTTCTGCTTTATCTGGCGCAGGGGGCCGTGGGCCTGCCCGTCTTCGCGTCAGGCGCAGGGTTTGCCTACTTCGCCGGACCGACCGGCGGATATCTGATCGGGTTCCTGGCGGCGGCCGTTGCCATCGGATGGCTCGGCGAGCGTGGTTGGGACCGACATGTGGTCACAACCTTGGCCGCCATGGCCATCGGTACAGCCATTATCTTCCTGCTCGGTGCGGCTTGGCTCACCGTCCTGATCGGCTTTGAGAAGGCGATCACGGCAGGTGTGATCCCCTTCCTGCTGGGCGCCGCCTTCAAGATTGGCCTCGGGGCCGCCTTCATGCCGCTCAGTTGGAAGCTCGTTGGACGGAACCCCTCCCAGGCAAGGTAAGTATCGTCCCGCAAGGGAACCGCGGGTGCGGTTCCCTTGCAGTCTCCCCTAAGTTTTCGCGATGTCCTGCAAGCGATCCAGCGGGATGGCATGCGATACGCGGCCATGCTGTCCGGTCATGGTTTCGGCCGCGCAAAGCGCATTCCAGATGCTCTCTTCCGTCGCCTCGATGACCGCCTGAAGCAAGTCCGCTAGCGCGAAATCGGGCAGGAACCGGGCGGCGTGGACCCGACTCTCGTCGGCTGCCGAATGGGCATTGCCGGTCGAGAAAGCAAAGAAGATGTCGCCGCTGCTGGGGGCGCCGATACCGCCGGCACGCCCCACGCCCAGCCCGGCGCGCTGCGCCAAACGCTTGCATTGGTGCGGCAGCAAGGGGGCGTCGGTTGCAATGACAGCAATGATCGAGCCCTCGTCGCGCGTTTGCGGCCAGGGACTTGGTACTTCGGTAGTCGGGATGGCTTCGCCGACAGGTTTGCCGTCCAGCCGCAATTGGTGACGGCGGCCGTAATTGGCCTGCACCAGCACACCGACCGTCCAGGTCTCACCTGCCGCTGCCGCGCGCCGTGAGGCGGTGCCGATGCCGGCCTTGAATTCATGGGCGTTCATGCCGGTGCCGCCGCCGACGTTGCCTTCCGGCACGGGTCCCGGTGCGGCGGCCTTGAGGGCCGCGAGCAGGTGCGACGGCCTTACGGCAAGCGCCCTGGCATCATTCAGCCAGCTGTCGTCGGTCTCCGCGACCAGCGGCAGACAGAAATCAAATTCGAAGTCTTGCTTCAATTCGTAACTGACCAGGCCTTCGTGCACTGCGCCTACGGAATGAGTCCCGGTTATCGCCAGCGGGCCGCACATCAGGCCGAATTCCTCGATCCAGGAAAGGCCGGTCATCTCGCCAGTTCCGTTCAAGACATGGGCTCCGGCGAAGAGGTGCCGCTGCCAGACCTTGCCCTCTTCCGGGACGATGACCGTCACGCCGGAACGCACCACGTCCGGCGCGTCCGAGATGATTGTTTCGTGCCCCACAAGGACACCGGGGATATCCGTAATTGCGTTGAGTGGCCCGGCCGGTAGATGGCCGATCGTGAGGCCGAGGTCCCTGAGTCGTGCTCTATTCATAGTACTCCTCGCTTCTCGCGCCCGATTCCTAAGCCGGCAAGCCTTTCTCTGACAAAGTATCTCGTCTCGGCGAGCGTCAAGGCTATGGTAATCTGCGGGTTCTACAATCGCACCAGGATCCTTGCCGGGGAGGTTGCGGATGACGCGCATATTCGGTCTCGACGACAAAGCGAAGTCCTTCGAATTTAAGTGCGATTGCTGTAGCGAAATCCATCGCGGCTCCCCCTCTTTTGCGTACGACAAGCCGGTGTTCTATTTCGATGTTCCGGAGGAGGAGCGCGAGGACCGCACCTTCCTGACAAGCGATCTCTGCGTCATTGACGACAAGATCTTTCTGATCCGTGCGATCCTCGAAATCCCGATCCATGGCGTGGAAGAGCCTTTCACCTGGGGGATCTGGGTTTCACAGTCGGAAGAGAACTTCCTGCGCTACCAAGATACCTACGACGACGACCAGTCGGGCATCACCACCTTCGGCTGGCTCGCCGCAACAATGCCCGGATACAATGAGCGCGATGAGGAGGGCCTCCTCGTCAATCTCAAGACGAACGTGATGTGGCAGGCCCCCGGCGACCGCCCGATCGTCGAGCTCCAGGACTGCGATCACCCGCTGTACCGGGACCAGCGCGACGGGATTTCGTGGGAGCGGGCCGTGGAATTGGCCCAGCTCACCATGCATGGCCCCGGCGACGAAACGGCGGATGCCGACTAACCGAGCAACGGTAGAACGTCTCTTCTCGTTGGAATAGGCGCGACTGCACCCAGGTCGGTGGTGGTGATGGCGGCGACGATGGCGGCATAGGCACCTGCGGCGAAGGGATCATCTCCTTCCAGGTGGCGTGTTAGAAAAGCGCCTGCGAAAGCATCGCCTGCACCCGTTGAATCCAACGGCGTTACAGGATAGGGCGCAATCCGCTGCCGTTTGTCCTTTGTGGCCACCAAGGCTCCTTCCGCGCCGAGCTTAAGCGCGACAATCTTCGCACCGAGATTCAGATAAAAGTCAACGATCGCGTCCGGTATTGTCAGACCGGTCAGTTCGAAACTATCGTCCAGGCTTGGGAAGCCAATATCGCAACGGCTCATGCTGTCGTGAATTACCTTCCGTGCGCGCTCGAGCGGCCAGAGCTTGAGACGCAAATTGGAATCGTAGGAGACAAGCGTTCCGTTCTCCCGTGCGACCTCGATGGCGTGAGACACCGCTTCGCAGGCACAGTCGCTAATGGCCTGGCTGACACCTGAAATGTGCAGGGCCTTTGCGCCGGCTATATAGTCGGCCGGTAGGTCTTTGCGGCTCAACATGCTGGCAGCAGAGCCTGCGCGGAAATAACTGTAGTCCCTGCCTTCCGGGTGCGGTGTGACGAAGTAGATGCCGGTGCTGGCACCCTCATGGCGCAGAACCTGCGAGCGATCGACACCCTCTCGATCCCATAGATCGAGCAATGCATCGCCAAAGGGATCCTGCCCCAGGACCGTGACGTAGCCGACGCTCGCACCTTGCCGCGATGCGGCGATGGCAGCATTGGATGTATCCCCGCCGAAGCCTTGGAGATAGAGCGTTCCGCGTCCATCTTCCCGGTCTCGGGTGAATTCCACCATGGGTTCGCCCATGCAGATCAGATCCGGGCTTTTCAGATTCGGCGCAGTCATCGCTGCGGCACGGCTGCCATGGCTTCTAATGCCGCCGACCGGATGTCGGCCTTGTCGCCGTCCCGCAAGGCTTTTTCCTCAACCAGGCGGCTGCCCATGCCGACGAAGGCCGCACCTGCGTCGAAATAGGCGGGGATATCCTTGATGGTAATTCCGCCTGTCGGCACCAAGGGTATCTCCGGAAAAACCGCGCCGACGGCTTTGAGGAAATCCGGTCCGCCAAGGCTGCCGGCCGGAAATACCTTCACTGCTTCGGCGCCGGCCAACTTTGCTCTTTGAATCTCCGTGGGCGTAGCCGCCCCCAGTACGCACGGTATTTTCGCAGTGGCACAGACGTCCGCGACCTCGGGAATCACGGCCGGGGAGACGATGAATTTGGCACCGGCGTTCAGGCAGGCGGCGCAGTCGGACTCGGATAGCACCGTACCGGCTCCGACGAACACATCCTCGGACTGCGACAGTCTATGGATGATCCCAATCGCTCCGGGGGTGGTCAGCGTGATTTCGAAGACGGTCAGTCCCGCTTCCGACAGCCACTCGACCGCGCGCAAAGCCGTGGTTTCGCTGCTCGTTCGAATCACCGGAACAAGGCCGATGTCTTTCAAACGCGATAGCGGCATGACGTGTGTGCTTTCGTGTCTTGGACCCGTCGGTGCATTTTCAACTGACGGTCATAGGAGCGTCGAGGGCGGCGCGCGTGAAGGATTCAATGTACTTCAGCAAAGCATCCGACGCTTTCATGGCGCGCTCCGCATCACCGCTGGCAATCGCTTCGGCCAGGTCCGCGTGCAGCCGCGCACAGAGTGGAAGGTCCAGGACCTCCTTGTAATGCATGTACCAGAAGCGCCGGGACAGGCCATGAGTCAGGCCCATAGCGCGTTGCGCATACTCGTTGCGGCAGGTCTTTGAGACCAGCATGTTGAGTTCATTGTCCAGGCGCATGAAGCGAACGTCATCGTCGGTCTTGCCTGAGTCGCGCATGTCTTCCGCGATGCGTTGAAACTGCGCGCGTTCCTGTTGCGTCGCGCGTTGCGACGACAGTTGCGCCATGAGGCGCTCCAGCTCCCGGCGGACCCGTAAGAGCTCAAGCTGATTGCGCACGTTTATTTCGGACACCATGACCCCGCGCCGCGGCAGAATCACGATCAGGCCTTCGCGGGACAGGCGCTGCAAAGCTTCCCGGATAGGCGTACGTCCGATCCCAAGAGATGCCGCCAAGGCGTTCTCAGAGAGGACCTGCCCCGGCGTCAATACCAGGGTCACGATCTGCTCTTCGAGTTGTGCGTAGGCTTTGTCTGTGAGGGAGGGGGCTGGTCCGTTCATTTCTCGCTGTCGCGCCCTGCGGGCATTTCCTTGACCGACACAATGCCCCAAGGAACCCCACTTGACAACTGGCGAACAAATGATCTTCAATTGATATATCAGACGTCGACGACAGATCGGTGCTGTGCTCGGAAATTTGGGGGAGGCGAGATTGGACCGGAAAAAGCGGACCATTACCGAGATCCGCGATTCGAAGACCACCGGCGAGAAGATGGTCTACACCTCGGTTCCCGACTATACATCCGCCCAGTGGGCCGAGGCGGCGGGGGTCGATGTCTGCGTCGTGGGCGACAGCCTTGCCATGATCGCTCACGGCCACAAGAGCACTATTCCCGCAACGATGGACATGATGGTTCTTCACGCGGCAGCCGTGCGCCGCGGTGCGCCGAACACCTTTGTGCTCGGCTGCATGCCTTATCAGAGCTATCACTCGATCGATGTGGCGCTGAAGAACGCAACACGTTTCATGCAGGACGCGGACTGCGACGCGGTCAAGCCGCAAGGCGGCAAATCCCAAGCGCATATTCTCAAAGCGCTGGTTGACGCCGGAATCCCGACAGCGTCCCACATCGGTCTGACGCCCCACACGATCGCGATGTTCGGCGGGTTCCGGCTTCAGGGAAAGACGGCCGAAGGGGCCTTCAAGATCCTCGAGGACGCCCTGGCTATTCAGGACGCCGGCTGTTTCATGCTGGAATTCGAAGCGGTGCCGGCGAAGATCGCGGCGGTGATTTCGCAACAGCTCGAAATTCCGACCATCGGCATCGGGGCGGGCGCCGGTACGGACGGGCAAATTCTGCTGTCCTACGATCTGCTCGGCGTTTTCACCGACTTCAAGCCGAAGTTCACGAAACGCTTCGCCAACTTGACGGAAGTCGCCGTCGCCGGCCTGTCCCAGTACGTGCAGGAAGTGAAGTCCGGCACCTTTCCCGACGACGATCACAGCTACACGGTGAACGAGGCCGAGTACGAGAAGTTCGTCGGCCTCGTCGAGAAAAGGCGGCAACTGTGAGCGCCAAGACATACAGCGGCACGCGCGCCTTCGACGGTCTGGAGGTGACGGTGAATGGCGTGCCGCTCAACCCGAGATTCGACCTTAAGACCTTCTCGAAAAACGGCTTCGAATGGAGTTTCGAAGGGCTGGAGCCGACGCAGCTTGCTTTGGCAATCGTCGCCGACGCGGCCGATGACGAGACGGCGCTGAAGCTCTGCGCTCCCTTTATGAAAGCGATCGTCGCGAATTTCGACAACGATTGGGAAATGACGGAGGAAGACGTGACCGAAGCCCTCCGGTCCCTGCAAGACCAAGCATAGGTGCCAAGAACCAAGTTCAGAACCAAAAAGTGGGAGAAAAAGCGATGACAGTTTCTATACTCAGGCGGACCTTTGTCGGGGCCGCAATGGCTGCGTCAGTTGCGCTCGCGGGCTCCGCTCTTGCAGCGGAAAAGAAGTCCCACAGTTTTCAGATGGCCACGGGATGGGGCGGCGGGCCTCTCATGGATATTGGCGCTCAGGCCTTTGCCGACAAAGTGAAAGAAATGTCGGACGGCCGGATTGCGATCGAGGTCTTTCCGGCCGGTACACTCGGCCCAGGGTTGAAAGTCTCCGAAACCGTGAAGAACGGTGTCGCGGATATGGGGCACACCTGGATCGGTTACGACTGGGGTATCGATCCAACGGCGGTGTTGTTCGGCGGCTTCGCTGGATCTTTCGACACCGAGAAGATGCTGCATTGGATGTATCGCGACGGGGGTGCGGCACTTCAGGCCGAATGGCGCATGGAGAAGTTCAACCTGGTGTCCATGCCTCTCTTCATCCGCACGGCCGAGGTCTTTCTCCATTCCCGCAAGCCGGTCAAGACGCTCGATGACCTTTCGGGTCTCAAGTTGCGTACGGCGGGGGCCTGGCTGGAAATCTCTGAAGGGCTGGGTGCGGCCCCTGTGACAATGCCGGGCGGCGATGTGTATCCGGCTTTGGAGCGTGGTGCGATTGACGCCACGGAGTGGGGCACGCTGTGGGAAAACATGGCGCCCGGTTTTCACCGTGTCACCAAGTACGTGATCATTCCCGGCATCCATCAGCCGACCGCGCCCTTCGAACTGGTCGTGAATAAGGATTCATGGGACGAGATGTCACCGGAGGATCAGCAACTGGTCACCGATGCAGCCTTCATGACGACGATGAACGCCTGGCTGACGATCGGACAGGAAGATGCAAAGGCCGTTGCCTTCTTCCGTGAACAGGGAAATGAGATCATTGAGCTTGACGCGGAAGTTCAATATGCCGCGCGTGAGGCCGGACTGGCTTGGGCGGAAGGAAAGGCTTCTGAGAACGAATGGTTCAAACGCGTCCTGGACCATCAGAAGGCGTTCGGCGCTTTGTGGAGCGGCGCAAACAAGTATCGGACGGTCCGAGTCCGCGGTGAATAGTTCGCTTTCCTGTTAAGCCTGGGCCCCCGGCAACTCTCCGTAGTTACGGGGGCCGTCTTTTTCGAGGTTGGAATGCGGCACATTCTACGTGTCATCGAGAGACTGACCGAGGGGATCGGCTCTCTGGCGGCGCTGGTGATCATCCCCTTGGTCCTCGCGACCTGTTATGAGGTTTTTGCGCGGTATGTCTTTGGCGCGCCGACGATCTGGGCTTTTGAGCTCGGCTACACGCTCATGGGAATTCATTTCCTGCTCGGCGGTGCATTGACGCTCAAGCGGCAGGGCCACGTCCGGATCGATGTCATCTATGGACAGCTCAGCGCGAACAAGAAAGCCCTCATCGATCTGGTCCTCTACGTGACATTGATTCTTCCGGCCCTGGTAATGATCTTTCTGCGCTTACTTGACTACGCGACCTCCGCATACCTTTCCGGAGAGACGTCCGGGCAGTCGGCCTGGAACCCGCCGATCTGGCCGTTCCGCATGATCATCGCCGCGAGTTTTCTGTTCCTGACGTTGCAGGTGCTGGCCGAGATCATTAAGTGCCTTGATCGCTTGCTGGAGCGGGGCTGGACCCGCGGAGGCGTCTCGTTTTGACCGCACTCCTGATGTTTCCGGCCCTTTTCGTTCTTATCTTCCTGGGCTTTCCCGTCGCTTTTTCCCTGCTCGGCGTTGCGTTCGTTTTCGGTGTGATCACCTTCGGCGATGCCGCCTTTTTCCAGTTCACGCAGAAGATTGAGGACGTCGCGTCGAACTTTGTCCTCGCCGCCGTTCCCCTGTTTGTTTTTATGGGCTCGATGCTGGAGCGCTCCGGCATAGCCGAGCAGCTGTTCAGTGCCGTTCATCTCTGGACCCGGCGTCTGCCCGGTGGTCTGGCCGTCGGCACTGTGATCATGTGCATCATCTTCGCGGCCTCCACCGGCGTCATCGGGGCGACCGAGACGGTCGTCGGCCTGCTCGCGATCCCCGCGATGATGAAGTACAAGTATTCGAACTCTCTGATTTCCGGCACCATCTGCGCAGGCGGTTCCCTGGGCACCATCATCCCGCCTTCGGTCGTCGTCGTCGTGCTGGGGCCCATTGCCAACGTCTCTATCGGCGATCTGATGGTCGGCATGATCTTTCCCGGCCTCATCCTCTCCGGATTGTACATCGTCTACATTATCGGACTCTGCATCATGAGACCCGATGCGGGTCCGAGGCTACCGCGTTCGGATGACGAGCCAGGGTTTGGCGAGAAGATCGTGATTACGGTGAAGGCCCTGATCCCGCCGTTGTTCATGATCTTCGCTGTCCTCGGATCGATCATGCTGGGTTGGGCGGCGCCGACGGAAGCAGCCGCCATCGGGGCGGCCGGGGCCTTCCTGCTGACGATACTCTACGGCAAGTTCTCGCTGAAGACCTTCTGGGAAGCTCTGAAGAAGACCATCATCGTGACCTCGATGATCATGTTCATTCTGCTGGCCGGAAGCCTGTTCACCGGCGTCTTCGTCGGCGCGGGCGGCATGGGGGTGATGCGTGGCATGATCAGCGGCCTTGAGATCGGACCCTGGGGACTGATCCTGATCTTTCTTGGCTTGGTCTTCCTGGCCGGTTTCTTCCTGGAGTGGATCTCGATCCTGCTGATCTTCGTTCCGCTGTTCATGCCATTTGTGATGCAGAGCGGTTTTGATCCCGTATGGTTCTGTATGCTGCTGCTGGTCATGATCCAGACGAGCTATCTGACACCGCCCATGGCACCGGCTATCTTCTATCTTAGGGGTGTTGCGCCGGACAGCATAACCTTGCGGCAGATGTATCGTGGCGTCATGCCGTTTATCGTCATTCAGATCATCACGCTCGGCATTGTGGCGGCCTTCCCGCAGACCGCGCTGTGGCTGCCGGAGCAGATGCTAGGGTTCCAATAGGGGAAGAGACGATGACACCGGATCAAATTCTTGCACATGAACCTGTGACCCTGACCCAGGAGCAAAGGGTGAAGTACTTCGACGAGGGCGGCATTGTCGTGCCCTCCCTGGTCGGCGAGCCGTGGCTGGGCCGGTGCCAGGAAGCTGTGGCGCGGCTGCTTCGACGCAGCGCGACTCTAACGGAATCAGATGATGTTTTCGATCTGGAGCCAGGCCATACCGCTGCGAACCCGCGATTGCGCCGGGTGTCTAGTCCCTGTGACCAGGAGGAGGTGTTTTGGGATCTCTTGAGCAAAGGTCCGTTGGGCGACTTAGCGATGGACCTGTTGGGGCCGGACGTGAAGTATTACCAGACGAAGCTGAACTTCAAGTCGCCCCAGGGCGGTACGGAAGTGCGCTGGCATCAGGACGCCCCCTTCTTTCCTCACACCAATCACGCGGTCTTGACGATGGGGGTTTATCTCGACGACTGCGGTACCGAACAGGGGCCGCTCGAGATCGTTCCCGGAAGTCAGAAGGGTGAAATCTACGACCACTATGACGCCGGCGGCGTTTGGCGCGGGGAGATGTCGCAAGAGGATTGCCGTGGAATCGAGAGCTCCGAACGGCGGATCTTTGTGGGTTCGGCGGGCTCCGTCACGGTCCATAATTACCGCACCGTTCACGGCTCAAAACCCAACGTCTCCGCGACCGCGCGGCCGCTGCTGCTCTATGTCCTGACGGCTGCCGACGCCTTCCCTTACACCTCGCAGCCCCTGAAATCGCGCTATGAGAAAGCCGTGGTCCGGGGCAAGCCGGCCGCTTTCGCCCAGCATGACCCCGGAGAATTCCGTCTGCCGCCAGACTGGAGCGGCGGCTACACTTCGATTTTCGCTCTGCAGCAGCAGGAGGAAAGGGCAGCGGCCCAATCTTAGTTGACCAGGCTTGATCGAATTGACCGAAATCACCAAGTGATGTATAACTGATATATCAGATAAGTGGCCAGCTTGCCGGCCACTGGACGAAGGAGATGCAGCCGATGGAACTCAGCACAAGCCCAATGACGCCGCGACAGAAGTCGTATCGCGAGGTTTATCGCTCCCGCATCGACGGCTGGTACAACGGCTTCTTGCACGTCGCGATCATCTATGCGATCGGCGGTTTGGCGATGTGGTACTACATCGCACATATTTCGGCGGTTCAGTGGTGGGAGTGGGCGATCGTTCCGGTAACCTTCCTGGCCTGCAACATCTTCGAATGGGCGCTCCACAAATACGTGATGCACCGGCCGATCCGCCTGCCGGGCCTGCGCGCCGTCTATCAGCGGCATACGCTGCAGCATCACCAGTTTTTCACGGAAGAGGAGATGCGTTTCGCGGGTCAGCATGACTGGCGGGTGACCTTTTTCCCGCCCTATGCGCTGATCGTCTTTATTCTGATGTCGATCCCGGGAGTCATAATATTGTCGTGGCTGTTCAGCGGTAACGTCGGCTGGCTGTTCATCTGCACGACGACAGCCATGTACCTGATCTACGAATTCATGCACTTCTGCTGTCACGTAGAAGACAATCCGTTCGTGCGTTACATGCCCTTCGTCAACACCTTGCGGCGCCACCACACGGCCCATCACGACCAGTCGATCATGATGGAGCGCAATATGAACCTGACCTTTCCGATCGCGGACTGGCTGTTCGGCACTTCCGATCTCAACAGGGGCCTGATGGGCCATCTCTTCAACGGCTACAGCACGGAATACGTGAAGACCGATATGCGGAAGGTCGCGCGGACGCCGCGCGTGAAGCCCGATCCGGTCAAGGGTGCGCAGACCGTCTGACGCGCTGGGCTCGAAAGTCGGAGGAGTTGGCCCCATGCCGCTGCCCTACAAAATCTTGCTCTCGCTGATCGTCGTGGTGGTTTCGGGTCTGATTGCCTGGTCGGAGTTTGGAGGTGCTCAACCCGACTTGGCCTGGATCGTCATCGGCATCGCCGCCGTTATGCTGCTCGGCCTCTGGGTGTTTCCCGAGGCCGGTGGCGGTAAGCCGGAGCGCCGGAATCCTGACGCCAACAATAGCAGCTGAAGCAGAAACAAATTCATCGGCCTTCACGCAGTTTTCACAAACGGATGACCTGAAGGTCATGGGTTCATGCACTATTGCTGCAACCATTTTGAGTTGACTTGGTGGCATGCAGGGAACCTAGGTAGGCACTTGATACATTTGCTGGCGGCTCCACCGGCACGGTAGATCTGCCAACGAGCGAGGTCGTTGATCGTGCCGGTGCATTACGTTCTCCCATGACTTCCAAAGCTAGCGTCTTGGTGTGGCCCTGGTCTTGACACGGCTGTCGCATTTTGTGTTAGATGTACGAAGACAGAGCGTCGGATTGAATCTATTGCCGCGGTAGTGCGCTGCGGTAGTTGGAAGACCGGCAAGCAAAAATTCGAAACACTGATCCAAGGGTGCGCCCTCGGATCGGGCAATGAAGCCCGGGCCACGAAGTGTGGCTACGGGCTTTTTTATCTGTCGCTACAGGCCTTGGTGACACAGGGAGGCTGAGGTGGGGTTGTCGTCGCGGCGAGGGAAAGGGAGGCGCCGGCCGGATATACCGGTTGGCGTGGTCTTCTCCTCGACCGGCTCCTACGGCACCGTTGGGAAAGAGATGCTGCATGGCGCGCTGATCGCCATCGAAGAAGTCAACCTTAGTTCCGATTTCGAATTCACCTTTACACCCAAGATCGCAAATCCAGCTGGCGATCTCAATCAGTACCGCGTCCTGTGCGAGGAGATGCTTCGTACCCAAGGCGTGCGCCATGTTGTCGGATGCTATACGTCCTCTAGCCGCAAAGAGGTCCTGCCTGTTTTTGAGAAGCTGGATGCACTGCTTTGGTATCCCTCCCACTACGAGGGATTCGAGAGCTGCAACAACGTGATCTATACGGGTGCAGCGCCGAATCAACACATCGTTCCGCTGATTGACTACATGCTGCGCAACCACGGCGACCGGGTCTATTGCATAGGCTCGAATTACATCTGGGCGTGGGAAAACAACCGAATTATGCGCGAGATCGTCCTGGGTTGTAACGGTGCCGTCGCCGCCGAAAAATACTTGCCCATAGGCTCAACAGATGTCGCGCATGTCATCGACGAGATTGCCGAGACGCAGCCCAACTTTATCTTCAGCACGCTTATCGGCGAATCTTCTTACGCTTTCCTACGCGCCTATCACGAGGCCGGTAGGCTCAACACGCTGTTTGATCCGGCGAGCATGCCGGTGACGAGCTGCAATCTGTCCGAGCCCGAAGTGCTTGCAGTCGGCGGCCAAGCGGCACAGGGGCACATCGCATCCAGCGTCTATTTTCAGAGCAAGGATCGGGCCGAGAACCAGGCTTTCGTCTCACGCTTTAAGGCCCGATACGGTACCGACAAGGTAACCTCGGCGGATGCCGAAGCCTCCTATATCGCAGTCATTCTGCTGGCGCGCGCGATCCACGCTGCGCAGTCGACCGAAATCGACATGGTCAAGCAGGCGGTCTACGGTTGTGAGTTAGAGGCACCCCAGGGGCCCGTTCGTCTCGACCCGGATAACAACCACAGTTACCTGACACCGTCGCTCGGCCGCTCCAGGATCGACGGCGACTTCGATATCTTCTGGACCGCGGATGCACCGGTAAAGCCGGATCCCTATTTGGTGCGCTTTGACGTGCGCCGGTTTTTCGACAGGCTGAGCCACCAGGACGGTCGAACGATGGCTAGCTCCGGACCAGCACTAAAGGTGGTCAAGTGAGAAAGTTGAACCTGCCGAATTTTCGAGGGTGCAACGCTTTGGTGTTGCATCGCTCCGACAACAACAGCGAGACCCTGATTCGGCAACTGGAGAGCTTGGGTTTGACCACGCGCCGCAAATGGCCGGCGGATGGTATCTCTGCTGAGGGAGTGGACGTTGTCTTTTTCGACGCTGACCTCGGCTACGATGGTCTCTTCGCTTGGCCTACAAGCCAGGCACCGATTCCATTGATAGCTGTGATGGGGTCAGAGGCGCCCGGCCGTATTGAGTGGACCTTGGAGCAAGGGCCATCGGCTTATCTAACCAAACCAATTGGCTCAACTGGGGTCTTCAGTGCCCTGGCTATTGCCTTTCGCACCTTCGAGACTCAGCAGCGACTTCACCTAACTTTGGCCGACCTCACGCAACGTGTAGAAGCACGGCCGGTTCTTTTCAAGGCGATCCTCGTCGTCATGGAATGCTTTGGTGTCAATGACGCCGAAGCTTATCAACTGCTACGCAGCAGCAGCATGAAGCATCGAGTCTCAATCGAGGAGTTGAGCAGCCTGATCGTGGAGGATTCCGACTCTGCTCGGGACCTAATGGAAAACGCAAACCGGCGGATCTTACGCCAAGCCACACGCGGCTAGGCGTCTACTTAGTGGCCGCGGCGCCGCAGCGCGAGAGCGATGCGACTTCCGGCCAAGAAACCGTACCGCTGACAACGACAGGGAGAGTCAAATGAGTAAGCGCAAAGATGTTACACCGAACCCGGAGGCAGAGCCCAAGATCCAAGACTCCGCTGTTGCGGTGGATACTGCGACCTCTAAGGGAATTCCTCGGCGCGCGTTCATGGCCGGCACGGCCGCAACTGTTACAGCCGCCACCGTCCTGCCCAATCTGCGCATGGCGCGCGCAGCAGAAACCGGTCCAGTGAAGATCGGACACATTGAGGATCTTTCCGGCAACCTCGCCGTATACGGTGTGCAGAAGTATCACGCCGCTCAGCTAGCGGTTAAAGAGATCAACGAAGGAAAGACCCTCAAAGGCGGCCCTGTTGGTTCCGGTGGTCTCGGTTCGATGGCGAATTTCGCCGCTTCGCCGCCGGTTATGGGAAATGGTGACAAGGATCTCAAGTACGTAAGCGATGGCGGCGATATGACGGGCGCTGGTATGGCGTTTGTCGAAGACGATGACGTGCTTGTAGACTCTGGGGAATCCGGATTGCTTGGCCGCGAGGTAGAACTTATTGCACCAGACGGGCAATCCAATAACAACATATGGCAGCAACTCACGCGGCGTCTGATCCAAGAAGACAAGGTTGACTGCCTAGTCGCGGGCTTTACCAGTGCTGAAAGGGAGGCGATCCGTCCAATCGTCGATCAGCACAAGCAGCTCTATATCTACACTAACCAATATGAAGGTGGCGTTGCCGACTCCAACACCTTTTGCACGGGTGCCATCGTTGAGCAGCAAGTCATTCCGGTGGTTGACTACATGATTCAGAAGTTCGGACCGCGGGTCTATACCATCGCGGCCGACTACAACTTCGGTCAGTTGACCGCGGCTTGGACCAAGGCCTTCGCACCTCTAGCCGGCGGTGAAATTATCGAAGAAGAATTCGTGCCGCTGAGCGTCTCGGACTTCACCACCTCAATCGCGCGTATTCAAGCCGCGAAGCCCGATTGGGTCTTTACGCTCTTGGTCGGATCCAACCAGTCGAACTACTATCCGCAGGCTGCTGCGGCTGGGTTGGAGTATCCGATGGCTTCGACGGTCAACATGGCTCAGGGTTACGAACATCGCCGGTTCAAGGCGCCGTCTCTCAACCGCATGTATAACTGTGTCAACTACATTGAAGAAATCCCGACCGCCCGCAACCGGGCATTCGTCAAGCGCTGGTATGATATGTTCCCGGACGATCCCTATATCGGCCAGATGGCGCAGAATACCTACTTCTCGATCCATCTCTATGCCTTGGCGGCGCGCCTTGCCGGCACTACGGACCAGGAGACGGTCAAAAGGGCTTTGGAGTCCGGACTCAGCATCGAGGCGCCAGAGGGCGCGGTGTTCCTCGAGCCTTCAACCCACCATTGTTCGCACTACATCCGTCTCGCGACTGCGGATGCCGATCATAATGTCAGCTTTGTGCGCGAGTGGCCAAGCATTCAGCCTTGGTGGCTCCAGCGTGTCGGAGTGAACTTGGTGAGGCACAAGGAATACAAGCAGTATATTCCGGATGAGGATCCTTTCTTCACAATGTTCGCTAAGTAGGAGAAAACGTGACGGTGTCCCGGCCGGGCCCACGGCTCGGCCGGAGCTGCCGAATTTCAGATAGCCGGGGTTCGCAATGGATGTAATGCCGCTGGTGCTGAGCCTGCTGTATCAATTTGGCACAGGCGCCGCGTTCTTTTTTTTGGCCGCCCTTGGGCTGGTCGTCATTCTCGGCATGATGAACATCATCAACTTGGCACATGGTGAGTTGATGATGATAGGAGCCTATACGGCGACCCTCACATATCATGCCGGTGTTCCCTTTTGGCTATCGGTAATCTTCAGTTTCTTTGTTACGGCGGCTTTCGGTGCCGTGTTGGAACTATTGATCGTCAGACGATTCTATGGCCGCCAGTTGGGCGCTCTAGTCGTTACATGGGGCGTCAGCTTGGTGCTCGGACAGGGAACCCTTCTCTTCTTTGGTCCTTTCCTTCCGTCGATTGGGATTCCCGGTGGCTCGTTTTCCTATGGAGACTTTTCGTTCTCAGCCTATTGGCTCATCCTTGTCTTGATATCCCTGTTGCTCATATTGGGGCTTTGGTGGCTGTACAATCGCACGCCGTATGGACTGCAGGCCAAGGCAACGATGCAGAATGCCGAAATGGCGAGAAGCCTGGGTGTTCGTACGCCTCGCATCTACACCTTGACCTTCAGCTTGGGCGCTGGCCTCGCTGGTTTAAGTGGCGCCTTGCTGGCGCCAACCGTCACGATCGCGCCCTTCATGGGCCAGCAGTTCGTAGCCCCCGCCTTCATAACTGTCGTGGTCGGCGGGTCCGCTAATGTGATCGCCGGCGCAGTTGCCAGTAGCACGGTCTTGGCTGCGGTCAAGACACCGATCGGAATGGCCTTCGGCGCTTTTTCCGGAACTGTCGCTCTACTGCTGGCGGCTTTGATCATCATCCGCATCATGCCGAACGGGATCTCCGCATCGCTGCAAAAGTTCTTCAACCGCCGCGCGGGGAGCGCGATGCAATGAGAAGGGTCATTGGCCTGATCTCTGGGGATGGCGACATCGGCCGAACCCGCGTGTTTTGGATCGGCTTTGGTGTGGTCGTTTTGCTATTCCTTCTTTATCCGACGCAAACATCGGCGTTCCGGGTATCGAACGTTTCTTTTTATCTGCTCAACATCCCACTTGGTCTCGGAATGGCCCTATTATGGGGATATTGCGGCGTGCTGAGTTTTGGCCATGTGGCTTACTTTGGGATCGCCGGTTACATCTATGGAATCATAGCCGGCAATATGGCGGGGAATTCCCTTGGTCCGCTTGCCGGCGTCGCGGGCGGACTTATAGCAAGTGCTTTGGTCGCCGGTATCTTCGGTTACTTCGTTTTCTATGCGCGGGTTCAGAAGTGGATCATCCCGATCTTGACCTTGGTCCTGACGCTTCTGCTCGAGACGTTTCTCGGTCAAACGGCCGGATACCAATGGCGCGTCGGCTCGGTTCTGCTGGGCGGTTACAATGGGATGACGGGAATTCCCTGGTTCCAATTGGGTGGGTTCGTCTTCGAAGGCTATTCCTTTTACTACCTCTGCTTTCTTGTCGTTCTGGCTTGTTATTTCGGCCTGCGGATGTTGGTCAACTCCAGTTTCGGTCAGGTCATCGTTGCCATCCGTGAGGACGAGGTACGCACGGAGTTGCTCGGTTACGATATTCGGGCCAGGCAATGGGTCGTTTTTGTCCTGTCGGCCATGCTCGCGGGTCTCAGCGGGCTGCTTTATGTCCAATGGGGCAACTACATCACGCCCAGTCAGGTCGGACTCCTGCAAGCGGCCCTACCGGTCATCTGGGCCGCGGTCGGCGGAAGTACGAGCTTGCTGGCTGTTGCTATTTCGGCATTCACCCTCAATTGGGTCACTTTTACCCTGTCGTCGCAGGGGAATCAGTACGCGATGGTGATTGTCGGCACGTTGTTGGTCGTGACGATGCTCTTCTTCCCGCGCGGTATCGTCGTCATGATAGCTGAGCGCCTCGGGCGCTTGGTGACACGGCGCACGGCGCCGTCGCGGCCTTAGGATCGATTGGCTATGGAACCCAATTCCGCGGCTATCGAAACCCGATCCTTATTCAAGCGCTTCGGCGGCGTGGTTGCCGCCAGCAATGTAAACTTCAAGGTTCTGTCCGGCGAGCTTCGCTGCATGATCGGGCCCAATGGCGCTGGAAAATCAACTCTGTTCGCCATGTTGTGCGGCATCCAAAGCGCGGATAGCGGGCAGATCTTTGTCTTTGGCCAAGACGTGACCCGAAAGCAGGCGTTTATGCGCGTCAGGCTGGGTGTTGGGCTGACGTTTCAGACCAACCGCGCCTTCCATGAACTGAGCGTTCGGGAGAACTTGAAGATCCCGCAGGCGTCCGCCAGGCAGGAGAACATGGAGGTGGGTCAGGCGCGGCTCGCCTTCGCACTGGACGCCTTCGGACTCGATTCAAATGACCAGACCAAGGCGGGAGAACTTCCCCATAATCAACTTCAGTGGCTGGAGATAGCGATGGTTCTCGCGGGCTACCCGAACCTGATACTGCTGGACGAGCCAACAGCCGGAATGGCATCCGAAGAAACCCAGCAGACTGCCAAAGTGCTCAAGCACCTCAATTCCACCGGGCTAACCATTGTGGTTGTCGAGCACGATATGGAATTCGTGAAGGACATCGCACAGACCGTGACGGTCTTGCATCAAGGGCAGGTTTTTGCCGAGGGTTCGGTCGCTGAAATCACCGCACACGAAGATGTGCGCAGAATTTATCTTGGCCGGGCCTGAAGGAGACCTCGCGTGCTGCTGTCTACCTCGGCCTTGCGATCCGGTTACGCCACCGGCGACGTTTTGCAGGACGTCGACATCACCGTGCAGCGTGGTGAGGTCGTCGGCGTTTTGGGGCGCAACGGTGTCGGAAAAACCACGTTGATGAAGACGCTGATCGGTTTATTGCCGGTGCGGGGGGGCCATATCACATTCCGCGATGAGGATGTCAGTCGCATGACCGCGGACCTTAGGGCTAGGTTGGGTATCGGATACGTACCCCAAGGGCGCGGCATCTTCCCGGATATGACGGTCGGCGACAATCTTCGCATGGGCAGCTTGATCAATGCCGCCAAGCGTTCTCTCGATTTCGATTTGATCTTCGGCTACTTCCCGTTCCTTAAAGAACGCCTGGATCAGAGAGGGGGGACGCTCAGCGGAGGGCAACAAGCCATGTTGGCGATCGCGCGTGCCCTGATCAGCGCGCCGGATCTGCTTTTGCTCGACGAACCGAGCGATGGCGTGCAGCCAAGCATCGTTCAGGAGATCGGCGGCTTCATTAAGAGCCTGAATGCCGAAAAGGGACTGACCGTCCTGATCGTGGAACAAAACATTGACCTTATGCAGACAGTGGCGACGAGGGGCTATGCCTTGGACAAGGGGCGGGTGGTTGCCGAGGTCGGGCGTGAGTCGTTGCTGGATACCGAGAGAGTGGCCGAGTTCCTGGCTGTGTGACGGCTATCCTGGGGCGCCCTGCGGACCCTTGGGACTGGTTGTTTGCCGGGCAAACGAGACAATAAGTCGAGGGAGGACGTGGCATGGAAATGATCATGCGGAGCTACCCCAATGATTGGGTGAGCAATTCGATCATGTACGCAAGGGGTGTAGGTGGCGGTTCAACCGGTGTCACGCATCAGCTGACCGAGGCCGCACAGGGAACCTATCACTATACGATTGGCCCATATTCGGAGCCGGTCCTGCATATTCAGCCCGGTGATCGCGTCGTCGTCGAGACGCAAGATGCGTTTGAGGGCAAGATCACGAAGGAATCCGATGTGCCATCGGATATTCTGGAGATGCCGTGGCTGAATCCGCAATGCGGTCCTATCATGGTTGAGGGGGCGGAGAAGGGCGACGTTCTCGCCGTGCATATCGAGAAAATGGTTCCTCGCGGTGCGCAGCCGCGCGGAACTTGCTGCATGATTAAGGAGTTCGGGGCTCTGACCGGCACTAATTACACGGCCACGCTGAACGACCCCCTGCCCGAGAAGGTGCGTAAGGTTCATGTCGATGAGGAGAAAGTCTATTGGAGCGACCGGGTTACGCTGCCTTACAAGCCGCACATCGGTACGCTGAGCTGTTCGCCGCAGATCGATTCGATAAACTCCCTAACACCCGACAATCATGGCGGCAATATGGACCTGCCTGACATGGGCCCCGGAACAATCACCTATCTGCCGGTACGCGCGCCAGGTGGGCGGCTGTTCATTGGCGACGCCCATGCCTGCCAGGGCGATGGCGAGGTTTGCGGTGTGGCGGTGGAGTATCCCACCACAACTACGATCACCGTCGATCTCATCAAGAACTGGCCGATCGAGTGGCCAAGGCTCGAGGCCGACGACTTCATCATGGCAATCGGCAGTACACGGCCGCTGGAAGACGCCACCCGGATTGCTTATCGCGAGTTGGTGCGCTGGATGGTGGCCGAGTACAACTATGAGATTTGGGATGCCTACATGATGCTCAGCCAGTGCGGGAAAGTGCGCCTGGGTAACTTCGTTGACCCAAAGTACACAATCGGTGCGGCAATCCCCAAAAAGTATCTGTAGCGGAGTGCGGGAAACTACCGCGCAAGGGCGAAGGTAGTCCTGGGTCATTCCCGGGGCCGGTGGCGGCAAGCCGGAGCGCCGGGCTCCCGACGCCAACCGGAATGGCGCCTGACCTTCTGCGCCAACGGATCCTATTCAATAAAGACAGAATCTCGGTTCCGCCGATGTCTTTTCGGCGGCAATAGGTGATTGCGGGTTCGAAGGTCCTGCGCTAAGCGTTTGCATCCGACAGGGGAGCAAATGGTGCAGACAGAACGAACAGGCGCGACACTTACCCTTCGCCGACCGGATGACTGGCATGTCCATCTGCGCGACGAAGAAATGCTAGCTTTTGTGGCCGATATGACGGCGCGCCAATTCGCGCGCGCCATCGTCATGCCGAATCTCGTCCCACCCGTGACCACGGTGGCCTCCGCGGTGGCCTATCGGGACCGGATCCTCGCCGCCTTGCCGCAGGGACGGCACTTCACGCCCCTGATGACGGCCTATCTGACCGATGAGACGGACCCGGAAGAACTCGCATCCGGCTTCAGTCGGGGTGTGTTTACCGCCTGCAAGCTCTATCCCGCCAACGCGACAACCAATTCGGCAGCCGGTGTCACCGACGTCCGGAAGATCCATCCCGCCCTGGAGCGAATGCAGGCAATCGGCCTGCCGCTGCTGGTTCACGGCGAAGTGGTCTCTCCCGACATCGATATCTTCGACCGTGAGGCGGCGTTTCTCGACAGTGTACTGACGCCCATTGTGCATGATTTTCCCGGTTTGAAAGTTGTGTTGGAACACATCACGACGGCCGACTCTGTCGCGTTCGTCGAGGCCGCTGGGACGAATTTGGCGGCGACGATCACAGCGCACCATCTGCGCATCGACCGCAATGCAATGTTTGCCGGCGGTCTGCGGCCGCACGCCTATTGCCTGCCGGTTGCCAAGCGCAACCGGCACATGCAAGCGCTCCGCAAGGCCGCGATATCCGGCAGTCCAAAGTTCTTTCTAGGGACGGATTCCGCACCGCACGCGAAACATGACAAGGAGAGTGCCTGCGGATGCGCCGGTATCTTTAGTGCGCCGACGGCATTGGAAAGCTACGCCCAGACCTTCGAGGAAGAGGACGCGCTCGACAAGTTGGAGGGTTTCGCGTCCGAATTCGGCGCGCGTTTCTATGGCCTTCCGCTCAATGAAGGGACGGTTACGCTGCACCGGTCCTCGCAAGAGGTGCCTGTCGTGATGAAGCGCGGCGACCTTAACGTCGTTCCGTTTCACGCCGGTGAAACCCTAGCGTGGCGGCTTGAGGCGCCGTCGATCTAACCGCGGTGGTGTTTTCCCCAAGTCATACCGCGAACTCCTTCTGCCCCTCGGGATCGATCGACTCGGTGCGCGACGGCGCGGCGTTGTTCAGAACCAGGGCGGCGGCCTGGGACGCGGCGTCGCGAAACGGCATGAGCACCAAGCTGGCTCCCACGGCGCGCATCTGGTCCGCGGTGTCTTCGTTGTGGGTCGAAACGGCGACGCGCCCGTCGAACTTCAAGTCGCTCAGCGATCGCAGCAGGGACCGCCGCGGGTCGTCGTGGCTGATTCCGGTATCGTGTTCCGGGACAGCCGAGATCGCCCAAGCGGCGCTCTGTAGGGGCAAATGGGCCAGGAACTCCGGATCCGTGGCGTCGCCAAATACCACTTCGAACCCTTGTGTCCTCGCATAGCGTACCGCCACGGGATTGAAGTCGACTCCGAGTACACGCTTTCCGGCATTTCTCAGTTCCTGCGCAATTGCCAGCCCGTACCGACCCAGTCCAAATACAACCACGTCGAAGGCGGTGCCCTGTGCGGTCCCGGCATCTTCCATCCGTCCGGCGGACCGACGCTCGAACACCCAGAGAATTGGCTCGACACGGTCGTAGAGCTGGTGGGAGAAGGTGATCATATAGGTGGACGCGGCAATGGTGATCAACCCTACGAGCGTGACTAGGCCAAGCGCGTCTTCCGCCACATGCCCGATCGTCACGCCCATTGCCATGAAGATCAGCGAAAACTCGCTGATCTGCGCGACCGTAAGGCCGGCGAGAAATCCGGTGCGCTTCCGGTATCCCATCGCCCCCATGATCGCCAGCACGATCAGTGGATTGCCGATCAGGACAAAGAGAGAGAAGACGACCGCGGCAAAGACGCTGGCGCCGAGCACAGAGAGATCGAGCGAAGCGCCCAGCGCGATGAAAAAGAACAACAACAGGAAGTCGCGAAGGGAGGCGAGGCGGGCGGAGATGGCCTCGCGGAACGGTGTCGAGGCGAGCGACACACCGGCAAGCAGGCCGCCCAGTTCTTTGCCGAAGCCGAGGTAGTGTCCGAGCGCCGCCAACAGCGCTGCCCAGCCGATGGCGAAGGAAACCAATAGTTCCGGGGCGGCGGACAGCCGCTCGACGAGCGGGTTCGCTAGGAACCGTATGAACAGACCGACCGCTACGAGCATCCCTGCCCCAAATCCGAAGACTCGCAAAATGTCCGCCGGAGCGGAATCTCCCGCGGCGCCCACCCCGATGGCGGAGAGGACGATCATCGCCAGGACGACCACCAAGTCTTGAACGATCAGGAAGCCGAGTGCGATCCGCCCATGCAGCGAGTCGATCTCTCGTTTGTCGGACAGAAGCTTTACGATGATGATGGTCGAGGAAAAAGTCAGTGCGACCGCCACATAGAGGCTGGTCACCGTGCCGAGGCCGAGCGCCAAGCCGATCAGGAACCCGAAGACCGTTGTAAAGATGACTTGGCCGAGTCCCGTCATGAGCGCCACGGGGCCCAGCGTTCGGACCAGTTTGAGGTCGAGTTTCAGTCCGACGAGGAACAGCAGGACGGAGATGCCGAGCGCGGCCAGCAGATCGATGTGCAAGTCGGAGCGGGCGATATTCAGAACCGAAGGTCCGGCGAGGATGCCAACGGCAATGAAGCTCACGATGAGGGGTTGGCGCAACAGCAGACCGGCGAACCCAGCGGTCGCCGCCAGGGCCAAAAGCGCTGCGATCTCGTAAAAGACGTAACTGCCGATCGCTTCGGTTATATCAGTCATGGGCACCGTGAGGTTGGAGTTCGCTCTTGGGGGGAGGGCGGTGGCCATTGGACCCGGTCAACCGGAGGCGCACCCACTTCTCGAACTCAAGGATGAGCAGGAGGACGACGCCCACCGCGACAATCTGGAGTCCTTCCCTGACGCTCAACGGGCGCGTCTCGAAGAACGCTTCCATGAAGGGCGCGTATGTGAAGAGGAACTGAAGGGTGGTGACCACCGCGACTGCGATTAACACGGGTCTTGTGCCGACAACGCCCCGCAAGGTGAGCGAAGGATTGTTCAGGTAGCGGACGGAGAAGAGATAGAAGATTTCCATGACGACGAGCGTGTTGACCGCAACGGTTCGCGCTTCTTCGATGCTGGCCCCCTGTGCTTGAGAGAGCGCGAATTTCCCGAATATGCCGGCGCAAAACAGCACCGAAACGAGTGCGATCCTCCAGATGACGAACCCCGAAAGGATCGCATCACCCGGTCGTCGGGCTGGTCGGTGCATCACGCCTTGTTCGGACGGCTCGAACGCCAAGGTCATGGCCAGGACGACCGAACTGACCATGTTGACCCACAGAATCTGCACCGGTGAAATGGGCAGGGTCAGGCCAAGGAGAATCGCGGTAATGAGGCTCAAGGACTCTCCGCCGTTGACAGGCAGCAGAAATATGATGGCCTTCTTGAGATTGTCATAGACAGTTCGTCCGGCCTTTACCGCCGCCGCGATGGTCGCGAAATTGTCGTCGGCCAACACGATTTCGGCAGCTTCCTTTGCCGCTTCTGTGCCTTTCAGGCCCATCGCAATGCCAATATCGGCACGTTTGAGCGCCGGTGCATCGTTCACGCCGTCCCCGGTCATGGCGACCATGGCGCCGGTCTGCTGCAGCGCTTCGACAAGGCGCAGTTTGTGTTCCGGGCTCGTGCGCGCAAACACATCCACGCTGGCCGCGCGCTTGCGTAGAGTCGCCGCGTCGAGTTTGTCGATATCGGCGCCTTCCAGCACCTCGCCGGCGTTATCGAGTCCGAGCTGGCGTGCGATGGCTGCAGCGGTTCCGGCGTGGTCGCCGGTGATCATCTTAACCCGTATACCGGCCGCGCGACATTGCGCGACCGCGGCAATTGCCTCTTCGCGGGGTGGGTCGATCAGGCCGACGAGCCCCAATAGGGTGAGACCCCCTTCCACGTCCTCGAACAGGAGCTCCCGATGGTCCGGGCGGGTCTCTGTCACGGCGATGGCGAGCACCCGCTGACCACGGGTGGCGATGGTATGGGCTTGGCTATGCCAGTAGTTGAGATCGAGGGGCTCCCCACGGTGATCATCCGCGCGCTGCCGTGCGCACATGCCCAACAGGCGTTCCGGTGCGCCTTTCACATAAATGGAGGCATTGCCCTGGTGGTCGTGATGCAGGCTCGCCATGAAGCGATGTTGAGAGTCGAAGGGAATCACGTCGGTCTGCGGATTGGCGCCGCGTTGGACTTTGGGGTCGAGGCCGGCTTTGTACGCCAGAGTCAGGAGAGCTCCCTCCATTGGGTCTCCGATCACGGTCCAGTCGTTGCCCTGGCCGGTCAGCTCTGCGTCACTGCACAGCAGTGCCCCTTGGGACAGCTCCAATAGCAGCGGATAATCTGAGATCGAGACGTCACGCCCGTCGAGCGCGAATCCGCCGTGCGGCGCATATCCCGAGCCCGACACCGCGAAAAGCCGATTGGCTGTTGCGACCGAAGCAACCGTCATCTCGTTTTTTGTTAGAGTCCCCGTTTTGTCGGAGCAGATCACAGACACCGCGCCCAATGCTTCGATTGCCGGCAAGCGGCGCACGATGGCATGCCGCCGTGCCATGCCTTGAGTGCCGATCGCCAATGTCACGGTCAGGATGGCCGGCAAACCCTCGGGAATGGCGGCCACCGACAGGCCGACGACTGCCATAAAGAGAGCGCTGAAGGAAAAGTCACCGAACGATAGTCCGAAAACAAGGATGAGAGCGCTGATGGCGAGGATGAATACCGTCAGCCATTTTGCGAAAGCTGCCATCTGGCGGATCAACGGTGTCACCGTCGATGGGACGTCGGCGATGAGCCCGCTGACCCGGCCGAGCTCTGTCTTAGCCCCGGTACCGACGGCGACGCCCTTGCCTTGTCCGGCCGCAACAAGGGTGCCGCTGAAGGCGAGGGAGCGCCGGTCGCCGAGCGGGGCGGCGGTGGGAACCGGGTCGGGCGTTTTGTCGACTGCAACGGACTCGCCGGTCAGGACCGCCTCCTGCACCTTCAGGCCTCGGGCTTCCAACAGTCGCAAATCGGCGGGCACGCGGTCGCCCGGCTCCAGGATCACTATGTCTCCCGGTACAATATCCTCGCTGGCGATAGTTCGGCGGTACCCTTGCCGCAGAACCGTTGCGTTGGGGGCGAGCATATCGCGGATGGCGGCAAGCGCTCGCTCCGCCTTGCCTTCTTGAACGAAGCCGATGACGGCATTCACCAGAACCACAGCCAAGATGACACCGGTGTCAATCCAATGGCCCAGCAGGGCCGTCGTCACTGACGCCGCCAGAAGCACATAGATCAGAACGTTGTGGAATTGGCGCAGAAACCGGACCAGCGGCCCCTGCCGCTTGGGTTCCGGCAAGCGGTTTGCGCCATATCTCGAGCGGCGTTTCGCCACCTCCGCATCGCAAAGGCCGCCGGTCTCGGACTCGAACGCCGCAAGCGCTTCTTGAAGCGGCCGGTCATGCCATGTTTCCGGCGTGCCTGCCCTGGCCGTCGCGTTAATGCTCGGCATGCCCACCCCTTCCTTTCGCACCGCCTCGAAAGGTCTGCGTCCCCGCTTCCGTGTCCCCTTTCCCTAGCGTGACTCCCGGGCCTCGTGCGCGTTCAAGGACGTTTCCAGGTCTTTGACCGCGACGTGAATCTCCCGGCCCAATCTGACAGTGAGCAGCTCCTGCGCGTGGATCAAACACCGCGCGGTTCGCTCTCGCACTTGCAGGAGTCCGGCGATCTCTTGCGTGGGCATTGAAGGCTTGCTGAGCATTTTTCATCGACTCCTATATAGGGCTGAACATGCCCGAAATGCGCCCAGGAGATTTCGGCAGGCTTCAAAAAACGCGAAAAGTGACCCAAAAAAGACCACATAAAAAAGGTGGATTCTCGAATGTGGGGTATTCGGGAAAGAAGTACATGGGTAAGGGTAAGCGGGGTCGGGCGGGGAACGACGACGCGGAGGGCAAGGCTCAACATGCGCTCTATAGGCTCGAGAGTTTCGCATCCGAGTGCGCGCACCTGTGGGCCTCCCACTGGATCAAGGGCTGTCACGCTGCACCGGTCCACGCAAAGGGTCCTCGGCGTGATGGAGCGCCGCGATCATCACGTCGTTCCGTTTCGCGCCGGGGAAACCCTCGCGTGGCGGCTTGAGCAGCCGGCTGTCGAAAAACTGCCGGAGTAAGTCCTTACGGCGTGATCGCGACCTTGAGAACGCCGTCGCGCTGGTTTGAAAAGAGGTCGTACGCCTCTTCGATATCGTCCAGTTTGTAACGGTGCGTGACCAGGGGCTCGAGGTCGACGCGACCCCCGGCGATCACGCCCATCAACCGACGCATTCGTTCCTTCCCGCCCGGGCAGAGGGACGAGATGATCTTGTTGTCACCGAGGCCGGCATGGAAGGCGTCGAGCGGCAGCGTCAGATCGTCGGAATAAACCCCCAGGCTGGACAGCGTTCCGCCTGGTTTCAGAACGCGCAGGCAACTCTCAAAGGTCTGCTGCAGCCCCAGGGCTTCGATCGCAACGTCAACACCGCGGCCGTCCGTGATGCGAAGGATTTCGTCGACCGGATCGGTCTTCTTGTAATCGATCGTATGGTCAGCACCCATGCTTCTGGCGATATCCAGGCGCTCCGACACCGTATCGACGCCGACAATTGTCGTCGCGCCTTTCAGCTTCGCGCCGGCCGTGGCGCAGAGTCCGATCGGTCCCTGCGCGAAGACCGCAACCGTATCGCCAATCTTGATGCCGGCGTTTTCCGCGCCGGAGAAGCCAGTGGACATGATATCGGGGCACATCAGAACCTGTTCGTCGCTGAGACCGTCGGGGACCGCCGCCAGGTTGGCCATTGCGTCAGGCACCAGCACGAACTCCGCCTGCGTTCCGTCGATCGTATTGCCGAACCGCCATCCGCCTATGGGCTTCAAGCCGTGCCGCCCGGACTGACCGTCCTGCGAGTGCAGGCCGTCAAGGCATGCGTAGGAATGGCCGCTGGGACAGATCGCCCCCGCAATGACCCGCTGACCTTCCGTGTAGCCATCGACATTCGCACCCAGCTTCTCGATCACACCGACGGGCTCGTGGCCGATGGTCAAGCCTCTCTCCACCGGATACTCCCCTTTGAGGATATGTACATCTGTGCCGCAAATCGTCGTCGTGGTGATGCGGACCAGTGCGTCATTCGGTCCGACATTGGGTATCGGCTTTTCCTCCAGCGCAATGCGCCCCGGTTCGATAAATACAGTGGCTTTCATCGTCTGCGGCATTACCTGCCTCCATCAATGTTGTTCTGTGTTGCACGTTCTCTAGCAGTAATGCGTGACGTTTTTTGTGAAGTATAAGAAGCAGGCTGCGGCGGTCATTCGAATCCATCGCTGATCGGAGAAACCAATCAGAACCCGCGCCGATATCGAATATCCTTTACATGCGGCAAGCGCACATAATCTCAATCGAGCTCGAACGAGGTTTCACCATGAACGAGATTACGCCGCCTATGACCGACGCCCTGAATGACAAGGATATGCAGTCCCAAGGATCAGTGCCGGTTACGGTCGCCTTCGGCGACGGCATCGGGCCGGAGATCATGCAGGCGAGCTTGAAGGTGCTCATTGCCGCCGGGGCCAACATCGCCATAGAGCCTATCGACATCGGGGAGAAGGTCTACCTCCGTGGCAACTCGGCGGGTATCGACCCGGAAGCATGGGAGAGTCTGCGCCGAACAAAGGTGTTCTACAAAGCGCCGATCACGACTCCTCAGGGTGGCGGCTTCAAGAGTCTCAACGTCACGGTCCGCAAATCTCTCGGCCTCTTCGCGAATGTCCGTCCCTGCACGGCGTATGCTCCTTTCGTTGCGACGAAGCACGGCGGTATGGATACGGTCGTGATCCGTGAGAACGAAGAGGATCTTTATGCCGGGATCGAACACCGCCAAACCGACGATGTCGTTCAGTGCCTGAAGCTGATCTCCAGGCCGGGTTGCGAGAAAATCGTGCGCTACGCCTTCGAGTATGCGAAAGCGCATGGGCGCAACAAGGTGACCTGTTTCACCAAAGACAACATCATGAAGCTGTCGGATGGCCTTTTTCATAGGGTGTTCGACGAAGTTGCCGCCGAATACCCGCAGGTCGAGAATGAGCACTGGATTGTCGATATCGGCGCCGCCAAGCTGGCGGATACGCCCGAAGCCTTCGACGTCCTCGTCTTGCCGAACCTTTATGGCGACATTCTATCGGATGTCGCCGCGCAGATTGCAGGGTCCGTCGGTCTGGCTCCCTCTGCCAACATCGGCAGTGAGGGCGCAATGTTCGAAGCGATTCACGGCTCGGCGCCGCGCCGGGCCGGTCAGGATGTCGCCAATCCTTCCGGTCTGTTGCTGGCCGGTGTGATGATGATGGTGCATATCGGACAGTCCAAAGTGGCGGAGCGGGTTCACAACGCCTGGCTCAAGACCATCGAGGACGGCATTCATACCTATGACATATTCATGGAGGGCGTCTCCAACAAAAAGGTCGGTACGGACACCTTTGCCACGGCGGTGATCGATCGTTTGGGTCAGGAACCCGAAGATCTTGACCCGGTTCGTTACGCGGCGTCCGGGCAGGCATTTGCGGTGCCGCATGCCAGCCCACGAGTTCCCGTGAAGAAGGAGCAGGTCGGCATTGACGTATTTGTCCATTGGGACGGTACAGATCCGGCGTCCCTGGCGGAGACTGTTAAGCAAGCCGGCAACGGCCTCTACGATCTCAAGATGATCACCAATCGCGGCGTCAAGGTTTGGCCGGAGGGATTGCCGGAGACTTTTTGCACGGACCATTGGCGTTGCCGCTTCATGGCCGCACCCAATAAGCAATTCAACAAGGCCATGGTCGTCGAGTTGCTGCAGAAACTGACGAACGACGGGGTCGACTTCGTCAAGACCGAGCATCTCTTCACCTTCGATGGGGAGCCAGGCTACTCCCTCGGCCAAGGCCAGTAAGCGGCGCGACCTGCCGGGGTGTCCTTCCCGGCATATGGCGGCCCCGTGCATTCCCCCTTGGCACGGGGCCGTTTGGGGCCTGATCTCTGCCGTTTCATCGAGACGACACGGCGAAGCCGCAGCGGGCAGGGGAAGCTTTGCGCAGCCCGCTTCGGCGTCCGCTCCTGAGCCGGAGCGGTCATCCGTCCCGCGGCAAGCCTGCAACTGACTCCACTTCGCGGTCATACTGCTGCTGCGACCGGGCGGCCTCGGCTTGGATCCATTCACGGAAGGCGGCGATTCGAGGCCGCGTTTGCGCGCCTTCCGGGCAAACCAGGTAGTAGGCCTGACTGGCCGGGCAATGCACGTCGAACAGGCGCACCAGGCCATTCGCGCCCAGGCCGCCGTCCACATGCGCACTGCGCACCAGCACGACCCCCTGGCCGGCGATCGCCGCTTGCAGGGCCATGTTCGTGTTTGGAAAACGCGGGCCATCGAGTGGCAAATCCGGCACACCGGCCGCAGCAAGCCAGGCGCCCCAATGCGAGCTCATCGCTTCGTCGTGGATCAGCAGCAGGGGAAAGCGCGCCAGGTCGGCCGGACTCGACGGCGCGCCGAGGCGTTTCAGCAGTTCCACGCTGCAGGCCGGAAAAACATACTCACGCAGCAGAAGACTGCTGTGCAGACCGGAGTAGACGCCGTGCCCGATCCTGATCCCCATGTCGACATCCTCAACCGCGAAATCGACCAAATCGTCTTTCGTCGAGATCCAGACAACGATCTCGGGGTGGCGCGTGCTGAAATCACTTAGCCGTGGCACCAGCCAGGTCAATGCGAAGGAGTCGAGCGTGCTGATCTTGAGGGCGCCCCGTGCGTCCTCCGCGCGAAGGCTTTCCAGGGTGGCCGACAGCCGCGCGAAGAAGTCGCGGGCAACCGGCGCCAGCGCCTCGCCGCTCTTGGTCAAGGCGAGCGGCCGCGCGCCGCGTGCGAACAGTTCAAGACCCCAGAGGTCCTCCAAATGGCGGATCTGATGGCTAATCGCGCTCTGCGTTACGTTCAGCTCGGCCGCTGCACGGGTGAAGCTGCCATGACGGGCGGCGGCTTCGAGCGCGCGCAGCGCGGCAACAGGTGGCAAGTGATCACGCATGAGTAACATGAACAATACCTCATGTTTTGTATGACGGCAATTCTTTTGAAAAATCGGTATTTTTTACTGAAAATGTTGATCACAGCATGAGGTGTTCTCAAGCAATTCACATATGCATTTTGGGCTGAAAAGTCATGGATCGTCGGGCCGGGCAGCGCATCATCCGGGACCGCTGGGGCGAGCCGATTGCGCCACCGCCGGTCAATCCAAAGCCCCCAAAGTCCGAATGCTGGTTCCTGCGCATTTTCTGCTGGCCATGGCGCAGTCTTCGGATCGGGCTTGGCAATAGAAGTGGAGATCGACATCAGGGATGACTTCTGCCGGACAGGGAGGCCGATATGACGACCGGAGTGTTTGCAATGGTGCTTGGCGCAGCCCTGTTTCACGCGGTGTGGAATGCGCTGGTCAAGGTGAACTCCGATCGGCTTGTCATGATAGCGATCATGCAGACGAGTCAGATTGCCGTTGCCATGCTGATTGTCCCGTTTGTGGCGTTTCCGGCGACGGCATCCTGGCCGTACATTTGGGCTTCCACCGCCCTGAACACTGCCTACCTCGTATTTCTGATCAATGCATATCGCTATGGTGATCTGAGCCACGTCTATCCCATCGCCCGGGGTTCCGCGCCGCTGATCGTTGCGGTCATATCCGTTGCAATCGTGGGCGAAACACTGGACCGCCAGGCTGCCCTGTCGGTTGTTCTTATCGCGCTCGGAATCATGAGCCTCACCCTGACGCGCGGCGCGGGCGGTTTCAGGGAACCCAAGGCAATGCTGTATGCCGTGGGCACGGGCGTATTTATAGCCGGATACACAGTCGTAGATGGTTTAGGCGCGCGTCTTGCCGACAGCGCTCATAGCTACACTTTCTGGGTCCACCTCTTGAACGGAATTCCAATAACCTTGTTGGCGTTCTATCTGCGAAGGGGTCAGATTTCTGTATTGGTGCGGAAATCCTGGAAGCTTGGAGTGCTCGCGGGCATCATATCTCTCTTGGCGTACTGGACTGTCATTTGGGCAATGACGCAGGCGCCTATGGCGCTGGTATCCGCAGCCCGGGAAACCAGTATGATGTTTGCTGTGCTCTTTGGTGTCTTCTTCCTCAAAGAGCGCCTGAACCTGGCGCGCCTGGCATCCACAAGCATTACATTGCTAGGGACAGTGATGATCAAGATGCCCAAATGAGCGCTGTCCTGAATTTCACCGGCAATGGCACTCGGCGGTCATCGGGCAGTCATCGCATCGGCCTTTGGAAACCTGTTTTCCGTGCGCTCCCGATGCCCCCGAAACCCGCATGCGTTTGACATGGCCTCAATTGGATGCGTATGGACTGAGGTCATGGATGCCAATTCACTAGAAGGCAGGGAAATGAATAGGCGTTTCTCCGTTGCGCCTATGATGGACTGGACGGATCGGCATGACCGCTACTTTCTGCGGCTCATCAGCCGGCGGGCCCTGCTCTATACGGAAATGGTGACCAGCGGGGCCATCCTGCACGGGGATCGGGAGAGATTCCTCGCCTTCGACTCGGCCGAGCATCCGGTGGCCCTGCAGCTCGGCGGTTCGGAGCCGGATGATCTGGCGCGCTGCGCCGCCTATGCGGAGCAGTATGGCTATGACGAGGTCAACCTGAATGTCGGTTGTCCTAGCGACCGCGTGCAGCGTGGCCGCTTCGGTGCCTGCTTGATGCAGGAGCCGGATCTGGTCGCCAACTGCGTGCGCGCGATGCGGGGCGCCACGGGGCTGCCGGTGACGGTGAAGACGCGGATTGGCGTGGATGAGCGCGACTCCTTCGAGGAGCTTTGCGATTTCGTCTCCAAGGTTTCAGCCGCCGGTTGCCGGAGCTTTACGATTCATGCCCGCAAGGCTTGGCTGCAGGGGCTCAGCCCGAAAGAGAACCGGGAGATCCCGCCGCTTCGCTACGACGTGGTCTATAACCTGAAGCGGCAGTTCCGGGACCTTGAGATCGTGTTGAACGGCGGTGTGATGGATCTCGATGCGGCGGAGGGCCATCTGAGGCAAGTCGATGGCGTGATGATCGGCCGGGCCGCCTATCAGGCTCCTTTCCTGCTGGCGGATGTCGATCGCCGGTTCTTCCGGGATAGCACCTTGCCGCCGAGCCGCGCGGAAGTCTTGCAGAGTTACCAGGAATATGCGGCGCGGCAGATGGACCAAGGAGTCCCTTTGAAGGCCTTGACGCGGCACATCCTAGGTCTCTTCAACGGTATGCCCGGCGCCCGGGCGTGGCGCCGCCACCTCAGCGAGAACGCGCATCTTCCGGGAACCGGTCCGGAGGTCATCGAACAGGGCTTCGCTCTGGTGGCGGACGCTCAGCGGCAAGCCGCGGCTTGAGCGGACGGCTACCGGGTTTCTGGCAACGATTTATAGCTTGTGGATCGTACCGTCCGGACGGAAGGCATGGAACACGAACGCGAAGGTGACGTCATAGGCGACATCTTCGAGACCCTGATCGCCTTTGCGTTGAACGATCACATTGCCGACGTCCCGGCCCTCGGAAATCGCTCGTGTATCGAGCGCCGAGTTCTGGCCGGGCTCCCAGGTCAGGACCAGGTCGCCTGATTCGATACGTTTGGAGTCCTGTAGCAGATCCAACGCCCAGGCTTGGTTTCCAACCGCCACAACCCGCGCCATCGGCGAAATGCCCTCCGGGTATTCTCCGCGATAGAGAAAGGGCTGTTGCGCGCTGTCATAGTCCACATAGGGGTTGGCGCCGTAGGAGCGCATGCCGGGATTGTTGGGCACCAGCACTTCGCCGCCGGGCTGGCGTTCGCGGAAGCGCGACCAGGATTCCAGGCGGGCGGGGAGCATCTTTAGTTGCTTACCATTGAGTTCACCGACGATTGCCTCGCCGAGAAACTGCTGCCACCAGCTCTCCGTTGTCCGGTCGTACATCACGAGGTCAGAGTTGCGCAGCTTTCCCGTTGTGCCGAACTCCAGAACCATGCCGTCGACGCGGCGGTCGAAGACGATAGCGGCGTTGCAGAGTGGACAATAGGTGACGGCGACAGGGACGCCGCCGATGGTGTCGTTGACAATCTCGTGCCACGTCAGCACCCGCAACGGGTAGGCGCGGGACCAGCCGTTAACCGTCAAGCCGATGACCGGTTCGTTCTCCCCGAGGTCGGTGACTTCGGCGGCGGGTACAAATTCCGGATCGTCGATGGAGGGAATTCCGTCCTTTGGAGGACCGCCGCTCAGGATCTCATCGAAGGAAATGGAATGCTTCGTAAAGTCCGTCTTCGGCCATTCGTAGCGCCAGACGTCGGGGTTGGCCTGGGCGCGGCCGCTCCTGTCCCACCAGAGCGGCAGGGTCAGTTGAACCGAAAATCCAACGAGCGCCAGCAGCGCGATAAAACGCTTTAGGTGTTTACGAGACGGGGTACCCATGGGTCTCAGCATCCCGTGAAGGGCGGGGAACCGCCAATCACTTGTCCTTGAGACCAACGTGAGCAGACAGATACGATCAAGTCTTTACCAGTGTCTCCGGTCTTTCACCCAGGACGCGTTCAATCACGTTGCGGGTGTCGACCAGGAGGGTGGAGTTATCCGCGATGGCTCGGTAGTCGATGCCGTCATGATCGGTGCAGATGAGAACAGCATCGTAGCTTCCGATCTCCGAGGCGCTCAGGGATTCCGAGAGCCGTCCTGCGAGGTTGGGGTAGCGGCGGGTCTTCGGCAGTTCGGTCACGAAGGGATCGTGAAAGGCGACCACGGTACCCGCGGCCTCCAGCAGGTCGATAATGCGCAGTGCCGGGCTTTCCCGGGTGTCGTCGACGTTCTTCTTGTAGGCGACTCCAATTAACAGGATGCGGGCGCCTTTCAGCGCCTTACCGTGCCGGTCGCCCAATGCGTCTTGAAGGCATCGGATCACGTACTCCGGCATGGCGGTGTTGATCTCGCCCGCGAGTTCGATGAAGCGGGCGTCCTGGCCGACCTGGCGCGCCCGCCACGCCAGATAAAACGGATCGATCGGAATGCAGTGGCCGCCCAGGCCGGGACCGGGATAAAAGGGCATGAAGCCGAAGGGCTTGGTCTTGGCCGCCTCGATCACCTCCCAGACGTCAATTCCCATCTTGCCGTAGATGACCTTCAACTCGTTGACGAGGGCGATGTTGACGGCGCGGAAGATGTTCTCGGTCAACTTCGCCGCTTCGGCGGTGGCTGTCGTGGAAACGGGAACGGTTTCGACAATGGCTGACCCATAGAGCGCGGTCGCAAGTTGTAGAGCGGTGGGCCCATCGCCGCCGACAACCTTTGGGATTGCAGCCGTTGAGAATTGCGCATTGCCGGGGTCTTCCCTCTCGGGGGAGTAAGCCAGGAAAAAGTCGGCCCCGGAGCGCAGGCCACTCTGCTCCAGAATCGGCTTTAGCACGTCTTCGGTGGTGCCGGGATAGGTCGTGGATTCGAGTACGACGAGTTGAGACGCCCTCAGATGGCGCGCCAGCGTTTCCGCCGTCTGCGTGATGTAAGTGAGGTCCGGTTGAAGGTCCTCTGAAAGCGGTGTGGGGACGCAGAGGATGACGGCATCCATTTCGGACAGGCGACTGAAATCCGTTGTGGCGGCAAATCGGCCGGACCGCAGGAGTTCCTCGACGACCTGATCTTGAATGTGCCGGAAGTAGGATCTGCCGCTTTCCAGATTGTCGATTTTTGCCGGGTCTATATCGAAACCCAGGACACCAAACCCTGCATTCACGAATGTTATGCTGAGCGGCAGGCCGACGTACCCCAGCCCGATGACCCCGACGCGCGCATTCCGCTGTTCGAAGCGTTTGAGAAGGTTGGCCGCGCCTGGGGGTAGGGACGGCGAGTCTGAGAACTGTGTCATCGGGATCTCGGTCACGCTGGTCGATTATCAATCTAGCCGCATTGTCGCCGGAAACGCAGGCTTAACCAACGCCCCTGCCACCGGGCCTTCTCGGAGGGTCGAGATCCGGAATGCCGGAGAAAAGCCCTGTCGCGCGCTCAGAGTTGAAGCAGCATCGCGAAGGCGTCAGTCGGCGCGCACGCTCCAGGACTGCAGTCCGGATTTGTCGAAAACCACTTCGCGCGTCTTCAGGCCCCTCGCGGCGAGCGCCTCGGTTAGACGATAGCGCTGGAACGGTTCCGCGAAAAAAAGGAAATAGCCACCGCTTCCAGCGCCGAGCAGTCGTCCGCCCAAGGCGCCGTTATCCAGCGCGGTTTCATAGATCTCATCGATCTCCGGGATACTGGCGTGCGGATTGTAACGTCGCTTCAGCACCCAGGATTCATGCAGCAGGCGTCCGTAATCGAGCAGGCGGCCCCGCAACAGCATGCGCTTCATCTCGAGCGTGAGCGATCGGCTGTCTTCGGCGAAGCTTTTTACGTCGATATCTAAATCTTGTTGCTTGCGGTGAATGTCGCCGGAATTGCGGGTAAATCCGGTGTAGCAGAGCAAGAGTGAGGTCTCGAGCTCGCGGATCGTATCCTGTTGCAGGCGCAGAGGCAGGACCGTGTTGTGGTCGCGCGTGAACTCGATCAGATTGAAGCCGCCAAAGACCGTCGCGTACTGATCTTGCCAGCCGCCGGGAATGGCAAGCTGGAGGCGCTCCGCTTGAAAGGCCATCTCGGCGATCTGGTGCCGGTCCCAACTGTCCTCCCGCAATTCGTTGAAACAGCCGATGATCGCCGCGGCGGCGACCGCCGACCCCCCCAGTCCGCTACCGACCGGGTAGTCGGACCCGACTTCCAGTTCAAAACCGAACTCGGGTTCGATCAACTTAACCACGGATACGATCAGGTCCAGATATCCGTCGTAGGCAATATCGTGAACCGAGTCGGCGGTCAGTTCCCGCTGGACGTCCTGCGAATAGATACGCACGCTCCCGTCCGGAATCCGCCGCAGGCTGGCGTGTGTGAACTGGGCGATCGTCGCATTCATCACCACGCTGCCGTGGTCGACGAAATGGCGGGTCAGATCAGTCCCGCCGCCACCGAAAGATATGCGTGCGGGGGCCCGTCCACGAGCGATGATCTGGCGTTCCCGGTCCAGGCGAAACCGCTCGCGCGTATAGACGTCGTGCAGACGCCCTAACTCGTCCAGCATCGGCACGACGCGGATGCGGTGATCCAGCATCTTGAGTACTTGTTCGCGGGAAGTCCCGACATCTACGCTGACGAGCTGCGAGTTCATACAACACTCGATTGCCGCGTCGATATCGTTTTCGCGCTGGAGGTGGCGGCGGATGTCGCCGTCGGAAACGCTGCCGACCACGCGCTCATCTCCATCCGTAACGAAGAGGATGCCGCTGGGATTCGCATTCAGTCGTTTGAAGGCGCTGGCGATGCTCTCTTTGTGGTGGATCTTCACGAGTTCGAGGTGTCGCATGTACCCAAGTATAACCTATCGAGGCTCAGAATCCGCAACCGCCAGGTCCTGGAACCTTTTGTAATCCGAGGGGACCCCAATATCAACAAAAGGCGAGCTGAGTCGCCGGGCATGAAGCTGCGCGGTTGAGGAGAGTTTGGCCAGGACGTCAACCTCAAACGAGTATTTCTGCGTGTCCGCTGCGGCGAGCAGCCAGCTCTCCAGGCGGCAGATGCCGGCGTAGATCAAGCCGGGCCCGGTTCCCCGCTTTTCGGCGAATTGGCTCACCCGGCCACGGGAATCCAGCAGGACTGCGCCGAATCGGGATACATCCTCGACTGAGACCAGGCCGATCTCGGCGTCTCCCGCCGGCTCCGCCGCCATCATTTCCGCGTATCCGGAGGGCAGATAGGTATCGCCATTCAAAACAACGATGCGGCCTCGCAAGCCCGTCTGCTCCAGCGCGAAACGAAGCGCACCGCCCGTTCCCAAGGGGGCCGGCTCCACGACCGTCTCGACGGAAAGGCCCTTCGGCAGGTCCGTGGCGGCCCCAAGATAGTCCAGGACCGAGTCGGCGCGGTACCCGAGAGACAGGATGCAGCGTCTCGCCCCTTGCTCGTACAGGTTGATCAACAGCCATGCCAGAAAGGGCTTTCCCCCGGCGGGGGCCATGACTTTGGGCTGGTCGGGCACGGCCTCACGCAGCCGCGTTCCGGGGCCGCCCGCCAGGATGATGACCTCCTCCGCCGCCAAAATCTTGTTTCCCCGTAGGTTCCTTGCCTTCTGATTCGCATATCCGCTTTTGCCGGTTCTGTCACCCCGGATGGCTATCCGCTGAGTTATCCCCAAGGGCCCGGCAGATTTTCCTGAAGTTTGTAGAACGTGTTGTTTTGAAGCGACTCGGAACGCACCCGTGACGGCTTGGAAGGGCCAAAGCAGGGCTTTGAACACTGGCCTCAATCAGGGATTGTCGTTGATTGGCGCGGCGGACTTCCTACATAGCTACTAGCGGAGCGCTCGCGATAAAAAAACGCGGGCGGCGCAGAGCGCTTCTAGGGGATTCAAAAGCCAGACAAACGGAGGGCAAGGCTGAAAATGGACCGAAGCTCAGGCGATCGGTTTCTCGTAGAAGTTGACGGAAAAGGTGTGGGAGTTCTTATAGAAGTGCGGAGTGGGTTTCAGTTTTTTGCATCGGCTCCGGAAGCGTTCCCTGAAGACCAGAAGATTTTCCCGACCGGCGCCGCGGCACGCGCGGCAATTATGAAGCACTACAAAGATCCCAAGCTTGTTGCCTAGTTGATTGATGGCGGGGCCGTCGACGCGGCTCCAAGGTCTTGATGCAGGCGCCCAGAGGACGTAACGCTGGGCCCATGTCCGGATTCTTGCAGGCTGATGGCATCTGGTTCGAGGTCAAACAGTCCCCGCCCGATTCGACGTCGGGACGGGCCGCCTTGTTCCTGGACCGTGACGGCATCGTGGTCGACGAGGTGCACTATCTTCACAAGCCGGCCGATGTGAAGCTGATTGACGGCGCGGCGGCGGTCATTGCGACGGCCAACCGTGCGGGCATTCCGGTCATTCTGATCACCAACCAAGCCGGGATCGGGCGGGGCTATTACGGCTGGCCGGAGTTTGCGGCCACCCAGGCCGAGATATGCGCCCGGCTTCGCGCGGAGGACGCAGAATTGGATGCCGTGGTGGCCTGTCCGTTTCACGCGGATGCCCAACCGCCCTACCGGCACCCCAATCATCCTTGCCGCAAACCGGGGCCCGGCATGCTCCTCATGGCGGCCGATGCCCTGAATCTGGACCTTAAGCGGTCTTGGGTTGTGGGCGACCAGGCTTCGGATCTTCGGGCCGGCCGCGCTGCGGGCTTGCCCGGCGGCCTTCATGTCCTGACCGGGCATGGCCAGGATCATCGCTCTGACGCCGAAACGCTAAGGGGGCCGGACTTTGATGTGCGACTGGCTGATTCGGTTTCTGCGGCCCTGAGGCTGCCGGTTTTTCCGTAAGCGCCGGTTCCCCGTCTTACTCCGGCAGCACCAGGGTGTCGGCCGCGTCCCAACAGCACCAGAGTTCTTCGCCGACCGCTACGCGCGGTGCCGTGCTGCGCACTTCGTTTTGCAGATTGGCCGTGACAACGTGCCCGGCCTCATTCGTCACATAAATGACGCTCGCTTCGCCGTAGTACGCGATTTCGGTGACCTGGCCGCGGAAGGTGATGCTGTCATCGCCCGGAGCTTCCTTCGCCAGCCGGATCTTTTCCGGCCGGATCGCCACGCCGATTTCCGCATTTGCGCCGTCACTCGAGGGCAGTTTGAGACGGCCGATCCCCTCGACTTCTGCTTCCAGCTCTCCATTTTGGCTGCTTGCAACCTTGCCCTCGAAGAGATTCATCTTGCCGATGAAGTCGGCGACGAAGCGGCAGTTCGGGAACTCGTAGAGCTCAGACGGCGGCGCAATCTGGCGCACCTTGCCACCGTCCATGACCGCGATGCGATTGGCCATCGACAGGGCTTCGTTTTGGTCGTGGGTAACGATGATAAAAGTGATGCCGACCCGTTCCTGGAGCCGCACCAACTCCAACTGCATGGCTTCCCGCAGCTTGGCGTCCAGGGCGGAGAGCGGCTCGTCCAGCAGGAGCACCTTGGGGCGCTTCACTAGGGCCCGCGCCAGCGCCACCCGCTGACGTTGTCCGCCGGAAAGCTGGTCCGGTTTTCTGTCGGCGTAGTCCTCAAGTTGCACCATGCTTAGGGCTTCCCTGACCCGTCCGTCGATCTCGGCGCCAGGTGTGCGCACGACCTTGAGTCCGTAAGCAACGTTCTCGTAGACGGTCATGTGCGGAAAGACCGCATAGGACTGAAACACCATGTTGACCGGCCGGTGGTTAGGCGGCACGTCCGTGACGTCCTGGCCGTCGATCAGGATCTCACCCTCGCTGGGAACTTCGAAACCGGCGATCATGCGCAACAGGGTCGTCTTGCCGCAGCCGGAAGGCCCCAATAGTGCGAAAAACTCTCCCTCCCGAATGTCGAGGGAGACATCGTCGACCGCAATCACGCTGGAGCCGAATCGCTTTGTGATGTTTCGGATACTAATCGCGGGGTTTCCGTTAGACATCGATGTCTCCGTTGGGGGCTCCGTATCCGTTTGCCATGCGGTCAGCCTTCAGTATCGGTTTTGCGCGGTGCCTGAAGCCGCATGGCAATGACGGTCGCAATGACGGTTATTACGATCAAGACCGTCGAGGCTGCGTTGATTTCAGGCGTAACGCTGAAGCGGACCATAGAGAAGATCTTCACCGGCAGGGTGATGCTGTCCGGCCCCGAGGTGAAAAAGGTGATGACGAAATCGTCCAGCGACAGCGTGAAAGCAATGAGCGCGCCGGCGACGATGCCCGGCTTCATGTAGGGCAAGAGTATGTTGACGAGCGTCTGCCATTCGGTGGCGCCAAGATCCTTGGAGGCGTCTTCCAACTCCCTGTTAAAGCCGATCAGGCGCGACCTTACGATCACCGAGACGAAGGGGAAGGAAAAGGCGATGTGGGCGATGGTGATGTTCGCCAGATTGAGTGGCCAGGGCATGTAGGACGGCCAGCCGATACGGGCGAAGAAGGCCATCATCGCCACGCCCATGCAGATCTCGGGAATGACGATGGGCAACGCCATCATGCCCTCGTACGCGGGTTTCCCGGGGAAGCGGAAGCGCCAGAGCGCGATGGCCAGCATGACGCCCAATACGGTGGCGAAGACCGTATTGATCACCGCGATGGTCAGGGAGTTCACGAAGGCGTCGATCAGACTCTCGTTGTTCCAGGCTTTCTCGTAGTACTTCGTCGTGAAACCGCGCCATACGATGTTGCGGCGGCTGTCGTTGAAGCTGAAGGCGATCAGCGTGACGATCGGTGCATAGAGAACGACGAAGGTGAACAGCACAGTGAGCTGCAGCCACCAGCGGCGTCCATAGTCCAACGGTCCGTGTGTTACGCGCCTGCGCTTTTTCTGAGGCGAAGCGGCAGGCTTGGCCGCATTGGGTGAGGCCGCAACCATATCAGACCTCCAATCCCTTGTTGCGTCCGCTCAAGAGGGAACGCAGCGCCAAGGCACCGAAGGTCGCATACATCAGCAGGAATGACAGCGCGGCGCCGAAGGGCCAGTCGTTTGCCGACTTGAACTGCCGTTCGATGACGTTGCCGATCAACTGGCTGTCCGTCCCGCCCAGCAGTTCCGGAATAAAAAAGGCACCGAGGCCCGGAATAAATACGATGATGATGCCGGAGACCGCTCCGTGCCAGGTCAAGGGAAACACGACCGAGAAAAAGGTGCGCCAATGCCCTGCGCCGAGATCCAGGCTCGCCTCCATGTAGGAGCGGTCCAGTTTCTCGATGTTCGCGTAGAGGGGCAGCACCATGAAGGGCAGAAAGGCGTAAACGATGCCCAGGCAGACGGCGACGTTGTTGTAGAGGATTTCCACCGGAACGAAGCGTTCCCCGAGAAGCTGCAACTCCCCCAATCCAAAGAAGTTGAGAACGCCGTTGGTCTTCTCCCAGAGCCACTGTAGCGAGAAATTCACGAAACCGCGTTGCCGGAACACCGCGATCAAGGAATAGGTGCGGATCAGAATGTTGATCCAGAACGGCAGAATGACGATCAGAAGAAGCACCGCCTTCCAGCGTTCCGGGGCGAAGGCGATGGCAAAGGCCGTCGGATAACCGATGACGAGGCAAAGGAAGGTCGCCAGGCCGGACATCCAAATGGATTTCCAGAGTATTTGAAGATAGATGGGCTCCAGCGCGCGGGCGTAGTTGTCGAGAGTGCCCGTGATATTGATGGCGATGAGGCCTTCCGTTTCCCCGAAAGACATCAGCCACACAAGGCCAAGAGGGATGATGAAGAAGACCAGGAGCCATACGGCTGCCGGAATGTTGAGAACCCAGAAAACGACCGGATTGGTCCGCCAGTTTTCCATGCGACGCGGTTCCTAAGATGAAGCCCTGTGTCCAAGGATCGGCCGGGAAGGGAGGCAAGTCGCGTGGACTCGCCTCCTCCCGCTATGGATCGCCCCCGCCGGCAAAGCAGGGGCTGCCGCCGATGTCGTGGCTAGGCGGCGTTGATCCGCGTCCAGGCCTCATCGTAGATGCGCACGATGTCCGGGCCCTTGAAGACCGAAACCTCGCTCTTCGCCGTGACTTCGTCCGAGGGGAAGATGGCCGGGTTATCGTTGTATTCAGCCGGCAACAGTCCGCGGGCGGCCTTGTTGGGCGTGGCGTACTGAATGAAATCGGCGATGGCGGCGCCGGCTTCCGCATCCAGTATGAAATTGATGAATTTGTGCGCGTTTTCCGGATGCGGCGCGCCGTTGGGAATAGCAAGCGCATCTTCCCACAGCAGGCCGCCTTCCTTCGGCACGACGTAACCGATATCGTCGTCTTCTGCCATGACCTGAAGGATGTCGCCGTTCCACTCCTGGGTTAGGTCGACTTCGCCGGACAGCAGCAGATCCTGGCCATTGTCATCGGCGAAGACCTTGATGTGCGGCTTCTGCTTGGTGATCAGAGCTTCCGACTCTTTGATCTCGTCGGGGTTCTTGGTGTTCAAGGAATAGCCGAGATACTTCAGGCCCATGTCGATGACAGTGGATCCGTCGCCGAGCAGCGCGATGCGGCCCGAATAGGCATCGGAATCGTAGAGCCACTTCCAGCTATCCGGCACTTCCTCCACAACCGATTTGCGATAGCCGATGCCAATCGTGCCCCACATGTAGGGCATCGTGAACTTGCGGCCCGGATCGTGGGCGGGATTTTGGAAATTGGGATCCACGTTCTGCTTGTTCGGGATCATGCTGTGGTCCAACGGCATGAGCATCTCTGCGAGGATCATCCGCTCCACGTAGTCGTTCGTGGGGACAATCACGTCATAACCCGGGTTCCCTTCCTTGAGCTTGGCAAAGAGCTCGTCGTTGTCGGCGAAGAGATCCATCTTGACGTCGATCCCGGCCGCCGCGTTGAAATCGTCGAGCGTGGTCTCCCCGATATAGGTGTCCCAGTTGTAGAAATTCAGCTTTGGCTCTTCGGCCGACCAGCCGAGTTTTGGCCCAAAACTCAGGCCCGCGGCAACCGCCCCGGTTCCGGCCAGAAAAGACCGGCGATTTACCCTTTTCCCTGTTAGTGACTTCATCTGTCGCACCTCCTGTTAGCACCGCTCATTTTTGTTGTTTCTCAGTTATTTCCTGCGTTGCAGCAATCTCTGTCTACGTCTTGCGGCAAATTTGGAGATATCCCCGAGTTATCCCGGGCTTTTCCCCAAGTCGCCCTCAGTTTATCCCCAGTGTTTTCCACAGGCTTCACGATGATCCTGTGACGATCCGCTTTTCCGCAACGGAACGGCTCAGCACCCGTCGGCCCATGCAGGCTCATTTTGGCGAAAATAAACTGCCTCATAAAGTCCTGTTTAGACAGCTGTTTCGGAACTGGCTGGCCACCACGCCGCAGATCCGGATCGCCCTCAGGTCCTGCGTCATCATGATCTTGCCACAGTTCAGCATTAAGCCTGCACGGCTTTTCCACGACAGTGATGTGTTGCATTGGCTCCAGGTCTTCTATGATGACGCACGCCTACTTCACGCCCGGGTCCGAATGTGCCGCAGGCGCAGAAGGCTGCGGGCACACTTGTTTTTTGGTGGATTTGCTTGGTGTTTCTGCGGCTGACACAGATTTGTTACACATCATCATGTGGGCTACGAAATGCGCCGCCAAACCCCGGTTTTGGCGGAATTCGTGTCGCTCCCGGGGAAAAAGCGTTAGGCTTCCGTTAACGGGGAAGCTTCAATATCCGAACACCAACAAGTGGGGTTCGGATGCGTGCTGGTCGGGAACGAAACGATGATACGCCCCTTTGGGGCCAGTTTGCTTGTCGGTCTACTGCTCTCTGGTTGTATGGAGCTGGAGACATTGAGACCAGGTGAAACGCCAGTCGCGGGCGATGATAGGCCCGTGGTTTCTATCGATCGCGCCATGCTCGCAGTCCTTCCAGAGGAAGATCCGCCGGTCCCAAAACCCAAGCCGCTCGCGGAGGCAGCGGAAGTACCAGTGGAAAGGGAGCCGGAGCCGGAGGCGGAAGTGCCCCTTGATCCGGAAAGCCTGGTGGGTCTCACGTTCTCTGAAACCGAGAAACTGTTGGGCGAGCCAGCACTTTTGGTGGAGGAACCGCCTGCGAAAATCTGGGTCTACAACGGTAGTGATTGCATTTTGAATATCTTTTTCTACCCAAAGGTGGGTGGTACGGATTTCCGGGTGCTCACCTACAAGGCCAAGGGCGGTAGCAATCCTCAGGAAGAAGGAAGCTTTGATTTTGCCGAACGTTGCCTGACTCAACTGGTCGCCGATGCGCAGGCGGGACGCGATGCGGACCTGTCACGCGGCAGCGCGGTGGATGGTACGATCAAGGCAGGGAACTAACAGGAGCCAGTAATGGTCGCACAGCCAGTCGTCGTGGAAAGGCCGCGTTTTCGGATTGCCATCGTCGATGATGATGACTTGTTTCGCGAGTCTCTCGGTTTGAATCTTGCGGAAGAAGGTTATGAAGTCGTCGATTTCCCGAACGGGGAAAGCGCGCTGGACTATCTCGTGTCCGGGGAGCCTGCGGAGGCGGTCCTGCTGGACTGGAGAATGCCCGGCTTGGATGGCTTGGCCGTACTGCGCCGTATGCGCGAGTGCCGTATCCAGACACCTGTGATCTTCTTGACGGTCTTGAGCGACGAAATCTACGAGGAAGCGGCGCTTAAGTGGGGTGCGGTCGATTTCATCGACAAATCGCGCCGCCTTCCGATCATTCTGCAGCGCCTCAAAATCATCACCGAGGGCGTCAAGAACCTTGCGGCGGAGACCGAAACCAAGGGTGAAAAGCGCTTCACCCGAGGGCCGCTGGAGCTGCGCACCGACATCAGCCGCGCCTTTTGGAAAGAGCAACAGGTCGACCTCACGCTGACCGAATTCGCCATCGTCTACTGTCTTGTCTCCCAGGAGGGCGGTGACGTGTCCTACCGGCAGATCTACGACATCGTGCGCGGTAAGGATTTCGTCGCGGGTTACGGGCCGGAAGGTTTCCGCGCCAACGTCCGGTCCTTCATCAAGCGGATCCGTAAGAAGTTTCGCGAAATCGATTCAGAGTTTGAAGGCATCGAGAACTACCCCGGCTACGGATACAGGTGGCACGACAGCGCAGAGCATAACGGGAAGTCGTAATTGTGGCACGCAACGAGGCGGTGCCATCGGGGGCGTTGGCGCCGGCCCGCAACTTTCTGGGGATAGGGAAGCCGTTCAGTTCTCTGCTCGGCAAGCTGTTCCTGCTCCTCGTGATATTCGTTGCCGTTCCGGTCATTACCTATTCGCAGTTTCGACAGGCCGACCAAGACAAGCGGATCCTGCTGCTTGAGAGCGTGCGCGAACAGGGCCGGCTCATAACCGAAAGCCTGCGCCCTCTGCTCAGCCAGGACGATCCTTCGGTCCTTCCAGGCCTCAACGAAGAGGTCTCCCGCTTCGCCACGGTTCGGACCGGCGTGAAGGTCCTCTATCGGCCACATGGCGAAATTGGGGCTGAGAGCTTCTTTTATGTCGCCTCGCAGCCGCCGGTGGATCCAGGCGAGCTCGACCTCGAGCGCAATCGCCTGATTGAACGCGGCGTGTTCGATAACCTCGCGCAGAGCTGCCGTGGCGAATTGCCGATTGCCCTGCGCCACCGCCGGCCGTCGGGCGCAGAGGAGCTTCTGACCTCGATCACGCCGATCAATACGGAAACCGGCTGCTGGGCGGTCATCACCACCCATGCCACGCCGGAGATTCTCGGCACCTCGATCGGCAAGCCCTATTGGCAAACGCTGGAGGTGAAGATCGCCGCCGGCATCTACCTGGCCATGGCGGTCGTGACGCTTGGCCTTTTCGGGTCGATCCTGCGCGGCTTGACGCGTTTCCGGAACCTCGCGCGCAGCATCCGACGGGGCGCCAGCGGCAACCTCAGCTTCGCCCAGCAGAACCAAGTCCCGGAACTTTCGACAGTCGCGGAAGAGTTCGATCGCATGACGGGCGCCCTCAAGGACTCTGCGGAGGGCATTCGCCGCGCGGCGGAGGACAACGCGCACGCTTTCAAGACGCCGATCGCGATCATGCGGCAGTCGCTCGAGCCGTTGCGGCGTGCCATTCCAGGTGAGTCGCCACGGGCCCAACGCGCGATGGACGTTATTGAGGTTTCGCTCGACCGCCTCGATCACCTCGTCGCTTATGCGCGCAGTCTGGAAGAAACAACGGCCGAACTGGTCGACCCGCCGCGGCAGCGTATTGACCTATCCCAGCTTGTTGACCGCATGCTGACGGCCTACTCGCCGACCTTTGCCGGCCGCAACGTGCACCTGGATGCTCGCGTTGAGCCGGGAATCGCGGTCCTGGCCGGTGAGGATCTGCTTGAGACGGTTTTCGAGAACCTCATCGACAATGCGGTCGAGATCTCGCCAAGCGGTTCGACCATCGTCGTTGAACTGCGGTCTATCGGAACGCGCGCGGAATTCACGCTGTTGGATGAGGGGCCGGGTGTGCCCCCCGCCGAGATAGGACGCATTTTTGAGCGCTACGTCTCCCTCCGTTCAAAGACCCCGCCACAAGCCACAGGCACGGAAATCATTGCGGCCGGGCAGCAGGAGGAAGAGGCGGTTGGACCTCACCTTGGCATCGGCCTCTGGATCGTGCGGCGAAACGTGCAAGCCATAGGCGGGGCCGTGCGGGCTGAGAATCGCCCGGACGGCGGATTAGCCATGGTCGTACGGCTGCCTCTAGCGGCGTAACGACGCCGGCTCTCTCTGATCCTTTCGAGCCGGTCCCTGCCCGACCCTTGCAGGTCACGGGCGAGACACAACTTTGACTCACCACAGTTTTCGCGACTCGACTACCTTTAACTCTATCAGAAGCGTCCGGGATGGGCCCAGTTAGGGTCCCGGTCTCAGGTAGAGACAAGTCGTCAAGGAGTGACACTGTGTTCATTGCCACAAACACACCCTTTGCAAGAGCATTTTCGGCATCGCAGGCGTGGCAGGACAGCACCGATCTGGGTCCCAGGGGGACGGTTGGCCTGGTCCCGGATCGCTTTCTCAATAGTCCCAGTGCATTCATGGCGACTCTGCGTCGCTTGAGGGGGCTGCGGCTTCGTCTCACGCTCTGCCGCATTGATCTTCCCTTGGGCGGAGGCGCCGCCCTGAAGGTCATTTCGGCGCTTGAGGACCGGGCGCTCATCCTGGGCGCTGCTCCGAATGGGGCCTTCGTCGCGTTGCTTATCCGCTCGCCCGGACTGACGGACGAGGATGCCTGCCGGGCAATCGTTCGCCGCCTCGATTCGGCACTGAGCCGGGTTCCGGATGCACCCGCCGCGGCATCGATCAAGGTCGCTTTTGCGCACCGCTGGGCAGATGCGATGAGCGACGGCGTATCGCTGCTTTCGGAGGTTTCAGGCGCTCTGGGTCAACCGCTGGCCTGCCATAGGACGCTGCACGAACCTAGCCCACTGATCGCCTGAGGCGGCGGTGGCGGCCGTCCTTTCTAGGACGTCCGTTCACCCCCCTCCGGCGCCTTTTTCGACGGCTCTACGGAGGCTTCCAGCGCAGGATAGCGCATGGCCAAAGTAAGCGCTCTGGCGACCATCAGGACATACACCGAGAGCCAGAGCCCATGATTGCCAAAGGCGGGGACCAGCAGCCAGATGGCCAGGAGGTAGATCGCCAGCGAGGCGATCATGGCATTGCGCATGGGCGCCGTCGCGGTGGCTCCGATGAAGATTCCATCGAGTTGATAGCTCCAGACAGAAACCATCGGCCAGAAGACGAGCCAAGGAAGGTAGATGGCGGAGGCGTCCAGGACTTCCGTCAAATCGGTGAATAGACCGACGAAGACATCTCCCAGGAAGAGCAGGGCGACCGCCGAGAGCGCTGCAATGATAAGGGCCCAAGTGCCCGTTACGACCACGGCGTCTCGAAAGGCCCGGCGCCGACGGGCGCCGTACGCCCCCCCGGCCAGAATTTCCGCGGCATGCGCAAATCCGTCGAGCCCGTGGGCAATGAAATGCTGCAGTTGCATGAGGATGGCGTTGGCGGCCAGGATAACGTCCCCTTGGCTGGCGCTCTGAGACGTGAAGACGGCGAAAGCCAGGACCAGGCAGAGGGTCCGGATGAAGATATCGAAATTGACCCGGAAGAGGGCGAGTAGTCGGTTTCGACGAAGGGCAATCGAGAGGTCCCAATTGCCGCCATGGCGTCTCGCGAGCCGCGCCACCCACAACAGTCCCAAGACAGCAGCCAGCACTTCCGCGATCAGGGTCGCGTAGGCAACGCCCTCGATCTCCCAGCCCATCCCAAGAACGAACACAAGATCGAGCAGAATGTTGGTGCAGTTGAGGATGAGTTGGAGGACGAGCGCTATGCCCGCCCGTTGGGTCCCTAGCAGCCAACCCAAAAGCGCGTAATTCATGAGGGCCGCCGGCGCACTCCAGATCCGGACGTCGTAGTAGGTCGCTGCCAGGGTCTCGACCTCTTGGCTTGCGTCCATGGCCCAGAAGGCAAGCGCTTCGATTGGCCACTGCAGGAGGATGAGAAGGACACCCAACAGGGTTGCCAAGCCCCCGGCCCGGAGAAGCGTTGCCCGCAATTCCATCGGGTTCTCCGCCCCATAGGCCTGGGCAGCGAAGCCGGTCGTTCCCATACGAAGGAAGCCGAAACCCCAAAAAATGAAGTTGAAGATAATGGCACCAACGGCGACTGCCCCGATATAGGAGGCTTTCGGCAGGTGGCCCATCACCGCCGTATCGACGGCACCGAGCAGCGGCGTCGAGAGGTTGGACAGGATGATCGGGCCCGCCAACCGCCAGACGCGGCGATGCCAATCTTCTCGGGTCATTCCGGTGGAAAATGCGGGCATGATTTGGCTGCGGTCCGTTCTAGGCCCGGTGCCACAACCGGGAGGGTTCTCGTTCAAGGCAGAATGCCACCGCGCACAAATCGGGCAAGCCTATGGTTTGAATGGAACACCGGGCTTTGGCGCTTTGGCCGGGGGTGTCGCGGCTGAGCTAGAAGCGGTCTCAGGTCCGCATCAGGCTCCTCGGGGTCGCTGGCAAGCCTCTGGCGTCCCTTGGCGAAGAGGGATCTCTGGCCCTATGATGCGGCCTCTCTGGGCAGAGTTGGAAAAATCTTCAGGAGCGGAGGCAGTCGAACGGAATGGCTATCGTTCACCCCTATATCTTGTTTCTGGGCGACGCGCCGGACCAGCTGGCAGCGAAGACTGCGCAGGGTATCGCGCATTGGCGGCCGGAATGGTGCGTTGGGCAGTTGCGCCTGGAAGGCTGCAAGGCCGATTTGGGCCTGCGTGACATGACTCTTGACGAGGCGGCGGATGCCGGCGCCCGGACGCTGGTGGTCGGCGTTGCAAATCGGGGCGGCGTTTTGTCCGACTCCTGGATCACGGTGCTGGAAGCAGCCATGATCCTGGGTATGGACTTGGCTGCGGGTCTCCACAGCCGCCTGGCAGATGTTCCGGTTCTTCAGGCTGCCGCCAAGCAGCATGGACGCCAACTCTCCGATGTGAGGCATCCTACAGAGAGCTTCGAGGTCGGCAACGGCAAGAAGCGCAGTGGCAAGCGCCTGCTCACGGTCGGGACCGACTGCTCTGTTGGGAAAATGTACACGTCTCTCGCGATCGAACGGGAGATGCGTGTCCGGGGCCGCAGCGCGGATTTCCGTGCTACGGGGCAGACCGGCATATTTGTCGCGGGCGACGGGGTATCGGTCGATGCCGTGGTGGCGGATTTCATTTCGGGATCTGTCGAGAAGATCTCCCCGGACAACGATGCGAATCATTGGGACATCATCGAAGGACAGGGGTCTCTGTTTCACGCCTCTTTTGCGGGTGTCTCGACAGGTCTTCTGCACGGAGCTCAGGCGGATGCGCTGGTCCTCTGCCATGAGCCCACCCGGGCGCACATGCGCGGCTTGCCTGAATATCCCATTCCGGGACTGCGGACCTGTATGGAAGCCAACCTTCAAGTGGCGCGGCTTACCAATCCTAAGGTTAAATTCGTGGGCGTTGCGATCAACACCTCGTTGATGGCGGAGGACGCCGTGTCACTCTATCTGAAATCAATTGAAGACGAGCTTGAGTTGCCGGCGGTGGATCCTTTCCGCGACGGTGTCGCTCCGATTGTGGATTTGATCTAGTCAATGGTCCGACTTACTGCCGGCCGCGAAACTTGGCCGATTCGCGGCTCCTTCACGATTTCGCGCGGAACCAAGACCGCAGCAGAGGTCATTTCTGTCGAACTGAACGATGGGGGGGCCGTGGGGCGCGGTGAGTCCGTTCCCTACGCCCATTATGGGGAAAGCGTCGAGGGAGTCCTGGACGCCATCGAATCACTCCGCGGCCCGATCGAGACTGGCGCGCTGGACAGGCTCGACCTGCAGGACAAGCTGTCGGCCGGGGCGGCGCGCAACGCCTTGGACTGCGCCTTCTGGGACCTGGAGGCCAAGCGTCAGGGCAAGCGCATCTGGGACCTCCTGGGAATTCCGCCGCTTCAGCCCGTCACTTCGGTTTACACGCTGTCCCTGGACACACCGGCGAACATGGGGCAGGCGGCGGCCGAGAATGCGCATCGCCCCTTGTTGAAGCTCAAGCTGGCCGGCCCAGATGACCTGGACCGTGTATCGGCGGTCCGGAAGAATGCCCCAAAGACGAAGATTGTCGTGGACGCGAACGAGGGCTGGACAGCAGACCAATACAGCGACCTCGCGCCTGCCCTGGCCGGACTTGGCGTGGTCATGATCGAACAGCCGCTGCCGGCCGGAAATGACGGGGCCTTGGCGGAAATCGCCAGACCGATCCCGGTTTGCGCGGATGAATCCTGCCACGACAGAACGTCTCTCCCGGCGCTCGCGGGTCGCTATGACATGGTCAATATCAAGCTCGATAAGACCGGTGGTCTGACCGAAGCCTTGGCGTTAAAAGAAGCAGCCAGAGCGGCCGGCTATGACATCATGATCGGCTGCATGCTGGGTACGTCCCTTGCCATGGCGCCCGCTGTTGTGTTGGCGCAGGGTGCGGAAGTGGTCGACCTGGACGGGCCGCTCTTACTGGCAAGAGACAGAACTGATGGGCTGGTCTTTGATGATAGCGTCATCAATCCGCCGTCTGATGCGCTATGGGGATGAAATGAACCGCGAACCGGAACTCTCAGAAGACCTGCCAAGCTTTGTTACCCATCTTGAATGCTCCATGACCGGAGAACGCTATGAGGCCGACCAGGTCCATGGCCTGTCGGAGGCGGGCAAACCGCTTCTTGTACGCTACGACCTGGAGGGGCTCTCCAAGTCGATTACAAAAGACTCTCTGGCCAAACGTAGGACTGGCTTCTGGCGTTACCGGGAGTTTCTGCCGGTTCGGCGAACCGAAAACGTGGTGAGCCTGGGTGAGGTGGTCACGCCGCTCGTCCCTTTGCGGCAGGCTGCCGGTCCGAACGTCATCGTGAAGGATGAGGGACGGCTTCCGACGGGCTCTTTCAAGGCGCGCGGGCTGGCCCTTGCCGTCGCCATGGCCAAGGAATTGGGGCTGGAACATCTTGCCATGCCGACGAACGGCAATGCCGGTGCCGCCATGGCGGCCTACGCGAGCCGCGCGGGCCTGAAGTCGACGGTTTTCTGTCCCGAGGACACACCAGAGGTCAATGTGTCAGAGATTGAGCTGCAGGGGGCTACGGTCTACCGCGTCAACGGCTTGATCAACGATTGCGGCAAGATCGTCGGTGAGGGCAAGCAATCCGCGGGTTGGTTCGATCTCTCGACATTGAAGGAGCCCTATCGGATTGAAGGAAAGAAGACGATGGGGCTCGAGCTGGCCGAGCAGTTGGGCTGGGAGTTGCCGGACGTTATTTTTTACCCGACTGGCGGAGGGACCGGGCTGATCGGCATGTGGAAGGCCTTCGCGGAATTGGAATCGATGGGTTGGATCGGATCCAAACGGCCCCGCATGGTGGCGGTTCAAGCGAGCGGTTGCGCGCCGATCGTCAAGGCCTTTGAGGAAGGCGCGGAGCACGCGCCGCTGTGGCAGAATGCTCAGACGATGGCGGCCGGAATTCGTGTGCCGGTCGCCGTTGGCGATTTTCTCATCCTTCGGGCCGTCCGGGAGTCCGAAGGATTCGCTATCGCCGTCTCCGATCCAGCGATCGTAGAGGCAAGGGATGAGGTTGCGCGCAAGGATGGGCTATTGCTGTGTCCGGAGGGCGCGGCGACTTACGCGGCTTACAAACAGGCCCTGTCGGATGGCCGTGTGAGTCAGGACGAGACCGCAGTCCTCTATAACTGCGCTACGGGGCTCAAATACCCTATGCCGCAGGTCGTTCGCAGTTTGAACCGCCACTTGGCCGTGGATTACAGCCGGCTTGGCGGCGGGTGATACGGGGCCCGGCGCGACAGCTGCGCTGCCTTGACAGGACTGGAACGAAAAAGGGGGCGGTGAACCGCCCCCTTCTCGTACTCTCGAAGCTCTGCTTCGTTAGAAGCTGAGCCTTACACCGACAACACCGCTGTAGGCTTCGTTCTCGATGTTGTCCTCGGTGTCCCACTGACTGTACAAGCCGGTGATGCTTGCGGTTACACCCGGGCCGAGCGCGTAAGATGCGGCAATCTTAGCTGCCTGCATCTCATCATCGTCGCCACCGGCAGTCCCTTCGACCTCAGAGGTGAAGTAGTAGGCACCGATCGTCCATGGGCCGGTGCCGTAGGAAATGCCGGCGTCCCAGGCCTCGCCATCTGACGTCCGATCGGAGTCTTCCATTGCGTAGGACGCGCCGATCGTGAAGCCGGCAAAGCCGACGTTCGCTCCAAAGGAGATCTGTGACGGGTCGTCGGATCCCGAGCTATCGTCGGCTTCAGCCTGGCGATAACCGGCAGCCAAGCCGATGTCGACGCCGCCGAAGGTCTGCACGAAGTTACCACCAACCGAGAAGAGGTTGTTGGCCTGCGTATTTTCGTCGGCGGGCTGGTTCTGACCGTCACCGGAGATGTTCGGCGAAGGCACGAAAGAACCGGCGATCTGGAAGCCACCGAACCGCGGCGAGTAGTAGGTGATGCCGTGGTCGTCGTTGCTGAGATCCACATAGGTTGACAGCGCCGGCGTCCGGAAGCTGCTGGATGCACCGGTGGGCGGCGGGTTGAAGATGGTCACCCAACCGGAGTTGATCGGCACGCCCACTTCGGGCGCCGCGATCTGGGTCATGTAGGCGGCCGTGTTCTCGCCACCGATCACGAAGCGGCCGAAGCTGCCCTCGATGAAGAGATAGTTTTCGTCGATCTGGTCGCCGGAAGTGAAGGCTTCCAGTTCGATCTGCA
>Ga0207422_1000393_pt1 | contig 145985 bp, 114 predicted proteins | sample MarCyaLeptolynsp_FD_187757 | JGI IMG/M metagenome (GOLD analysis project Ga0207422, IMG submission 187757) | Marine cyanobacterial communities from Panama - species 1 Leptolyngbya sp. (SPAdes) | ecosystem: Environmental > Aquatic > Marine > Unclassified | place: Panama: Panama City | collected...
ATGGCCAACCCCACCGCAGCGGGGCTCGTCATGCATGGCTCCTCCTGGCCAGGAATCCGCACCGCCTGGCCCGCCAAGCCCAGGACGTTCAAGCGTCCAGGCTACTTCTTCCGCGGTGAGGAAAAAGACGGCCGCTGGCCCAAGACCGCGTCACTGGAAATGAGCCGTCCCGACGGTTTCGACGAGCTCACCGACGACGAACTCACAGGCATCATCGAGAACGCCGTCTTCGAACGCGAGGAACATACGCGCGTCCAGTTCAAACGCGAAGGCCGCCGCTTTCTCGGACGTCGCGAAATCCTCCGACAGTCGCGGCACGCCAGGCCCACGTCGAAAGAAACACGCTTCGGCATCTCCCCCCGCGTCGCCTGCAAAAACAAGTGGCGCCGAATCGAAAAGCTACGCTCCGACCAAAACTGGTACCGCAACTACTGCCGAGCCCGAGACAACTACCGAGCAGGAGACCGGGATACCGTCTTCCCGTACGGGACCTACCAAATGCGAACCCAATGGGGCGTCCGCTGCGCAAGCCCGCCCGATTGAACCCGCCCAATAGACCGAGCCCGGCAAGGACAAGAGCCTCGCCGGGCATTTCTGCGTCCGGACGCAGAACCAAACGCGCAGCACGCGATTCGCGTTACAGGCTTTGGGTTGGTTGTTCGTGACTGTCGCCGGCCTTCACGCTCGATCCGCCGGTCCACCCACTCCATCGAAACAAGACCCTCGGTCCGGACCTTCGTTGCCCGCAGCTACATGACAGCCGCACGATCACGCGTGACTACAATGACGCCGGCGTTCCGACGCGGACGAGCCACGGCGACCACTACAATGGCTTCATTGGTGAGCCTGCGTCCGAGACGGAGATAGCGTACGACGAGCGCGGCCTCCCCCGAGGGATCGAGTGGCTCCAACCGACGTCCTCGCTTGGATTCGCACTTGTCCCCCAGCCGACGTCTGAGCAGTTTGTCGTCAACGAGCGAAACGTCGCCGGACTGGTCACCAGGCGTTGGGATCCGCGGACCGCCGGCGACATTCTGCCGGGGCTCGAGCGAACGCTTTACTACAACCAGTTGGGTCAGATCATCAGGGACGTCACCTCCTTTCGCGGCACCGACATCCACCGCGAGGAGAACGCGTACTTCGCCACCGGAGAACTGGATCGCCAGTCGGTATTCCAGGGCGCGGCGCTCGGCGGCTTCGATTTCGAGTTCGACTACGACGCGAGAGGCCAGCTCGTTCGCACGAGCGGCAGTGCCGACAACTCGAACGCCTTCGCTGGGCACCAGGTTACGCCGCGGGACGTCTGGTACGACTACGAAGGGGGCCAGCATGACGAGCCGAGCCTGCGGTTTGCCGGCCAGGTCGAGCGCCTCGAGCGCCTCGTCTCGGTCGACTCGACCGCAGTCAACGCTGAGCCGCTGCGCCAACGATTCAATGCGGCTGGCGACGTCACCGCCCGCATAGGCTCCGAGGGCACGACGCATCATCGCTACGACGGCCAGGGACAGCTTCGTGAGTCTATCGCGCCCGATGGCACCCGGGAACTCTACTTCTACAACGGGCCAAGTCGTCGCGTCCTTGAGCTCACCATACCTCCGGGGACCAGCGAGCCATCACGGATCCGCTTCTGGATGGACGGCACGGAGATCTGGTACGGCGGAGCCGGGGTGGTTCAGAAGACACTCGTACACCTCTCTCTGGGGACGCGCGTCGGGCGAATCGAAAATCGCACTAACTTGACCGTCGAGTCTGCGAACGGCCTCGGCCACGTTACCGCCTCGGTAGAACCCGCAGGTGGAACCCTCGCCGCCGGCTTCGTCTACTCGCCATTTGGCGAGCTTCTGGCATCCGCAGGGACCGGCACCGAGGATCACCTCCAGCGATTCAACGGGAAAGAGTACAGCCCCGCGACCAACCTTTCGTACTACGGCTGGCGCTACTACGATCCACTCACCATGCAGTGGACCCAGGCCGACCCGCTGTACAGATTTGAGCCCGACGTTGCTTGGGACGATCCACGTCGCGCGGCGCTTTATACGTTCGCTCTGAATAACCCAATGAAGTACATCGATCCAGACGGCCGGGACGTCTACATATTCACCTGGGCGCCAGACTACGAGAAGCGTCAAGTGGGGCACTCAGCAATTGGTGTTACTCAGCGAGACAAGAACGGACAGCCAACTGGAAACATTGTTGTGCGTGACCTGTGGGGCCCCGGCGTTCAACCCAATCGGCTAAACGTTCCGGCGGACTATCGACAGACGATTATTCACGAGAACGATATTGGAAAGTTTGAGGGCGGCGCCGGACTAGGCGGGAATGAAGAGCGTCCCGCCGATGGGATCTTGCGAGTGCAAACGAGCGAGAGTGAAGAAATGGATGTCTCCAATGCACTTGACAGACGAGAAGTGGGGGAACGGCGTTGGGACCACGACGAAAACAATTGCGCGGACTACTCATCTGCAGGTCTTGCCGCGCTCGGGATCGCTCCTCCCGAGAAGCGGAAGGTAAAGACACAGGAATCTCTCGACTCGGGCATCGTTGGCTGGTTCATTGGCCACACGGTTCGCACGCCGGTTTCGGTGCACCGGAATCTAGAGAATAAGGACGGCGTTACGGTCGAGAAACCCTTGGTCAGAGACAAGAGACTCCAAGACATCGATGGTGATAGGCTTCGAGAAGGCAGATGATGAAGCGTCCCATTCTTGTGCTTGTCGGGTGGCTCGTACTGAGCACTTTGGCGGACCTCACAGTTTCGCTGCAGACGACCCCTCATTGGCTGAGCCTGCGGACTCTCCCGCCTCTCTTCGCGGTGCTCGTGGTATTCCTGCTTGGACTGGCCTGCCTACGCGGGAGACTGCTCGTGGCGGGCCTGGTGGCGATTGTCGTCGGGCTAGGAACTTTCGCTGCGCTCCGCCTATTCTTGGGTGACGTCGATCTCACTATTCTGACCGAGCAAAGAAACGTCCAGAACTGGGTAGTGATCGGCACAATGCCCGCTGCGCTGGGATGGGCGGCATGGAGTTTCAAGCGGTGGCAGTGACTTGCGCCGCCCGAATGCGACATGCGAAACAGCCGATTCGGCGAGCGGATGGTTAGCATTTCATTGCGAGCCCGATGACGACCCGCCCTTCTGTCACGAGTTCGACCGTGGTTTCCGCCGCGCGTTCAAGCCTCACCGACACGTAGCGTTTCCTTGCCTGCGGCGCATGTCGAATTAGTTCGAGCCGGTTCTAACCGTCTCCCGGACCGTCTCCGGACTAGTTCCGAAACGGTCAAAGCCGGCCTAAGTGGCCGGCTTTGTTGGAGCGGGAGACGAGATTCGAACTCGCGACGTCAACCTTGGCAAGATGCCCAAGGCGCCAACTAGGTGTGATCGGCCAACACGTTGTTTACGGATTCTTCCGCAGACGCGTGATGGGTGGATGCCCTCCGAGGCTACCGTGTTCACGCTTCTCGTTGTAGTGGCGGATGTAGCCCGGTAGCCGTCTTCGCCTGTCGCTGCTGCGCCGATAGGGGCGTTCGTAGGCCCATTCGCGCAGCAGCGTCTGGATGAAGCGTTCGGCCTTTCCGTTGGTGCGCGGCGTGTACGGTTTCGTAAAGATGTGGCGAATGCCGAGCTCTTGGACGGCGTCGCGAAACGGATACGATCGGTAGCCCCCGCCGTTGTCGGTGATGATGCGTTTGACTCGGATCCCCTGGCGCTCGAACCAGCAGACGGCCCGTCGCAGAAACGCAGCGCACGTGTCCTTCTTCTCATTGTCCAAGACTTCGACGTACGCGACGCGGCTGTAGTCGTCGATGCAGACGTGGACGAACTCCCAGCCGCGGCCTCGGTCCGGATCTCGGCCCAGGCGAGTGCCGGTGACACGATGACCTGGCCGGCCGAAGCGCCCGAGTTTCTTGATGTCTAGGTGCAACAAACCGCCGGGCTCGGCGTACTCGTAGCGATTCGGCGGCTGAGCTGGCTCGAGGTCTCTGCGTCGGCTCATGCCTGCGCGATGCAGCACACGAGAGACGGTTCGCTGCGGCATCCGAAGACGCTTGGCAATGTGCCGCTCGCTCATACGGCACCGTCGCAGGTCCAAGATGGCTTCGACTCGGTCCTTCGGCAGCTGGCGTGGGCTTCGGTGCGGACGGCTAGAACGGTCCGCGAGCCCCCGCCGGCCTTCGGCGTCGTACCGCCCCAGCCACTTGTAGGCTGTCTGACGGCTGATTCCGAGCGCCCGAGCCGTCGCGGAGACCGACCATCCCTCAATCCGCACACGACGGACGAGGAGCTCTCGACTTCGCGGGCACGTTCGTGCACCACTATGCAGGTTCATCTGGTTTCTTTCGGGTTTGGTGGGGTTTAGGCACCATCACCGTCTCCCGAAAGAGCCAGGTGAACAACTATCCCGGCCTGTAAACGACGTCTTGGCTCATCACAACTAGGGGCCTAATGGCTCGAAAACATTGAGCAGTAAGCGCGGCTCAAACCCGTTTTGGCAGCAATCGCGACCGAAACCGTCCCCAAAGCGTCCCCGCTCAATCCAAGCTTAGGCCTGCTTTTCTGGCCAGCAACCGAGCACGATCAATGGTCTCCGGCCGAAGTTCGCCGGCCGACCGAGATGTTGCGTGTTCGTACAAAGTGCCGGCCGGCTTCACCTGCACGCTTGGTGCGCCGAACTGATCGCCAGTGATATCGACATCGAAAGGGTTATCTTTCTCCTCCGAGCGATTGAACCAATGGCCTTGCCCTTGGACATTTGCGCTCACGAGTCCAAGTCCCAATCGGGCGCGCACAATGACGGCGACCGCCGCGCATTGCCCCGTCGACGATTGGCTGCTCGGCCCTGGCCACCCCGGCGCTGCTGTTTCGTAGGAAAAGTGTGGCTCAAGCACACGCCGGAGCCAGGTCGCCTTCGCCTGGAGCGCTGCTCGTGATTCGATTGACATGGCGCCCGAAAGACTACCTTGATGCGCGCCCGAGTCAAGTCCTGGTCAATTAAAGAGGGGGCCCCCCGGATTGCGGCGACGTTGGAATCCTATTTATCGGAATCTTGGCTAACCCGGCAGTCATGCGCCCAAACTCCGTGGCGACTTTGCCGGCGCTATAGAAGACGAACAGCATGCCAAGGGTCTCAAGTAACGCCTTCGGTATCTTCTCTAACCCAATGAACTGGGACAGGGCTATCGACGCTACGCCGCATAGGAAGACGATTGCGGAGGCGGCAAGCTTCCGCCAATCGCGTTTGATCTGGATTGGTACCCGGGCTGAGAAGACACTCGGCCAAGGTTCTTTGCGGCAATTGGTCGCTTGCGCTTCACTCGTGTCCGACGCGGCCCCCCGGGGGGGGAGTGGTTCCGTTTGGATTGCAAGTTCTCCATAGCCAACGCAACTCGCGTGCAGCGAGAACTCGGGAACGTCGTACTTGCCTACGACTAGTCCAGAGGAACCTTCGAGCGTTAGTAGGTTTTCTGAGAAATCACATCCTATTTGAAGCAACGCGTGCTCGGGGGTGTCGCGTCGCCATTCAACCAAGCGCAGCCGGTATCTACTGTTGTTCGTCAGGATGAACCCTCGCTTGGCCGTGTTTTGGAAGTGCTTTTTGAGTCGTCGCGGCCTGAGCCAGCTGCCGTCCTGGCATTGGAAGCCCAACAGGTAGAACATAGGCACTCCAAAGAGCTGTTCTTCCTTGTAGCTAAGGAGATCGAGCGTATTTCCCCAATCTTTTGCCCCGGCTGGCGCAGTCTCTGGTTCTGGTGACCAGTGAGAGTCGTTGCTCAGAACCATGTCTTCTATCGTCGAGAGGTACGATCCCGGAGGTAAAGCGTTTGCTAGTTTGCTTGGGTTCAAGCCTGTGGAGCGACAAGTTTGGTCGCTTATCCTCCTCGTTGCCTCGTCGAGGCTGGCGGCGGCGAGAGGCTTTGTTAGTCCTGCGGTGGCGTTCGTCGTTTCTCTGTCGGTCTCATCCATCTCGTCCCAAACTGGGTACCCTTCAACGGCGAACCTTAGATAGAATACCGGGCCAAGTTCCTCAAGGGCGACTACTCTGCAGGACCTTATAGGTAGAAGCCGCTCTGTGTGTTTCGAGTGGAATAGGATTATGAGCTTTCTGTCCGCGAAATCTGCGCCCGCCCGCAAGCTCTCAACCAGTTTATTCTCGACCCAAGTCTCGCGGTACCTAAAGCGGAACTCAAAGCCCCATGGGAGCGATAGCAGATGTGGCAAGTCAAAGATGTACGGACGTTCCGCGCCTGTAACAGCGAAGAGGGCCTTGTTGTTTGATGAATCCCCATTCTTTTGCGTCAGCCCTGGCGCTCCTCGTTGGCCTTGAGCGACAGTTCCGAATGCGGAGCGTGCTTCTTTCTTGCCCGGGTTTGCTGCGTTAGCCATCGGGCTGGTTCCCGTTGGTATATGAAAGAAAGAGGCGCCTTTGCGTCGCCCTGGTGAGTCCGCGCATCAGCAGAACTTTCCGGTTGTTGTGACGGACGTGCTGCCTTCCTCGTTTTGAGTATCCTTTGGAATGGCCCACAAAGACCCAGTTGGCAGCGAGGTACGAAGTGCCCAAGAACCTGCTCGGGTCGACGAACGTCTCCGCAAGCGCGAGATCAACGCCGAAACGCTGGCGCCAGTCATTGCGCAAGTTCTTGGTTGCCTTTGAAAGGAGGCGGGATGCGAGGTTGGGGACTCGGACAGACGGAGGGATAAGGAAGCGATTGTTTGCGGCCACGAGTGTTCGAATCTCTTCGTGCGAGATACCTAGTCGTGTTGCCGCCTTCTTCCGTGCCGACGTCGCCCAAGAGCAATCCGTAAACGAGAGCGCGCCCAAGAGGGCATCGCCATCGAAGAACAAATATCGGAGTAGCCGGCCGACAGGCGTTGCAAGTCCAAGGTAGTGGTAAGCGGCTATCGCAGAGTTCCAGAGTGCAATCTCATGGCGCGAACAGGCCAAGGATACGCGTACTTCACTCGGCATCTCTGTAACCGGCATACGGCACGCTTCGAACGCGAGCTCACGTTCGACTTTCGGTGGCCGACCGCCACGGGCTAGCTTTGGAGGAGGAAGCTCGATGAGGCCGAGCTCTTCGAGCCGAAGCATTGCGACCCGACACGCACGGTCCTTGACGCGACCGTTTGGCTGGCGCCAGTGCAGCAGTTCGCAGATTCGGGTGGATAGCTGAGTTCGCCCCCAGGACGGATGTTGGCGGATCAGGTTTCGTATTCGCACTAGCTCAGACTGGTCGAAGAGCCGCCCGCGTATGACTAGACCTTCGCAGCGCGGGTAACGACGACGAACGGTCATCAGCATCAATGATACCAGAGGTATTTCACCCGAGGCGGCGAACCCGCAAGCATCGCTCTTGTCGACGCATGTCGTGGGCCGACCGCTGCGCCCTGAGTCTCGGTGAGACGTGGGGCGGGTGTCGGAATCGGGTGAGCGGCTTCAATCCGAGAACCGGCGGCGTGATGGGCTCGTTGGCCGCTTCGAAACCAGGAGCGGCTTATCCTCGGAAGAGCCGCGGCTCAGACAGCCTTCCAAAAAGGCTCGGCTGCTCTGTCTCGAGCCGCCAGAGTTGACGTGCAACAACCTCAAGTAGCTGTGTGAGATCGGCGGCCGAAAAACCCGCTTCCGTAACGGAGGCAGTGTCGTGTCGGACGAAGCGATCGGTGGCGGCAATGAGCCGGCGAAGTTGGGCGGTTTCTTGAAGTGAGAATCCAATCAATAACTCGGCCGCTGCACCGTACTGATCCTCGGCCAATCGAGGTTCCATCCAGATTTCTGTTCGGCTCTCGCCAAATACCGCGGCTGCTGTCGGAGCTCCAAGCGCCGGAAGATAACGTTCCTGCTCCTCCGTAACCGAAACGCCGCCAGCAAACCTAGCGGCGCGCTTGAATCGAATGCGGATGGCTTCATACACCGCGCCAATTCTTACGGCTCCATCATCTAAGGCTCCCACTCGAAGGCAATCGATGGCCGAGGTGAGGACAGGTGACAGAAGGGGGTCGTGCACTAAAGAAGCGGCTGAAACCTGCTCAAGGTCTCTTTGCCACGTTGCTTTTACGAGCGTTGCGACGAAGGTATGCGCGTCGCGTAGATGTGCGATCACGTTTGGTCGTGCCGGCACCATGCCGTCGTGCTGTACAGGGTTGCGTGCGCTGCGCAAACGCGTTGCGCCCGCCATCGCGGGATCCCCGGCGAGCGCTGGAACCGCTTGTTGCAGGCGAGTGCGAAAATCCGCCATGTTTCCGCCAGTGTTAAGGCCAAGGTGTTTCAGTACCGTCTTGGCGATCGTTTCATTGGCCACGTCGGCGAGGAGCATCGCGACCATCAGATCAACGTCTGCTCCAGAACTGGCAGCATGGTTCGCGCGGTGCAGTAAGCTGCGCACGAGGACAAGCTGGATGTCGACTACTTCGGAGGCGGGCGGGCTGGTCACTTTGACTCCGTTCGAGCGCAAGCAGAGGTCAATCGGTCAGGTTTTGGACGGTTAGGCGTGGCGCCCGGTGCCGCGTAGTCTGCTGTCATAGCGATGGCTACGGCGAACTTCGCACTAAGTGGCCTAGCATTGGGCCATATGGCCTAGGAATCTGGCGCGTAGAGCCGCTAGCCACCGGCACCAGTCTTGGTCAAGCAAGTAAATTTGACGCGCCCGTGACGGAGTTCCTCGACTACACGGACGCCATCGAGGATGCGCTCACCGACGAGGTGTGGCGGCCGGTGACTGCCTTTGCGCGGCGGCGGGAGAAGCTTGATGCGGCGGGCGGGGTTGGCGTTCGTGGTCGAGGAGGGCGTGATGGGACGCGGTGTCGGACACGGTGCTGGGGGAGCGGCGGTGGCGATCGGACGCTTGTCCGCTGGATGTGCACCTGTGTGATTCGGAGCCGGACGTCGGCGGCGATTGAGCTGAGCGTGCGGGTGCGGGATGCCGCCGGTGGCGGCGCGCGCGACGGGCAAGCCGCGGGCGGTGGCGGAAGAGCGCTTGGCGGTGGCGGCCGGGCCGGAGGGGCTGGAGGGCACGGCGCTGGTGGATCAGGCACGGCAGACGTTGGCGGCGCTGCGGGCGGCAGCCGGGGAGGCGAACGAGTAACGCTTTGAAGCGCAGGACGCGGGTGGCGAATCGCGGGTAGATGTCGACGCTCGTCGGGCGTCCTCGATTGCGCAGCACAAGACCTCCAGTTCTGATCTCTGGGGTATGGCGCGCCGGCACAAAGACGGCCCGAACGAGGGCTTCGTAGGTGCCCGCCAACGCCAGAGCGCCTGCGTCGGTAGCTCCTCAAGCGTTCGTAGAGTGATGGGCACGACCTCGATCCTACTTCGCGCGACGTTGGTTGCTAACCGTCGCTTTGAGCTGCCGATGAAATCGTTGCGAGCCCGGCTCGCTGCCGTTGCTATGCAATCGAGTGTGTTGGCTCTTCAATCCGGGGCTTTCTGCAGGGATTGCACGCTTACCCCGAAACGGGCTCTTCTGCATCGTAACCGCAGGAGTGTGTTGGCCTTAGATCCGGGACTTTCTGTACGGATTGCACGCTTAGCCTCGAGATGATCTACGAGGTCGCAATCAGGGGGGATTGGGGCGACGTCAACGACCCATTCGCGAATGCTCCCTGCGCGTGCAGGCCGCGGCACCCATGATCGGGCGGAAAGCGATAGTCGGCGCGCTGGTACTCCCCCCGGTGCGGGGGCTTCCTGTACTTCAAGCACGGTTAGCCCAGCTTGGGGGCACGGGTAGTTCGGGGTCACCCTGAGTCGCGCTCCTATGTTCCTCACCCGCGACCGGCTCCCGCAGGTCTTCGAAGTCTAGCAGCCGCGGCAGCACGATCTCCAGAGCGGCGATCTCCCGGTCCGTCAGCTCCGGGTGCCAGATCCCCCAAATCAGGTTGATCCTGCGGCGGCTTGAGGCTTCGTTCCACGCCGAGTGGAGGAAGCTGTCATCGAACACGACCAGCGTGTTCTCCTCGAACGCACGCGTCTCCACGCCGACGCGCAGAGAGCACGCGGCGGGCACCACCAGCGGCAGGTGGCACGTGAGGATGACGTTGGCGCCCCCGCTGTGAACCGAAATACGCCCCCCCGGGTTCAGCACCGAGCACAACACCTCCCCGGGCGCGGGCGAGGTCAGCTCAACCATTCTGCGCGCGCTCGGCCACCAGCGAGCGTTGCGATCGATCCAGGTGCCGTGACGGCACAGAAAGTACGCTACCCACTCCGACGTGAGTTCGGCCCGATCGCTGGCCTGCTGTCCGCCCGGGGGACGGTCGAGCCCATGCCGCTCGTAGTCGAAGTCGGCCAGGTAGGGCTGCCCAAAGGCGGCCTCAAGGAACCCGTCTAGCTCGCGACGAACCTCGGGCAACGCTCGCATCACGGCAGCGCTCCACCTGAACGTGTGGGGCTCGTGCCAGGACCGAGCCTCGAGCCCTGGCACGAAGACTAGGTGCGGGTACTGGTAGCGCGCACAGCCGCTCAGATCTCCCTGCGACCTTCGGTGGAGCATCTGCTCGATGCGCCCGAGTCCGTTGGCCCCGAGCGCGGTGACCAACTCGTCCCACAGACTATCGAGCGTTGAGTCGTCCGAGCTCATCGCGACCAGTCCGCGATCAGCTCCATCTCCTTGGAGATCTTGGGGAGCTGAGGCTCTGCGTCTAAGCCAGAGCCGGTCATGTACTCGCGGGCGCCAGGCCCGGGCTCGCCCGTAGGAGCGTGCTGCTCGACCACTCGCGCTAGCGCCTGCAGCCGCGGCCTCCACCGCGCCCGGACCACATCCAGAGGCTCTCGCCCGACATTCCGCGCCATGTCCTCCAAGAAGCTCAGCCGAAGCCGATACAGCTCCGTGCGCAGGTTCATCAACCCCGCCCCCGAAACCGACAGTTTGCGCTCGAGGGGGAGGGTCTGCTTGCAGAACTCTAGCGTCTCGCGGTGGATGATCTTCGTCTGGTCGTTTCGAAACTCGAAGTGGTAGTCCCAGAATGGACCGGAGAGGAGCCCCTCGTAGTGCCGTCGAAGATCGGTGCCCTCGTAGACGTTGAGGATCGACAGGGGGTTTCGAGGGAAATAGGAGGCCTCGCGCAAGAAGGCGACGTTCTCGAGGATCTGCTTGGCCCGGGTGTCGGGGTTGAACATGATCATCGATAGCGTCACGTCCAGGTCGTGCGCGCGACAGATCTCCACCGCGCGCAGGTTGGCCTCGGCCTTGAGGTCCTTGCGATAGAGCTTTAGGTCCTGTTGCGAGATGGACTCGATGCCGATGAAGATCGACGTCAGGCCCGCCTCACAGAGCGCCGCGATGACCTCGTCGTACACGTCCACGGCCCGACAGTCGATGTGGAAGGTCATCGGGAGCCCGGAGCTTCGATAGGCCTGCGCGAATGCGATGGCCCGCTCGCGCCCTCGCAGGCCCGGGCCCATGAAGTTGTCATCGACGAACAAGAAGTGCTCGATCGCGAACCGCTCGTGCAGCTGCGTGAGTTCGGCGAGGATGTCGTCGATGGAGCGAGATAGCCAGCGGGGTCCCTTGGCCATGCCGTAGAAGTTGTGGACCGTGCAGAACGAGCAGCGCGCGTAGCAGCCTCGTGACGCCGTCACGCTGGGAGTGGCGCCCAGTGCCATGGCTCGCTGCAGGTAGTCGCGCTCGGGGAACGCCAGCTCGTCCATGTCGTAGGCCCTGGCCCCCGAGCGCGTAAGCTCGCCGCTGGGCAGCGCGATGTCCTCCATGGGCTGCTCCTGTCTGCGCAACCAGTGGCGACAGTAGCGAACCAGCGAGAGCTCGGCCTCGCCCAGGAAGATGGCGTCGAAGACGTCGGTGTGCTCGAAGATCTTATCGTAGGCGAAGGTGGCAAAATGGCCGCCAGCCACGACCCGGGTCTCGGGATGGTACTTGCGGTACATCTCGAGGAACCTGACAGTGGTGGGATACCCATGGGAGATGAGCGTGAGCCCGAGCACGCCGATCTCGAACTCGTCACAGACCTTGTAGAGCGCGGATGGGCTGAGCCGGTCCAGCACCGCGTCGACGATGCGGACGCGAAATCCGTCTTTTCGCAGCGCAGCGGCCAGATATGCCAGCCCCAGGTGCTCGATCGGATCGTACACCCACGTGATGTTGGGCTGGACCAGAACCACATCGTAACGCTCCTTCTTCATACGCCTGCCATCCGATCTGTGGGGTTGCGCAAAGAGAATACCAGGGGGCGCGGCACGCTCATGGGAGCTCCTCCGAGCGTCCGAGCGTTGACTGCACCAGGAACACGCCCCCCAACGCGACCTCCGCGATGGCCAGGGCCCCCAGGATCTGGGCCGCCGTCCATTGCGGGATGACCAATGGAACCGCCGACAGCGCAAGCAGCTCGATCGGCGCCACGAGGGCGCCAAAGAGCCCCAGCACCCGGCCACGCAGCTGGGCGGGGGGGGCGGTCTGGAGCACGCCACGAACAACGATCCAGAACACGGCGGAGATCAAGCCCATGACCACCATCGTCACCATGCACACCAGGAGCGAGCCGACTCCGCTGAACAACCCCAACGCCACCCCGTCGATGATGAGCACCGCCATGATGAGCCGAGGGCCATGATCCCGCAGGTTCGGTCGCCGCCACATGACGACGGTGCCCAGAAGCGCACCGAGCCCCAGGCAGGTCATCAGCATCGCGAAGGTCTCCGGCCCGGAACCGAGCACCTTGAGGGTGAATTCGTAGAGCAGGGGGCCCTGCGCGCCCAGCACCAGGACGACCAACGTCTGCGTGATCAGCAGTACGCGAAGCACGGGGCGAGACCACACCGCGTGCCACCCGACGGCGACCGATCGCAGTAACCCCTGAGCGGCCGGCTCGGGCTCGGCCGCCGTCATGGGCTCGGGTACGCCCCACAGCAACCCCGCCGAAACCAAGAAGGTCACCGCATCCAACCCCAGCGCCACCGCAGAGGTCGTAGCGGCCAGCATGACCCCGGCCGCCGCGGGACCAAGCAACATAAGCACGTTCTTGGTCCCGGCTCGAACCGCGCTCACGCGGACGATATCCTCGTCGGGGACGAGATCGGCCTCCAGCGCGCCTTCGGCTGGCCCAAACAGTGCGGTCCCCGAGGCGACCACCACGGTGGCGCCAACGAGCACCCACAGGTCATCGACGGTGGCGATGATCAGCAGGCACGCCGCGCGGACCAAGTCCGCCCAGATCGCCAGCCGCTTGCGGCTCATCCGGTCGGCCAGCGCGCCTGAGATCGGGCTGATGAGCAGCATCGGGACCGCCTGCGCGATCCCGACGAAGGCCAGGGTCGAGACGTCACCGCCCAGGTCGTAGGTCCGGGCGAACAGCGCGATTTTGGTGAACTCGCCGCCGAATTTGGACGTGGCATAGGCGGCAAAGAGCCGCCGCCAGCCCGGGTGATCGGGCAACCCGGTCGGGAGAAGCGACCTCATCCCGGTCCGGACGCCGGGCGGCGCCGCAGCTGCAGCAACCCCTGGAGCCCCGCGTCCGGTCTGGGCAAGTGCTCCCAGGCCCGCTCGTTCGCCCCGAGCGGGGTCATGCCCAGCGTCTCCAACTTCTCACGGTATCTCATCAGGTACCGTAGGTAGTGGTGCTCGGTCAAAAACGGCTTGGTGCAGAACCGTTTGGCGTAGTGTCCAGTGCGCACGACGGACTCGTAGGCGCAACCGCCCGCGCACACGGGCACGTAGGCGCAGCGCTCCTCGAAGCACTCATCGAGTCGCTTGTGCGTGTCCATCTGCTTGTCGTACTCGACCCTGTCGTACTCGTCGTCGAACACGCTCCCCACCGCGAACTCGTCCCGCCCCACCAGGCTGATGCACTTGTAGATCTGCCCGTCCGAGCCGATTATCACCCCGTGGTCCGACGACATCATGCATGGCGTGGTGTGGGCGGTGTCCTCAGACACCTTGATCCCTCGCTCTTTGCACTCCAGTGAGAGGAGCGCGTAGGTCTCGGCCATCTCGGTGGACTCGGGTGGGATCACCAGTTCCTCCGGGTGCCTGACCTTCGACCCCGGGATCTGCAGAGCGATGGCCTCGAGCTTCACGTCGACCCGCTCGCGCCAGCCCTCGGCCACGATGCGGTCGAGCACTGGGGCAATATGGTTTCGATTGTGACGATCGAAGTTGACCTTCACGGTGACGTTGGGGATCACCCCGACCGCCGCCTGTAGCCCGCGGAGTGAGTGCTCGAAGGTGGGCTTGCCCCCCTTGGTCACCCGACGCTCGTTGTGGATGTCCTTGGAGCCGTCGAGCGAGATCTGCAGCTGGGTCAGCCCGCGGTCGGCGAGCTGCTCGGCGAGCTGCGGCGTGAGCTTGATGCCATTGGAAGAGCAATAGAACGACGTCCCTATGCCATATTGCTCGGAGAGGCGCCCCAGTCCGTCCATGATCGCAAAGAGCGTTTCGGGATAGAGCAACGGCTCTCCGCCAAAGAGTCCGGGATGGATCTCGCGGATGCCGTCGTCCACGATGCGGCGCTCCATCCAGCGTAGGACGCCCCCAACCACCTCGTCGCTCATGCGCGCAACAGCGATGCCCTCCTCGTAGCAGTAGGTGCACCCGATGTTGCACGCGCTGGTAATGGTCAATAGGGGAAAGATCCGGCTGCGATTGTAGCGGATCCCGTCGAACTCCTTGGCGAAGAGCCGCCGCTCGTCCACTTCGTCACCGACCGCGAAGCCATCCCTGACCAGCTGGCGCACCGCGGCGCCGACCCCAGGCCCCGCGGCGTCCTCCCCCTTGATCGCGGCCTCGATGTTCGCCCAGTCGGCCGCCCGTACCGTGAAGCACTTGCGGCTCCGAGTGTTGAACACCAAGTTGTGTGAGGGCAGGTTCCGATCGGCGAGGCTCCGAACGACCGTGAATTGGCTCATCTTCCACATGCCAAGTTCCTATCCGTTGAGCGGCTTGCAGTGGAGAAGCTGGGTGGGGACGCCCGTCCGACGCTGGATCTCGGTGAAGGGAATCCCGGCCAGGTCCCGCTGCCAAACACCGCGGCTGAAGGGCGAGGACGGGATCAGCACTAGATCGACGGGGCCCTCGGGGCCCTTGACGTACTCGTCGATGAACCCGACATAGTCCTCGACTACCAACAGATCGCCCAGGACGATGGTGCCGCCGAAGAAGCGGTTCTCGGGGACCTCGAGGCGCAGGTCGATGTCGCCGAAGGCACCAGTCATCGTGATCATCTCCTCGACGATTGGCTTCATAAGCTCAGACGAGCAGACCAGCACTCGGTGAGCCCCTGCCTCGCGAATGGACTCCAGCATGGACTTGAGGTACGAGAACCGCAGGTTGTCCACTAGGAGCAACCCCCACTCCATCCCGGGGAGATCGCGCATCTGTGCGTAGGGGTACTGGGTCCAGCGCGCGTCGTCGTCCAGCGTAACCTCGAGGCGCTGCACGTCGTCGCCCCGCTTCCGTTCCACCGCCAGGGTAATCCTGGTGCTGGCCTTCCGCGCGGCGTTGAGGGCATGCAGGGCATGGTTGGAGCTGATGGGCGCGTGGCCCGAGATGTCGACGATCCGGTCACCCGCGCACAGGCCCGCGCCTTCGGCAGGGGATCCCTGGATGCAGCCCGCGAGGTGCGGCAAGAAGCTCCTGTCTACGTAGTGGTAGGGCTCGATCTTGATTGGCGTGCGAAGCTCCGCTCGCAGCCGAAGCGCCAGCTCCACCCCCGCGTCCCAGAACGCCTCTCTGTCGAACTTTTGGCCCTTGAGGTGCTTGCTGTAGGCCGGCAACGAGTAGCGGATGATCGCGCATCCGGCTTCATCCAACCGCCGCACCGTGGCCTCAATGTCCGACCACGGGATCGTGGGCCAGCACACCAGGCTCCCCAGGTAGGGGATTTCGTACTCCCGCAGCAGCTCGATGGCCTCGATGGCCACCTGGGCGTTGCGATCGACCAGGATCTTGCGGCGGATCAAGGGGTCGAGGCTGTTGACCGAGAAATTGAAGAACATGGGCCGCAGGCGAGCGAGTCGCTCGACCACGGGCCGGGTCAGGTAGGTGCCATTGGTGACGAAGGTGAGGACCTCTTCGGGGGACTCGGCCCGCAGCCGCTCGATGATGTCCATCGCCTGCGGGTTGCAGAAAATCTCATTGGTGTAGGTCAGCGGCCGCGCCATGGCGGTCTGTCGCCGTGAGTCACGGTGCCGAAGGCGGGCCTGGATCTCCTCCATAGTGACCATGCCCTCGACGTCATTGAGCTTGGTACACCCCTCGGGATCGCCCTCCTCGTAGCAAAACGGGCAGCGCATGTTGCATGCGTTGGAGATGTGCCAAAGCTCGGACATGATCGAAGGAGACGGCTGGGCCCAGTCGGAGGGATTCCGCAGGCGGAAGCCGTCGGCCTCGACGGGTTTGCCGTCGACCTCGAGCGTGACAACATCAAGCAACGCCGACAGCCGCTTGAGGATCATCTCGATCCGAGGCTCGCTGATGGCGTAGGCATCGGCCGACTGGTAGGAGGCCTTGATCTTGGCGAGTTCCCTGAGCTTCTCCGGGGTTACAAGCTTCATCTTGTCTCCTGCGGTTCGGTGACCACTGGGGTGACCACTGGCCGCGCGTAGAATCTAGCCTCGGGATCGACCCGGATCGACGTGGGGGGAAACGCCAGCTCAAGTCGCACCCGACAGGGCGCCAGCTCGACCGAGCACCGCTGCCGATGCTCAGCGCCGCCTTCGCCCGTCACCTCCACGACCACGGGTACGCCTGGCGTAAAGCTCCCGGTGCAGAGCACGGTGAACTCAAGCTGATACGCTCGTGCGCGGCCGACACAGCGTATCCCGTAGACAGAGAACGAGAGCCCCCCGCGCTCGTAGACCCACTGGTTAAAGAACCAATGCAGCGCGCTGCCGTGCTGTCGCCCGGCCAGCGCCGCGAACCCGTAGCTGTCCACAAGGTGCACCCGGCCCAGCGCCTGAACCTGGCGCAGCAGTTCGCCAAATCGCTTCGCCGACATTAGCTCGCGCAGCATGGACAACACGAACCCCCCCTTGGTCCGAAGGCGTCCGGCTGCCTTCGGATCGAGCTGAAGCTCGACCAGGCTTCGATCGTCCTCGTCGAGCTCGTCGAGCACGGCCGTTCTGTACCCGGGAATAAGCCCTGCGTCATCAGCCAGGTGCAGGGAGAACTCGGCCAGCCCCTCGCACAGCCAGGTAGCGTCATCCGCGAAGCGTGTCTGCACACCCCACCTCACATGGCCGATCTCGTGGCACAGGAGCGGCAGCTGTCCGGGCCGATCGATCACTCCCGCGCCAACGCGAACAAAGCCCGGGCGTGCGTAGCAGAAGGTCGTTTCCTTGCCCTGGACCACCAAAGGAGGCGGGCTGGGAGGCGGGGTTGCCAGCACGCTCGCCCATAGCTCGTGAGCCCTCGCCGCGACCAGCGCGGCCGAAAGCAGGCTCTCCTCGCGCCCGGCTCTCAAGATCCGCACGGACCCCGCGTCGCGGAGCCCCACGGTCCTCTCGACCGGGGTGCGCAGCATCAGCAGATCAACGCCCTGCCCCTGAACGTCGCCAATGAAGACCTGGTGCTCCGGGCGCTCGAGCACCACCGCCCACTCCGTGGTCCGGCCCTCGGGTACAGGCACCCAGCCCGACGGAGCCCCCAGTTCGATCTCGTCGCCCTGCCAGCGGACCGCGGGCGGGACGGGCATGCCCTCGACTCGCACCTCGAGCTTCCACTGCCCGTCGCGTTCGTGCCATCGATCTCGACGGACTTCGAATACCCGACAGCGCGACGACATCGATCGCTGCTTGACTGGCCCGGCATCCGGGATGGTGGTCCCCGCCAAGCAGAGCGTCATGCCCTCGTTAAGCAGGAGCCTGGTCGGAGGCTCCTGCTCACAGGTGTAGACCACCGAAGCCACCAGGCGTTGGCAATAGATCTCCACCGAGACCTCGGCCTGACAGTCCACGGCCGGCCGCGGCGCGAGCCCTGTCGCGATGGTGCCCTGCCACCGCCGCCGCCGCCGGGCCCGCTCCAGCGCTCTAGCCGCCTGATGCGCTCGCCCCTCCTTGCGGTGGATCCGAGCCGAGAGCACGTGCGCCTCGTAGCGATGGGGAGCCTCGCTCGCCGCTCGGCCCAGCGTGCTCATCGTGTCGCTGGGGAGCGCCTCTTCTAGCTGTAGCGCCATGTTGACGCGATTGCACAGGCCCTCGCTGTATTCCTCATCACGGTGGAGGGCCTCCTGGAGCCACCGCCGGGCGTCGTCGATCCTGCGCAGCCTCCATAGTGCGACGGCGAGGGCATTGGCCGTGTCCGCCGAGCCCGAGGAAGAGACCGCGAGGGTCTGCATAAGATCGACTGCATCGACCAGGCGCCCCTGATTCCACCACGCTTGGGCTCGTACACGCTCCAGCTCGGGGCCAGGGACGTCAGCGCGGCCTGCTTGCTCCAGCCAGCGCTCGCCGTCGTCGGCCTGCCCCGCGGCAAAGTGGGAGATCGCGGCTTTCAGCGTTGCCTCCACGGCCAGCTCGGGCCGCGACGCGAGTCCTCCCCAGATCTGGGCAGCGCGTTCGTGCTCGCCGTCCACGTGGAGCTGCTCGGCCAGCGCCGCCCACGCCCACGCCGTCCGCGGATCGGTCGCGGCCTCCGCGGTCAGAACGTGATCGTGGAGCATGGGATCAGGTCAACCTTCAGGCCCGTGAGGCGTTCGATGTCGGTCCATGGTCGACCTGTGAGGTCACGCATCCACGGCGAGGACGCAAACGGAGAAGCCGGCAGCAGAACCAGGTCCGGGTGCTTGCCGGACTCCTCGACGTACTCGCGGATCGCCGTGACGAAATCTTCGACGACCATCAGGTCGCCGATGTTGATCGTCCCGCCGAAGTAGTCGTTCCTCGGCACGCGGATGTCGACCTCGAAGCCCGCGAAGGCGTCGACCTGGCCGAGCATGTGATCCACGACCGGTCGGATGAGAGGCGAGGTTAGCAGCAGTACCCGGCGGGCATCGTGCTTGGCCATCAGCGCCCGAGCGGCCTTGAGCGAGCTGTAGCGGAGGCCGTCGGTGACGATGAGCCCGTGGACGAAGTCGTTGAAGTCGGCGATCTCGGCGTAGGGGTGCGTCGCCATGCTCCGAGGATCGTATCGATCGATGGTCACCTCGAAGGTCTTGTCGGCTCGGGCGATCTCAAGCCGAACCCGGGTATCGGCCTGGCGCCGCCCCTCGTTGCTGCCTTTGGGGAGCCCGGGCGCGCGGTACTGGGGGAGCTGGCTCTTCTTGCGCAAGAGCGACAGTAGGTGCATACGCGAGAGGACGCGTACCCCGTCGACCGTGACGACTCGATCCCCACGCCGAACCCCCGCCAGATCAGAGGGAGAGTCCCGGATCACGCCGTCGACCAGCGCCTCGGCGTCGGGGCGGACATAGGAGTTTGGCTCGACCAGCAGCGGGATGCGGTAGCGGCCGCGAAGCTCCTCGACCGCCGCCACCACCTTTGGCCAGTACTCGTCGAGTTCGAAGCGCTCGAAATCCCCCTTGAGGTACCGGCTGTAGCCCCCCAGGCAGACGCGCAGCAGTGTGGCGTTGTGCTCGGCCATGAACGCGATAGTGCGCTCCATGTCTTCGAACGGGATGCTGGGCCACATCACCAGGTTGGCCATGTACGGGACGTTGAACTCGTCGAGGTGCTCGACGGCCGCCACGCTGGCCGCCCCGCGATGATCACGGAGGACCCGCTTTCGCACCTCATCGTCGGTGCTATAGATGGATAGGTTGAAGAACAGCGGCCCTAGCTGCGAGAGCTCCTCGACGACTTCACGCTTGAGATAGAAGCCGTTGGTGACGAAGGTCATCAACTCGTCGGAGCACGCCGCCCGCATCAGCCGCAGGTACTCGATGGCTCGCTTGTTGACGAACGGTTCGTTGATCGAGCTTCGAACGGTGAAGATCCCTGTGCCCCGCGCTGGATCGTAGTGGGCCAGCCTGGTGCTGACCTCGTCCCGCGTCGCCATGCGCGGTGTGTTTCGGATCGGGAAGTCCTCCGGGTTGCCCTTCTCGTAGCAAAACTCGCAGGAGAAATTGCACACCGACGACAGGTGCCAGAAGATGTCAGACAGCGAGGTCGAGTTGTCCGCCCAGTGGGACATGTCCTTGAGGCGGAACCCGTCGATCTCGACAGGCATGCCGTCCACCTCAAGCTGCACCACGGACAGTAGGTCCTGCAGCTCGCGGCGGATGGCTTCGATCCGCGGCTCGGTCAGGATGATGCCATCGACGGACTCGTATCCCTTCGGAATTCGTCGAAGCTTCAATCCCTCACTCCCCGGCTAGCCTCGGATCGTCTGGGAACACGGGGTGGATCGTGTCAGGGCTCCGCATCAGAGCAAACCCATCCACCTTGACTGGATGGTCCCCGCTCATCGGGATGGTCAACTTCAGCAGCTGCTCCCACTGTGAACGGGTGAGTTCCAGCAGCGGCTCCTCATAGATAGGCTCTCGCTTCCGTTCGTCCAACCGGAAGCGCCAGACGAAGTCCTCGTTCGACGATTCGTTGGCCATCGTGCCGCTCGTGAACCGGCCCGACTACCGACGCGTCCGGTAGACGGATCGCGTCGCCTTGAGTTCCCCGCGCGACGCCTCGTCGGCGAGCTTCCACACCTGCTTGTCGTCGAACTTGCCCTCGCGGATCAACGCGTCGACGAAGCCGGCGAGCTGATCCTCGGTGAAGTCCATCAACCGGATGAGATCCTCGGTGGCGAGCTGGATGTCCGTCGCCGGTGCCAGCCGACACCCGCAGGCCATTAGGTCTACGTCGAATTCGTTCTCGGCAGACGCTAGCTCGTCGAGCAGATTCAGTTCCTGTTCCTGTTCCTGTTCCTGTTTCTGTTCCTGTTTCTGTTCTTCCTGGGACATAGTCGCCACCTCCGCAGACCACTCTACGCGACGCTACGTAACGACGCAATCGGTGGCAGGCTCCGTCGCGTGAACACAAGCGCGGTCTCGAGCGGCACGTTCAGGCCAACCGATGCGCGGCCGCACCTCTGGTCGATGCTACGAACTTCGCTCCTTCGCGACTCGTTGAGCTGTCGATGCGGAGCCTCGGGCCGTGGTCTTCTACGTGTCGTTCCGGTTTCACTCAACGTGAGTGAGTCGGAGCGAATCACTGGTTTTGAGGGAGTGTGGCGTGGTGCGGGTACCATCGATTCGCGACGGCTGCCGAGGGGCAGGGCCAGCGTCTCGCTTCAGCGTCTGAGTTTTTCCGGACGCGACGCGGACACTGACTTCCTGCGTGACCCCAAGCTCCGAGTGGGTGAGCCGGACTTTGTAACTGCCGGGAGGCAGCCCTAGGTCTATCGACATCTGGACCCACTTTCCGCCATCGATCGAGACTAGCGCCCATGGCTGCACGGTTACCTCTTTGTCGGTGCAGAAGGCGACAGGGGCGCCCATAGCGCTCCAGATAGCGCCTCGTAGCGGCGAAATACGAGAACGTCGACCTCGACTCCACCATGCGCAGCTCGACGAGACAGCCGGTGGCGTCGTCCACGAACACCAAGCGCGAGCAGCGAGGGTCCCGGTCTTCGAATCAGTGGTGCAGACAGCCATCGACCTAGATGAGCTCCCGAAGCATGCGCGCCGGTTTCGCGGCTGGTACGTGCGTTGGCGCTGCGCTCGAGACACCCGAACGCCGTCGGCGACTATCCACTGCCCAGCGTCTCCGTCGAAACGTGGATGCCGCGGACGTCAGCCAGAGCTAGTGAGGCTGCGATCCGCAGCATATCGTCCCAATGCGCGGACGTTCTCTCCCGTTCGATCGTGCGCGCGGGTACGAAATCCGGCCATCGCGGTTCGGTTCCCCTCCAGACTGCAGAGCCGCGTGGTTGCTGAGTCGCGAATGCGGGGCGCAAAGCGCATGCCGAGGAGGTCGAACTGAGTAAACAGCGGGTCGGTGTACCCAGCGGTGTTAGTCGTATGCTCGAGGACCTCGAGCTCCGTCTCGTTGTCGAGGCTCTGATCGAGCACGGTTAAGGGCAAGGCGCCACCCCGGAGTCGCGCACGCCGGGCCCTTAGCTCAATCTGGGTGATTCGCGGCAGCGCATCGAAGCTAGGATAGGGAGGTTCGTGCACGACCAGCTCGACTACATGGACGCGATCGAAGACGCGCTCACCGACGAGGTGTGGCGGCGCGTGGCAGCGTTTGCGCGGCGGCGGGAGAAGCTGATGCGGCGGGCGGGGTTGGCGTACGAGGTCGAGGAGGGCGTGATGGACGCCGTGTCGGACACCGTGCTGGGCGAGCGGCGGTGGCGGCCGGAGGCGTGTTCGCTGGACGTGCATCTGTGCGGGGTGATTCGGAGCCGGACGTCGGCAGCGATTGAGCGGAGCTTGCGGGTGCGGGATGTCCCGGTGGCGGCGCGGGCGACGGGTGAGCCGCGGGCGGTGGTGGAGGAACGGCTGGCGATGGCGGCCGGGCGGCCGGAGGGGCTGGAGGGCACGGTGTTGGTGGACCAGGCGCGGCAGACGCTGGCGGCGCTGCGGGCGGCGGCCGGTGAGGCGAACGACCGCCAGGTGCTAGTACTGCTGGACGCCTGGGCGGAGGGCGAGACCGAGCGCGAGGCGGTTTGCGAGGTGCTGGGGCTGTCTGTCAAGGTATACAAGAACGCCCGGCAGCGGCTGATGCGCATGGTGCAGCGGTTGCCGGAGGAACTTCGAGGAGGGCTTGCCGATGACTAGTGGAGACAAGGACGTCCGGGCCCTCGACGCGCTCAACGCCGAGAGGGCAGCCGATGACGCCGAGCGCGCGGTTAATGAGGCGCCGACGGCGGCGGAGCGCGCCCAGGTGGAACGACTGAAGGCGCGCACGGCGGAGCTTCTGGAGTCGCAGCGCGCGACGGTGCGCGAGTCGCTGGTGGATAGCGCCAGGCAGCGCGCAGCGAAGCCGGTGCCGGCGTCGATCCTGGGCATGGCGCGCGATGCGGTACTGGCGCGCTTGCGCGAGGTAATGGCGGCGGAGCCGGAGCTGGCCCTGCAGTTTCGCGAGCTCGACGAGCTTTCCGACGACGACCTGCGCCGCTTGCTCGCGGATGTCGAGGAGCAGCGCGGCTAGCTCGTTGGAATTGGAGGCGAGCGTCAGGAACCCGTTCCAGGCATGGCGATCTACGGCGAACAGGACTGTCGAGGCCTTGGCGAGCTGTGGCCGGTAGTCGTCGAGTGCGGCGGCTACCGCTTCGGTCGGCCCCGTTGGTTGTCCGGGTTTCCAGCAGGGCGTTGGCCTCCGGGGAGCGAGGGGGCGCGGCGGCTCGCGTGAGTCTGCAATGTCTCCAGGCCACGGTGGCCGGGGTTGGCCATGACGTCGGGATCACCCAGATTGGGGTATCGAGAACTACCTGAGATTCCTGCCGTGGCGGCGACGCAAGACTCCGGATTAACTGCCCTTTTGCGTCAGAGGACCAGGGTAGGTTTGGGCTCATCTCGATGCCGATGCAGCAACTCGCAGTTCCCTCGTCGAAACCAGCGGGGCCCCGAGACCCGGCGCTTCGTGGGCGTTGGGTGCGCCGGAAGGCGCAGGAGACTCTGCGGCGTTTCGGCTTCGCGCGTACGGCGCCGGTGTGTGTGGAGTCGATCGCGTGGGCGCTTGGTGTCGAAGTGGTGGAAGGAGAGCTGGCCGGCGCGCTCGCCGCGCTTACCTCGGTCGGAGCGCGCGGGCGCATCCGCGTGTCGACGGCGAACGCAGCGCCCGAGCGTCGGCGGTTTTCGTTGGCCCACGAGCTTGGGCACTTTGTGCTTGGGCACGGCGTGGCGGCTGTTCATCGCGACGACGATCTTGCTCTTGCTTCGACGAAGCACGTCGAGGCGGAGGCAAACCTGTTCGCTTCCGAGCTGTTGATGCCGGAGCCGTTAGCGGGCCCGATGTGCGAGGTATCGCCGGTCAACCTTGACGCTGTTGACGCGGTCGCCTCGCGCTTCTCGGTGTCTCGGCTGGCGGCGTCGATTCGCTTCGTCGAGCTTGCCTCTGAACCCTGTGCGGCGGTGTTCTCTCAACGGAAGCTTGTTCGCTGGGTCGCGGCATCGAGAACGTTTCCGCAGGGCGTAGTGCGCGGCCAGAGGCTCGATCGGGATTCACTTGCGTTCGACTATTTCCATGGGCGGACTTTGCCTGGGGCTTCGCAAGTTGTCGACGCGAGCGCCTGGTTCGACGGGACCGTGTCACCGACGGGACTCGCAGAGCTGTGGGAGCACACGAGCGCTCTCGACGCCTTGGACGCGACTCTTTCGATCCTCTGGGGCAAGGAGCTCCACTATTTCTGAGGAAAGCGTCGACGTGACGGAGTCTCGGTCCGCCAGTCAGTTGCTCACAAGCATGTCAGCGAGGTCATCGATCATGAAGATCGACAACAGGGTCTGCAAAGTGGCGCGCCGGGCTGGTTGAGTCCCGCAGTCGTTTACCAGTTCTCGCCGCCCACCATGCGCTGGTACCAGTGCGGCCAGCCGACTGCGCCGAAACCATCCGGGTCCAGATTCGTCAGCTCTCGAACCAGGGCGCGTTGCGCTTGGTCGGGTTCCGCTCCGCGCTCGACGTACAGGACTGTCCTGGAGCTCAAGACGCGCGTTAGAACCTGAAGCATCGCGTCAAACGAAGAGAATACGCCTGATACGGAGCGCCCCTGGTCGATCACGGAAACTCGCGGTTGCGCCGACCCGTGCGTTCTTTCGAGGCAGAAGACGGCGCCGGTACCGGCGTCGAAGCCGACGGGGAAGAGAGTGATCCCGTCAAGACTCTCGCTCGCGTTCGCGACATTGCTGCGCCAGTCTTCGAAGGAGTTCGTTCGGAAGAACTCCACAAAGCCATCGCAATCCAGGCTCTGGCACGAACCATGCGCAACGAAGTCTACGTAGGTGCTGGCGTTGGCAGCGGGAAAGCCGGACGACTCAAGAAACGCCACGACCTTGGCCCTTTCGAGCCCCGGAGTACAAACTCGCTGTTGTTCCCGCAACGCCTCAGCCGCCGTGTCGAGAACTTCGACCAGGTTCCAGTTGTCGTTGAATCGGGAATCGTAGGCTTGGAAGAACGTGTTGACTTTGGTCATGCGCCTTCTCGTCTCGATTGACAGCGATGCGGCGCTCGCGGGGCTCCGTCGGTGGTCACAACGGCAAGACTAAGGACCTAGCTAACTGATTCATTGCGCCGTGCATCTCGGATGGAACGGAATTTCCCTTGGAGTTCGCGCTCTTCGCTCTTCGAGAGGTCAAAGAAGAATGCCGAGGTTTGGCCGTTCCTACCGTACGAGGTCAAACTCCCTCGGCGATTCCGCCGCGATCGCCAATCTAACCTGGCCGCCGTCGAGCAAGTTCTCGGCTTGCGGGCCAACGTAGAACGCCTTCACTCTTATGAAGTGCTTCGTGAGTACTTTGAGCCGAAGCGCCGCATCAAAGCCTGAGAGTCCTTGGTCTGCGAAACAGTCGCTACTCGACCGTGGATCAAAACTTCATCGTTCCATCGACCAGCCGGTGTAAAAGTCACGGTGTGGTCGTTCTCGAGCTGATCAATGCAGACCTTCTCTAGACCGGAGCTGGGCTGATGACCCGTGGCCGAATGGGCATCTTCGGCTCGGCCACCAAAAAAGACTCTGAAGCCGTGGAAGAATTCGCTGTGGCGACGCCGAGGGACTCGATGTCCCGGCCTCTCGCGAGTACCTCCGGCGTGCCGTCGGTGAATTGCCCCATCGGAACGTACTGGAGGGCTCCATTTTTCTCCACCGCGTCCAGAATCAAGGCCAGATCGTCCTTCAGGGCAAAGAAAAGGATTTGCCGCATCTGCTTTCTATGCGCAGGGGCGCTCAGATGAGAGGCATGTTCGCTCACGGCTTATCGAATCGATGCAGCGAGCTCCACGTACGGAGCGGGGCGCCCGTGAGCAGGGTGCGGGGTATCCGCCACTCAGCGGATTTCCTCACAGTTCGAACCAATCGTCGCTCCCTGGCATTGAGTTCGTCAAAAAGAACTCGCGCGCGATCCGCTGGGCATCGGAGAACGGAACGATGTTCTCATTGGCCACTTCGATCTCCTCTGTCGGGGTGTTCGTGAAGAACGTAGTGAAGCCGCTGGGCTCAACGATGGACCGCCCCCCCTTGAGCAGATACCCGGGATGCCCATCTTCTGGGAAGAAGTGCACGCACGCGAGTTGCTCGCGGACCAGGATCGTCACTGCCGGATAGGGCTCCTCGCCAGAGAGCCAAAATTCGTTTGCGTTAGCGCCGTAACGCTTGCCAAGAACAGCTTCGAGCGTCGCTGCATCGGCGGCAATTTCTTCTCCGCCGAAGTGGTCAATATTCATTTCTTTGGTTCCTGATTCCTATCTTGGTGGTTTCGGCGTGCTGCTGTTGCCAGTGTACGTCTTCGGAATGGCGACGGCTCCTCGTTTTGCGGCCACGGCATCGGCTGGAGGAACGACTCGCATTTTTACACCCTCCGGAAGCAGCGTGTTTATGTGGGAGTTGCAGTAGCCACAGGTTCCACCCGTGTTGTTGTGAAACACTGTACCACCCGTCGAGCCGGTGGTTCTGATGTGGACCGCCGCTTTGCCCTCAACGTGGCCTGCCGAGATATAGTTGCGGAACGCGGGGTTGGGCTGCCCGGATTGAAGGGTGACGCGTGCGCCTTCGTTCGTGACGAGAACGCCGTGGGTGGTCGTGCCGTCATACGGTGGGAGTGCGGGACGTCCCCCCGTTTCTCCGCCAGGCGAGTGACGAGCCTGCTGCGGTTGGGGAACCATCGAGTGGCGTTGCGCGTTGGTTTGTCGGGGAGCAGCGGTTTGTCGGACGGAGGTCGTTGTTCTTGGCGTGGATACGGTCCTTGGCGTACCGGTTGGGACTCTCGTGCCCGGCGGAACCATCGTGCCAGCCGTGACAACGAATGCCTGGATCTCCTCAACGTCTCGACCGAAGCGTTCCCCGCCGACTGCCGTGGCGGCGCGCTTGGTAAACGTCGGCGTGTACTCGGCAGTGAAAACCGTGGCTCCACCCGCGGCGCCGAAATCGATGGCAGCGGCGGCAAGTGGTATGCCAATGGCGCAACCGATACCCGTTGTGCATAGACCCACGCCGATCGCAGTGCCGGCGATTCCAATCCCGGCCTGCAGGGCGCCGCCGAGCCTTGGTACGATCTCGTTTCGCGCGAAGTCCGCGACAGCGGTTACTGCGTCGCCGAACCAATTGCCGGCTCGGCACAGCATGTCGCAATCGTCGAAGCCGAAGGGGTCCCAGTGGGTAAGCGTTTTTCCCTGCACGAACCCGTAGAGGTTGGGCCCGCCGGCCAGGCCGATCGGATCTGGTGCGAGAAACCGGCCCCAGGCGGGGCGATAGAATCGCGCTCGCATGTCGACGAGGCCCAACTCGGCGTCGAAGACGTGGCCCTGAAAGCCGAAGCGGTTGCCGATGGCGGTGTCGTCGAGGACCGTGCCGTCGGGTGCGAAGATGACGGACTCGCCATACGCCGTGTAGTGGTAGCGCTCGAGCTCGGCACCGCTTTCGTCGGTGACGAGGTAGACGGAGTTTCGCCTGTCGCGGTGGTAGTAGTGGACGCGCCCGTCGTCGAACACCGTGAACAGGTGGTCATCGAGCCCGGTGCCGTCCACGGTGAGGTCGAGCGTGCCGCCTTCAATGCGCAGCACTCTGTCGGCTCCGGCGTACCCGTAAACGGTCGTCGGGCCGTTTTCACCGTCTTGCTCCGCGATGCGGCGGCCAAAAGCGTCATAGGTGTAGTGGCGGTCAATCTCACCGGTTCGCGCGCGCTCGAGCTGGCCGAAAGCCCCGTACGAGTAGCGTTCATGGTCGTCCGAACCGTTGATAGAGTAGTTGGTGAGGGAGGCAACCGCGCCGCCGATTTCGTGAGAGACCGAGACGTCGCCGAACCCCTCGTAGCGGTCACCAGCGGTGATATCGGGAACCACCGACAAGAGGTTGGCGTGGCTGGCCTGACGCTCGAGCCAGTTTGCCCGACCGTCGAGCTCGTAGATGCGCTCGTCATAGTCATCACCCACGGCGGAGGTCGCCGCGGAGGCAACCGTGCCACCGAGCGGCGCGGCAAATCCGGCCGGCGCCGCGAATCCGAGGCTTATGCCGCCCCCAGAGCCACCGCCGTCGCAACCCCAGATGCCGCAGGTCTCCCACGGGGGGCGGGGCTCGGGGTCGTCACGGGGGATGACGTTGTGCGTTGGACGCCGCGGCGCCACGCCGGGACCGTCATGGCCTTCGGCGACTACCCGGCCAGCTCGGTCGACATCGAATGTGGAGCTAGACGCCCAGGCACCATTGACCGTGTGCTCGACCTGGCGCGGGGCTCCGTCGGCGGGGATGGGACCGAGGACGCCATTCTCTCCGATGACGCCGTAGTTCCAGGTGGCGACGGACACGCCGGCTTGCCACCCCGTCCGCTCCACCGACAGGGCGTCGAGACGTCCCAGTGCGTCGTAGTCGAATGTTGTGGCGAGAGAAGAGCCCTGCGGGCCCGCTCCATGGAAAGCGTCAACCGGGCCGCCCAAGCCTTCGTAGGCGAACGTAACGGTCGCCGCCGGGGGCGAGGTGGGTTCGATGAGCTGACTGCTGGTCCCCAGTACGGCCCAGGCCCGGGTGACCCGTCCGAGGCCGTCGAACGTGCGATAGCCCGCGAGGTCACCAACACGCACGGTGTCCTGCTGACCCCGGGGACCGTAGTGTAGCTCGATCGGGTCGGGGCCCATGAGGCTGTGCCACTCACGAACGACGTTTCCACGCGTGTCGTAGCCAAGCTCGGTTCGCACGCTGTTGCGCGTTGCCTCGATGACGCGCCCGAGTGGATCGTACTCGAACGATGTGCGCTCGGTATCCCCGCCGCTGTACGCCGAGTCCCGCCTTGCGAACGCGTGCAATACCTCGAGCTCATCGCCCAGCTCGTAGGCGACGTAGTGACCGTTCCGTTCGAACCTGTTGGGCTGCGCGGATAGATTGTCCGGATCGAAAACCTGGCTTTCAAACAGGCCTCCCGGCCGGTCGATGCGTGTGGTCCGCCCAAGGGAATCAAACTCGTAGCGAGTTGTCGCCCACGGGGCGCGTCGCTGTGCGCGACTCCGGTGAGAGTCCACGCGATCCAACACATCGTACCCATAGCGAACACGCTCCTTGCTGTCGTCCGACAAGGCTCGAATCTCGCCGGTCAAGCGGCCGAGGCCGTCATAGGAGTAGTCCGTGGTCTGCCCACTCACGCCGGTGACGCGCGCGGCACGCCCGAGCCCGTCGTAGTCGACGTTCTGCCACGTGACGCCGCCACCGTCGGGCGTCGACCGGTTCGCAATAGCCCCCCATGCGGTGAGACGCGTGACCTCATTCTGTTCGCCGCTTTCCGTGGGGGACGTCCACCGCCGCTCAATCGTCCTACCCCGATCGAGGTATCGGGTGATCTCGTAGTCACCGCTCGGGTGGTCAACTCGAACCGTGCGCCCGGCGTCATCCAGTGTGAGAGTCCGTCGCTCTCCGCGGGCGTCGGTGGTCCTCAGTATGCCATCGTTAACGCGCGAGTAATCCGCGGTGGCGACCGCTACCCACTCCGACGAGTTCGGCGTTCCAGGCTCATCGGCCTGCCACTCGTTCATGCGCCAGAGGCGGCCCGCCTCATCGAACTCGTAAGAAGAGGCTGCATAGGTTTTACCATCGGCGGTCGTGGTGACAGCCACGGCGTTGCCTAGCTCGTCGAAAACCTGTTCGATGAACGCGTCGTCCACCTGGGTGACCGCTGGCCTGCCGAAACCGTCGCGTACGTAGCTAGTACGAACCCGAGCCGAACCCTGGATGACGTTCGCTGCGATCAAGCCGGTGGCGTCGTACTCATAAGTGGCCAGGACGCCGCTTGGCCCCGCGGCGAGGTCCTTGCAGGGATGGTCCCAGGTGGGCAGTTTGGCGTGGGCCTCGCCAACGGCGAGCACGCGCTCGAGGCGTCCGACCGCATCGAATTCTCGGTCGGTGCGGGCCCCGGTCGGGTCGATCAATGCCCTGATCTGACCGTCGGGTCGGCGGAGCACGCAGGAAACCGCATCCTCCACGCCGTTGTCGTTCGGAGCGGAGCGGCGGGTCCATGCCGGACGGAGGTACTCGTCGTAGCCGGTTTCGACAACGACCTTGTCGGGGGCGATCGTGTCGGCGCATTCGCTCGAGCCTCCGCAAGAGACCTGTCTGGTGACAAGACCGTCGGTGTATTCGTAGTCAACGCGTGTGACCACGTGACCGGCAATTGAGACCGTGTGGTCTAGGAGTGGTCCGTTCCAGTGGAGGAGAGTTTCGGCTCCGAGCGAGGAAACGACCCGCTCTCGACGCCCAAGGTCGTCGTAGCCGACCTCCGCTACTAGCTGGCCTGCGCCCGAGCCAAGCGTCACGACGTTGGGCTGCCCGGTGATGTGGTATTCCATGGTGCGGACGGATCCGTCGGCGTCACGAATCGTCTCGGGTAGCCCGTGACCAGCGGCGGGGATGAAGGTCGTTGTGTCTCCGGCTCCGTTGCGAATGGTGCGCAGGTTCTGCTCATCGTCGTAGGTCAGCCGAACGAGCTCGCGCGACCGCTCGCGCGGATCGAGCTGCGCGGCCAGTCGCTGCGGAAACCCACTGGTGTAGATGCGTTTGTTGACGACGGGCCCGTGGTCGTCGTAGCGATCCCAGTCCGACGGGTCGAAGGCACTGAAAGCCACCGTTGTCGTCGGCAACCCGTTTTCGTTGTAGGCGACGCAGGTGCGCGCGCCGTTGGGATTCATGAACCCGGTGACCTGTCCCTGTTCGTTGTAGGCGTAGGATGCGACCTGGCCGTCCAGATCGTGGTGCACGGTCCTGAGCAGGCCCCCCCGCGCGTCGTAGTAGTGCGTTCGCCTATCCCCGTTTTCATCGTGAACCACGGTGGCCGTTACGGGCAGGCGTCCGCGTCGGTCAGTTTCGGTTGCCGTGTGGGCGAAACCCTCCGTGCACCCGCTGCCGCCAGAACAGCGGGGGCAGATTTCCAACGCGCGGAACTCGGATCGCCTTAGGACCAGGGGCGCGTCGGGATGCGCGCGGTCGAATTGCTCTCCCTGGTTTTCGAGGTCTTCTTCGCGGCTGAGATCCCAGTACGAAAAGCGGACCGTTTCCGAGCCCCATTCCTGGCGGACAACTCGCCCGAAGGAGGCGGTCGCGGGGTCCGTTCCGTACTCGTGCTCGAGAAGGATGGGCGGCCGACCACCAACGCGCGGTCCGGCGCGCACTTCGACGAGCAGGTGGTCGAGATCGTCTCCACGGCCGTAGACTGGTTGGGTGCCGACCCGGTTGTCTTCCATGCACTGGTCGACGCAGGTTCCCTGACACGCGGCGAGCGCCTCTACGGGGTCGCACATCAGGCGGCATTCGGTCGGGTTGCATTCCGCCTGGCATTGAGACTCGCACGTCGGAGCGCAGCCCACTCGCTCCGTGACGTATTCCGGTTCGCCCTGGGGGAGAGGGTTGTCGGGGTCGATCACGACCCGCCGCTCGAGTCGCTCTACGCAGTCGTCGCGACAGTCGGTGCGACAATCCCCGTAGCTGCCGGTCTTGATCTCACACTCGGCGAAAAGGGTGTCTTCGCACGAGTCGACATCCACCCATGCACATTCCGGGGGCTCGGCGTCGTTGAATTCCCGGGGGCGCTCGGGTAGGTAGGTCTTGCCGTTGAGATACGCAGACCGACAGACATCTTTGCAGCTGACGCGAGGGCCTTGACATGCGTAGTCGCCGCGCCCGTAGGGCCCGGTGTCGATGAGCGGGAACTCTCCGCAATGGTCGAAGCAACGCGAGTAGCAGTCCTCGTCGAAAAGGCAGAGGTCCGAGCAATAAAGGCGTAGAGCGTCTTTGTCCTCGCAATGGTCATCGCAGTACCGGCAGAACTCGTCGTAGCTAAGGAGAGATGTGCCCGTTTCCTCGTCTTCGACGCCATTGTTCCAAGAGTATTCGCACTGGCGTTCGAAAACGCCGTCATCGCGCATATCCTCACACAGCCCATCGCAGGGTTCGGCGCACTGGGCCCCGCATGAGCTTTCGCAGGAACCCCTACACGCGTCGGCGCAGCCGCAATCTGCATCACAGGTCGAGTTGCAGGTCTCGACCCAGGCTGCCACGTGTTCTTCGCAGCCTCCGCCCGTGTCGCCGCAAACACCTCCTTCGCCTGCGGTACAGGCCACTTCGCAGGCACTGCGGAGTTGGAATTCACGAGGCGCTTCGACGGCCGCGGTTCCTGCGCGACGGTAGCCGTACTCTTCGACTGCCCCTGTCGGGGAGGTAACCCGGATGAGATCTTCGTGCTCGTCGTACTCGTAGGTGACCGCGTAGTCCGAGTCGCCAGCGATGCCGACCTGTTTCAACAACCCAGACGGGTAGTAGACATAGTCAACGCTGTGGTGCCGGCTTCCGTCACCGGTCACGAAGTGAACTCGGTCGAGGCGATGCTCGCCATCGACCTTGCTCCAGTCGTACTCGAGTCCGTACCCAAAGCGATCCGTTCGCCGCTCGATCAGACCGTTCTCATCGAACCCTATCGTTATGCCGGTTGTAGCGTTCTGAAGGACCGACCTTGGAAGGCCTTCCTCAAACCATTGGTACATGTACAGGCCGGGGCCTGTTTTGGCGCGTAGAACCCGAAAACCGCCTGCCAACGAGGTTAGCCAGTCCGGGACCTGGAACCCGACCACCGATAACGGTGTGGAACGGAAAACTAGCGTACTCGCGCGCCCGGTCGTTACATGAAGCTCCCCTTCGCAGCCTGGCTCATCGGGAACCACTACGCGGAGGTCGTTGGAGTGCACCCACTTCCAACCCATCTGCGTCCGCTCGCGCAGGCCGCTTCGGTATGTACGAGCGTGCACGAACGGCGTTCGATACCAGGGAAGCATGATGTCGCGTTGGTTGCCGAAAACGAATTCTCCCGATGACGGAGCAATGGGGTCGGCCTCCGCATCCTCCGCATCAGCGGAGACCTCTATCACCTTGGGTTCGTATTCGGGGACGTGTGCTTCTCCAGGGGGGCCGCGATCCTTGCGCTTGCGCGCCTCCAACAGCTCAAGGAGCCCGCCGATCGCGGCAGCGGCGGCGCTAACCGTTGTGTTGACGGTGCCCGGAAATGAGAGCTCGTCGACCCAGGCATCCCCGATTGACTGCGCTTCGAGCGGTTTGGCGTAGTCCGACAGGTCGCGGTTTGGCCTACCCGTGTCGTCGACGCCACCCCCGCCGACTGGGCCGGGACTGCCTCCGCCGTCCGGGCACAGCAGTGGGCAGTCTCGGTCCCAAGGTTTGTCCTCGTTGCCATTGGCACTCGCTTCGGGCTGGACGCCTACGGCGAGCGCAACCGCCATGGCGGCCGCCGCGAACCGACGAAACGACAGCGAGAACAACGACGATACGGGGGGCATTGCCCCTCGTTTCGCGCGGGCTACGTGGGCGAGTCAACGGACTTTCGCTTGCTGGTGCCGAAAAGCAGCGCAGAAGCCCACTGGCTAGCCCAGAACGGGTCAGGCGTGGCTGCTCCGCGAGCGTTGGTTCGGGGGGGCGGCGGCGTGGGGCGCTTCGGCGACGAGTGGTGTTGGTCACCTGAAAGCCTGGAGACTGAATCGAACCTTGGCGCGTGGTGTCCGAGGTGGCCGCTGCGATCTGCGCACGTGATACATCCCTGACGGCGGTGGCGAAGATGAGTGCGCAGGAACGGGCGACTCTCGTGAAACGTCGAGCGGGTTTTGACTCGTTTCTTAGAGAACGTATGCCGGTGCTGGCGGACTTCGCTGAGGCACTAGAGTTGCCGGAGCCGACGGGTATCGTCGCGGATCCAGGGCGATACCTTGGTCCCGTCTCCGAGTTCATGCGAGATCAGACAGTGACTTGTGAGGACCGGAACTGGACTCTCACGCGCATCGGATACCTGATCGGTGAGCTGCTGGTGCAGCGCTTTGGTGGCTGCTGGTTTATCAACGAGATTCACGGCAGCGGTTACTTTCTCCGCTACTGCGTGGGGAGGTTTTCGCGCGTGAAGAACCAAGACGCGATGGTTGACCCTTTCGAGATCGCAGACTCGTTCCTTGCGGAACCTGTCGGTCGGGATCTGCTGCGGCTTCTTGCTGAAGTGGACGCCGAGATTCGCGCCGCGTAGGGGCAGCGCTGATGCGCCGCGTTTCGGTCGCGCATTGAGTACGAGAATCACTTCGGCGTGTTTCCCAACCTGTTGGCTCGCCGCGGGGGTGGTTTCCGCGAATTGGCACCATGTTTCGTCGGGGCGGAGCTACGGCGTAACCCGTTGAGAGCGCGGCCTGACCTGGAGCCGCGAGGGGAATTAGGTGACCAAATAGAAGAGGGAATGGGGGCAATGCGTTGGCATATGAAGGAGCAATTCGACACCGCTGGACGGGGGACCGCCTTCTTTGAGAGGGCCGCCGACTCGTACTTCGCCGTCGCCGCATAGCCAGTCGGCGGGCGCACCAGTGTTTCTCGGTGGATAGGGACATTGCGGCAGTTTTTTCGAGAAAAGTGAAGGGGCGGCGTGCCGGATCGGCGAGTCGTCAGCAAACCCGGGTGAAGGCGGCGGTGCCGCGATGCTGGGAGGAGCTGACGAGATGTCCGAGCTTGCGTTCAATATTAGTGGGGAGCGGTTTGAGCTGCCCGGGGAGGCGGTGTCGTGGCGGGTGCGGCGGCTGAAGCCGGGCGGGCGCGGGGCGCCGGAAGTGGTATTCGGCGAGGACGGGGCGCCGCTCATCCTCGATGTTTCGACGAGCCTGGCTGACTTTCGGAGGCTCGTGGGCGGCGCGCCGGGGCGCTACCGACTGGACGCGATCGACGAGCTGTCGAAGGCGTGCGAGGGCGGGGCGGCGTATCTGCAGCTGGACGAGCGGGACACGGCGCAAGCAGAGGTCGCGCGGGCCCCGGCGGCGCTGTCGTTTGACTTCATGACGAAGCTGGTAGAGGCGAACACGGAGATGGCGTCGAACATCGCGAGCCGGTTTGCCGAGGTGATGGATTCGGCCGCGACTTTGATTCGCGCAGCTGATGGGGCGGGATTGCCGCAGCGGGAGCCAATGGCGGCGCCGCGAAACGCCAGCGAGCCGGTGGAGGCCGACGTGGCCGAAGAAGAGGGACGAAGCGTCGTCTCGGATTCGATTGCGGAGGCGCTGAGGGTTGCGACGCCACTGCTTGGGCACGTCCTGCACACGAAACTGCTGGGCCTGAGTCCGGACCAGTCGAAGGCGCTCCTCGGCGTTGCGAGCGCTGAGGCCCCTGCGGTCGAAGGCTCCGCGGGCATCGAAGTCGCTGGCAGCGACGACGTAGGACCTGAGACGACCGGCGAGTTCGAGGCGCATCTGGCGGCGATCGAGGCGGAGCTCTCGCCGGACGAGGCGGCGCTGGCGCGACAGGCGCTTGCACAGATGCCTGAGTCGGTGCTGGCGACGTATCGAGCGCAGATTTTGAAGCTGTCGCCGACGCAGGCGGCCGAGATGGTGCGCGGGCAGCTGGGCCGGCTGGGAGGCGCGCGGTGATAGGCGAGCCGTTGAACGACGAGGCATGCCTGGGCCTGGTGTCGGAGCGTGCGATGGCGATGACGGAGTCGGGCGACGTTCGGAATCTGGCTGGCGAGCATCGAAGCAGTCGGTCGCTGGCGCGTTGGATCCGTCGGCTGCCGCAGCGCAACGACGCGGGCGACCCGGGCGATGGGCCGAGGATTCCGTGCGATGTGTCCCAGCGGCTGCGCATTCCGGCCGACGACCCGAACTGCGTCGAGCGGTCGGCGCTCTACCTGGCGGCCGGTGAGCTGATCGACCCGCGGCCGTTGCGGCAGCTGGCGACGATCGAGACGCCTGCGGGCCGGCACACGTTCCCTGTAGAGAATGGCGTGCCGGTGGTGCTGGATCCGCTGGTGCCGCGCAACGCCCTCGAGGCAGGTCTTTTTCAACTGCTCGAACCGAGCGACTTGCGCAACTTGCCGGCGACGGATGCGCTTGGCTGGCTGTTGTCGATGGCCGAGGAGCCGGCGCGGCGGGTTCGCAACGGCGGCGCACGGCTTCGCAACGCGGAGCGGGCTATGGCGGCGGTGCTTCGGCGGCGGCCACTGCCGCGAAACGGCGCCGAGGACCTGGGCTTCGCGCTGGCGATGGCGAGCGAGGTGGCGCCGATGTTCGGCGCGGAGGGCCTGGACTTGCTGCGGGTGGGGGCGACGGCGCTGAACCACGTGGTTAGCCGTCGGGTGCGGAACGCGCTGCGCTTTCAGATTGGCGGGCTGACGATTCGCCCGGACCTCGACAAGCTGGCCGCGATCGGTCGAGTCGGGGCCCGGGTGGGCATCGCGGTCGGCACGGAAGCGGTGAAGGCGAAGCTGGCCACGCTGGGGATTGGGCCCGACGTGATCAGCGCGGTGGAGAGCGAGCTCGGGCGCGAGGGCCTCACGCTCGGCGCGCTGGCCGGGCCGCCGCCGCAGTCCGGGACGCTGGCGGCGCTTACGACGTCTGCGCTCCTGCAGCGGCGCCTGAGCTAGCGGCGAGAGCTGCGGTGGAGAGCGCGCGGAGGCGGATGCCTCCGAACGGGTGAGTTGCGCGCAGCGCCTGCGGGAGAGCTGCGCCCGGGAAACGAACGAAGAACAGAAGAAAACGGAAAGGACGAAGACGAATGGCAGGACGACGAAAACGACGAGTGACGAGACGCCGGCCGACGCGGCGAGCGCCGATGCGGCGAAACGCGGCGCCGACCACGGAAGATGCGCTCAAGAATGCCGCGGCAGCGGTGGCTGGTGGTGCGGCCGGTGCGCTGGCGGGAGGACTGATGGTGCGCTCGGGCATCGCGCCGACGACGGCGGCGATCGGTCTCACGGCGGCGGGAACCGCGGCAGCGGCTGCCACCGAGGGCATGACGAGACTCGCAGCAGGGGGCGCAGCGGCAGCGGGGGCGGGACAGCTGGCGCTGTCGTGGTTCGCCACTCAAACGCCGCCGACGGTGGCTGCGCTTCCCGCGAAGGGCGTGACCAAGCGCAACGCGAGCGCGGCCGACATCGAGCAGGCGTTTTTGCGGGCGCGGGAACAGCTGGCGATGGAGGAGGAGGCGCTGGCGTTCTCCGACGACTTTGACTCGGAGGACCGAGGCTAGCGGTCGAGGTCTTGGGGATCGGTTTCCGACGTGGCGCGGGCAGCGGCCTTGAAAGGAGGACCTATGAATGAGTTCGACGACATCATCATCTTCGACGAAGACGACTTCGACGACGATGACTTTCGCAATGCCCGGTCGGGGCGGAGTGTGTTCGGTGCCCAGCGGCGTAGCCGCGGGATGCGAGGTGGCCGTGGCCGACGAGCGCGTGGCGTTATGCGGCGGCGGGAACCTGCACAGGCGATGGAGCCCGCTCCGACGGCGGGCCCCGTGGTTCGCAAGGACACGGGTGGGTTGAGCACGGGAGTCCTGATCGAGGCGGGCGCGCAAGCGCTCGCGGCGATTCAGCCCCTGCCCAACCCGCCGCTCGCGACCGGGAACGTGGAAACCGACGTGACGAACATGATCCGGTACCAGCAGGCCCTGGCCCAGCACGCGAAGCGAGACGAGCAGCTCCGAACGATCGGCTCTCTCGCCAGCAAGCTGTTCGCCTAGCGACAAAGGAGGCAATGTGATCTCAGGATTGCTAGGTGAAACGTCGCCTCCCTACGCGGGGGCGGGCCAGGCCCAGCCGGCGCCACAGCGCCAGGGGCTTCTGGGTGGCTTGTTCGGTGGCGCCGTGACGCCGCCGTATGCCGGCGGCGGGCAGCAGCCGCCGAGCTCCGGCTCTGGCGGATGGTGGGGATGCGATGGTCCGGCGTACCAGCCGGCTCCGCCACCGCCACCGCCGGAGCCACCGCCCGAACCTCCGGTCCCGTCGGAACCGCCGCCGGAGCCTGAGGCACCAGAGGAGCCGGAGCACGGGCTCGTCCCGGTACGCATCATCGTACTCGAGGGCGATACGCGCTCGCGGGCCGGTCTGGAGCGGGTGCTCCAGCGGCTGCAGGACTACCTGCTGGATCAGTAGACAGCGCCAGTAAACAGCGTGCGGCTCACGTAGCGCCGCGATGAACCGCCGCTGCTCGCGCCTCTTCGGAGACCGATCTCCGAGACCTCTTTTTCTTCTCTCACACGGAGCAAGACATGGACACCTATTCTCTGAATCTGCTGGCAGAAGGCCAGCGCAACGCCGCCGCGGGGGCTCCTCTCCCTCGGCTCGATGTCGTCAACGGCGACGCGGTCAACCAGTGGGTCGAGCTGCAGAAGGCCTACGTGGGCCTTCGCGGCGCCACTGCCGGACCCAATCGCACCGCGATCCCGAAGACCTCCCACGCCGACGTCTTGCAGCTCGCGACGCTGTGGACGCGTGAGCTCGGCAAAGTCACGCCGCGGAGTCCGTTCGAGGGGACGGAGCACGAGCGCTGGAAGGCGTGCGCCGACCAGGTCGAGGAGCGAGGCGACAAGGACAAGGGCAGCGAGGTCTACCCCGATAACCAGCGCTTCTGGGAGTGCACGAAGCGTCTCGCCATCTACCTGCAGTCTCGTAAGGTCGTGCCTAGCCGGTGGCAGCTGGTCACCGAGTCGGTAACCGAGGCCATCGCCGAGGTGCCGCAAGTCGTGGGGCGGGCGAGCCGCGCGGCGGCGGAGACGGCAGCCGGGGTTCTGGCGGATCCAGCGCGGTTGGCAGCGGTGCTGCTTGGCGCAGCGGTGTTGCTGCCCCCGATCGTCCGCGCCTGGAGGGCCTCGTGAGGACCGTGGTGCCGATCTGGCTGCTCGCCGGCGGCACCGCGCTCGGCGCGCTGGCTGCCCGGGCGTCCGCGGACGTGGCCACGCGTGGCGTCGTGCCACCGGATGCGACCCCGCCTGCGAACTCGCGCCGGGTATCGCGACGCTTCGACCCGATCTTTCGCGAGTTCGGGCGCGGGCTTCCGCTGGCGTATCTCCGGTCACTCGCCAAGCGCGAATCCAACCTCGATCCGGCCGATAGCCAGGGCCCGGCGTGGGGACTTCTGCAGATCACCGAGGTCGTTCGGCGCGACTACAACGAGCGCAACGGGACTCGGTACGCCCGCAAGGAGCTCCTCGACCCGCGCATCAACACCACGATCGCGGCCGAGCTGCTCACGCGCATCATCGCGAGCTACCGACGCAACCACCCAAAGGTCGAGAATCTTCAGCTCGACTGGGCCAACCCGCGCTTCGTCGAGCTGCTGACCTTCGGCTGGAACGCCGGATACAGCGAGCGAGGCGGCCTGGGGCGCGTCGTCAGGTATCTCAAAGATCGCGGCATCAGGGCCATCACGGTCGACATCGTGACGGCTGCGGCCGAAACCGCCGGCGCGGCCCGCTTTCTGTCGATGCCGCAGCGGGTCGCGTGGTCCAAGAGCGTGGCGCGGCTCCACGCGAGCGAGCGTCTACGCGATGACGAGGACCGCCGCACGGAGGGGGCGTAGCGATGCCCGCCGAGCAAAGCGACGCGCTCCTGGAAGCGGTGAAGCGCGCGCTCGAGCCGGAAGCGACCACGGAATCTCGTGCCGCTGGTGCTCAGGCCTGCCGCACCTTGCTCGCGGCGCTGGGGGCTGGCGAAGGCGAACCCCTGGTCGCGGCCCCGCTACCAAGCACGCCTGTGGCGACCGCCGCGCGGCAGCTGGCCGCGGCCCCTCCGGGTGCGGTTCTCGATGCGGTCATCGCACGGCTCCAGGCGCTCGTGCCCGACGACACGCCGGCGGCTGCGCCAGCACCGGCGCCGCTGCGCATCCCCTTCGTACCGATTCCCAAACCCACAGGAGAAAACCAATGATCAAGCAGCGAGACCCATATCCCGACATGGGGCCACTCCGAGACGACGTGAACCTGGTCGAGCAGGAGATCAACGGAGCCTTTCGCTTCTGCGACCTCGTCTTCGCGGCCACCCAGCTCGAGGGCATTACCGGCACCTGGGAGAAGCAGCGCCTCCGCAAGCTGCTCGAAGAAGCCTGCGAGCGCGTGGTCGGCAACTACGTCTCCATCGCTCTGGGCAACGGCCCAACCCACGACGCCTTCGGGCCGCTTCCGGCAAAGGAGCTGACCCGGTGAACCGCTACGACTACAAGAAGCTCTTCGCCCCGCCTCGGCGCCGCGGCAATGGCTGGACCGTGGCCGACGACGAGGCCTTTCTCGACTGGCTCGACGACTACTTCGGCGGCGCCGACGCCCTGATCGACGACGAGATCGGCATCACTGCGCGCCCGAAAGGCCCCGGTGACGTCCCGTACCGCGACCCGGAGGACGAGTCGTGAGCGACGGTGCGAAAACGGAGCGATTCCTGGAACAGAACCGGGGACCTGGAGCGTTGCCGATTCGAATCGATGGGGCGGATGCGTTCCTGACGCCGGACGACGTCGCGGCCCTGCTCAAGATGCCGCGCCGCACGGTACTGGCCGTGTGCGCGAGGGGCGATCTGCGCGGCGCGCGCAAGTTCGGGAGGAGTTGGCGCATCCCGCGCCAATCACTGGAGGAGTTCTTCAATGCCGGTCTACAAGAAAGCGCCCGGGAAGTGGCGGGTGCGGATTCACTGGGACGGGAAGCCGCACAACTGGATCATCACCGGAACCAAGAAGGAGGCCGAGCGGTTCGAAGCGGCCCAGCGCCTCAAACTCGAGCGCGAGGGGCCGCGCGAAAAGCGCGTCGCGCCCAGGTTCTCCGACTTCTGCGTGAATGAGTACCGAACGCACGCCGAGGCCGAGCTCAAGGCCACGACCTGGCGCAACCGCCGCTATCAGCTCGCAACCCTCGCCGAGCACTTCGGCGACCTCAAGCTCAACCAGTTCGAGATCCGCCACGTCGAGGCCTTCAAGAAGGCGCGCCTCAAGGAGGGCATCGGCGCCGCCAAGGTCAACGACGACCTCAAGGTGCTCAGCGCCGTCTTGAACTACGCCGACTACCTCAAGCTGCCCGTCACAATCCCCAAGTGGCGCAAGCTCAAAGAGCGGCCAACTGCCGGCCGTGTCAAGGTCTGGGACCTCGCCCAGGTCGAGGCACTGCTCCTGGCCTTCTCCGAGCACGACCCTGAGCTGCTGCCCATTACTCTGTTCCTGCTCAACACTGGCTGCCGCAAAGGCGAAGCACTTGCGTGCGAATGGGACTGGATCGACCTAGACGCTGGTCTCGTCCGCATCGAGCCGAACGAAGACTGGCAGCCCAAAGACGGCGAGCCCCGCGAGATTCCCATCAGCTCCGCCCTCCAGCCGTGGCTCCGCGGCGAGCGCCGATCCGAGCGCTACGTCTTCGCCAGCGACCGCACCGGGGACCGCTGGCTACACTGGCCGCAACGCCGCTGGGACAACGTCCGTATCAAAGCCGAAGTGAACGGCAAACCCATTGGCGGCAGCCCCCACGTCTGCCGTCACACCTTCGCCAGCCACTTCCTCGCCGCCCAGCCCGACCTTTTCCTTCTCGCCCACATCCTCGGCCACTCCCACACGCGCGTGACCCAGCTCTACTCGCATTTGTTGCCGAGCCACCTCGAGCGCGCCAGGAACGCCGTCAATCTCGCGGGGCCAGTCGGCGCCGCGGAGTGGCGGGCCGCGAAAGCGTGGCGCTAGGCCCCTTGCTGGGCGCCGCGCGTGCCGAATAGGTTGCTCATCAATGGCCCTTCGTGGGAACAAGGGCCGACTTGGACACCCACGTTAAGTGCGTCGTGAGCGATGGCCCCACGACGCCGATTCGCGCCGACGTGGTGATCGGCAAGTTCGCGGCCGGGAGGGAAATGGCCGAACCCTCGAAAACGCCGTTTGCTGAGCGTCCCGAACTTGAATCTGCTCATGTGTTCAGTATAGTCCCGATGTTGGCCGTTTAAGCGTCTGGAACTCGACCCGCCACCCACCAAGTCGGTAAGTTTCGCTGCATGGGGGCGAGTTTCTTGTGGTTTCGGGCATTCAACCGCGAGGGCGCGGAAGCACTTTTGGAGGTTCTTTGTCACGGCGATACTCCCAACCCGAATCCAGAGTGTACGACGCGAAAAAACGAAGAAGTGTTGGGAATTGCCCCACCCCATGTCTACGCATACCTTGGCAAAACTCTCCCATCTTTCGGTCGGTTCGCGATCTCCCTCCACTCCAGCTCGCCAACTGATCTAGCGCCCAGCGGCCAGGTTTCCCCGTTTGACACCGGCGGCCTTGTGGAACATCTCCGTCCAATCCGCGATTGGGATGCGACCGCGAAACGCAAGTACCTTGAGCAGCACAGCTGGGACCACGAAGGGGTTTCACCACTGTTGGACGCGTGGCCTGGTCACACCAACTCAAGCGTTGCAGCATATCTGGACGGTGACCGACCAACCGAGAGCGGCCCGCATGAAGCGCTCGCGAGCGTGGTTGCTGAGCTTCCCGACGTGCAGCTCTGGGTCAACAATGGCGACTGGCGAGCGTGGATCTGGGAACTGCGCGTCCCAGACCGGTTGCCCACCGACACCTTGGCCTATTGGACCTGTCCCCCAGACGTGTTTCCCGATGTTGTTCGCTTGGGTGAACGTAGGCCCTCGCTTAAGCCACGGATCGTCGAAATGATCCCCCGCTACATTCCTGGTGGACTCGGCCAACTGATTGCCAGTCTACGCGACAAGCAGGCCAACGCATGAGTGTCGTCCGGGGATTTGAGGGGAATGTTGGCGGCGCCATTCCTGTCAGTTGGGGGGCGGCCGTTGTCGACGAGGATGGCCAGCTTGTCAACTCTGTCAGTGGCCACGCCTCGGCGATTTCGAGCATTGAAGAACTTGCGCGCGAAGGGTTCGCAACCCCGACTCCGGATATGCCGTTGCCAACAGATGTTCCTATACACGGCTTACAGGTAGTAGCGATTGACACGGCGGAGCGGTTTAGCGACTTGTTGTGTGTAGATACGGGGAAAGCCGGCGGCCTCGTAGCGCATGCACAGAGAAAGGGGCATCAGTACTACGTCTTCGACAGTGCTCGGTCGAGAAAGCGCTATAGCAACCATCGGATCGATGTGCTGTTGAACCGCTTGCTCTACGCCCTGCCTCCCTTGCAAGGGCCAGACACGGACCGTCTGCTTGACATGGCGTTAGCCTTAGACCCCAGGCATCCGGCTGTTCATGCTGTTCGCTGCTACTACGCCTGCGATGAGTACGCTGAGCAAGTGGCTCGCGCCTCGGTGGAGCCGCAAGGCGAAGGGGAGTTCGAGGCTCTTCTGGATGCGCTGACCACAGTGGGAGACGACTACTCAATTTCCTACGAAGGCGGGATTGCGGCCGGCGGTGGTTTGGACGTCGATGCTGCAAGTCGAACTCTACGAAACCTGCGCGCATTGCACGACCAATCCGCCTCCAGGTTGGCGGCGCACTATTCGTTTCTCGATGCAAAGCCACCTGCACCTCGTTTCCGTGAGATGAAGGCGGCGAGTGCAACGTTGGTATTCGCAGCCGATATTGAGGAGCGCTCTCTGGGAGAGAAGCTGTCGCGCGTGTTGGAGCTACGCCTCCTCGAGTCCCTCCTGCGCGGCCAGCAGCCGTCCTGGCTGCCTCGAACTGAACAACTAGCGTCGGCGATCCTCGCGGTCACTCGCCCTAGCCCAGATACAAGGGTTCGGCATCGGCGAGGGCATTCCGAGTATGAACACGTCAGACCGTCGAGCGGCGAAGTCGAAGACGTCGATTTGGCATCGGACGAGGTCTCGGTGTTTGGCGTTCAAACCGGGATCATAGACAACGCATCTCGAATTGAGGCTACGATTTTTCCGACTCGCGTCTTGACTGTGTCGGCAATTGATGACGGCGCAGGTGAAGTGCCAAGCGGAGCGAAGCTCCTTCCCCGTACTGATGATGTCCTATTTCGGCCTACCAGTTTCGTCTTGGAGAGGAGGGTGGATGCCAAACGACGTGAACGGTTCCTCCTGAAGGGGTTTGAGTGGCTAGGTGTTGGATCTTCGGAAACTGTCCGAGCTATTCCTTCTTCAATCGTGAAGGGGGCTTTTCTTGTCGATATTGAGCTCAGGGTTGAGCGCCCCCAAGAGAACCTGTTGCGGGTAGGGGACGAGAGCTACGAAGGGCTTCGTCATCGTCAATTGGAAGCGAGCAAGAAACTCGTTCGCTGGTGGGCCGAGCAGTGCAAACGTCTTGAGTTGACATTCGCGCAGCTAGAGCTGGGCCGATGGTTACCACCAGCAAAGCCACCCAAAATTACTGCGCTGAACAGGCTTCTCGTTGCGCTACATGGTTTGGGCGGTGCTGCTCATCAATCCCTCGCCGTCGCGAAGGTTAACGAAATCTTTGACACGAACGTGCGCGTCAACAATACGCGGCGGGAGGTTCTTCGAAACCCTGACAAGGTGGAGTTTGGCGAAGGGGAAGAGCCAATCCTGAGGTTGACGAGCATTGGGAAAGCATACGCTCGGGTATGGTCGGCCATTAGTACAACACCCGAACTCTGAAATAACTCGGAGCGTCTGGAGAGAAATTGCCGGGGCCGTCCCCGCGCGCGATGCGAAACGACCTGTTTTGCCGTGCGTTTCGCGGATTGTTCGGCCAACCTTGACTGCTCTAGAGTCCGTCCGGGAACGAGGACAGCTAGGCCGAGTACCGGTCGGCGAGTTGGTCGCGCCGACTAGTATCGGCAACGATTAGGTCAACGCCGCCATCGTTGGGGGGAAAGGACTTCGGCGGTGTATTGCTCGGAGTCCATCGTTGGCGATGTGTCTCAACGCTTCTTCGAGCTTACTGTCTGTCCACGGAGTTCGATGGACTTTGCAGGTCATGTGTTCGCCAGGACTTTTGGTCGGGATGCGACCAGCTCGCCTCGGGCGAGTTGGCTTCGTGGCGGCCACATCGGCGAGCCAGGTCGTCTGGCTCGTACACTGGTGTGACAACGAAACAAGGAGCTGCTTCGCGAAGGAGCTCCTTTGCTACCAGCGAACTGGCGCTCGAGCAGGATGCGCCACTCTTCCTCGGACTCCGCGTAGCGTTTCGACTCAGGCAGCGAGTGGATTCGAAACCAGCGCGGCGAGACGTCTCGGCGCAAGCTATACCCGACAGGGGCCGTTTCGCCGAAGTGGTTTGACCACCAGGTCTTCCAGGCGGCTGCTGAGCACATCGTGCTTTCTATGTGCGGGGCTTCTCCGGTCGGCAATCGGCCGACCGGGCGACGACGAAGACGTCGTCTGGCGGTGGCCCAGCCCGCCGGTGTGTGGAGATGAGCCGGTAGGCTCGGGCGCCGTTTGGTACTTCGAGTTGGCGGTCGCGGATTTCCTCGTCGGTGGCGAAGCGAAACCAGAGCTCTTCGAAGTCGGTGTCGTCGTTAAGGCCGTGGATAGCAACGACGCCTTCGAATCGAAGGGTCCAGCCGGGACCGCAGTAGCTACAGCAGTCCCCGACCCAGAACTCGAGAGTGGCGGGCGGGGTAGACAGGTCGAACTCGGTTTGCCAGTGGATGTCGTTGTGGCGGCCGGCGTTGACGCCGGCCAGGGCCTCGCATCGAGTCCCTGGCGGCTCCTGGTCGGCGCGGTGGCGAGCGCGGGATACGGAGGTGATGCGCATGGCGTTCTTCGGCCCTTCGACCTGGACGGCGACTTCTTCGCCGACGGCGAAGTCGGTGGTGCCGTGCTGGTTCTGCTCGGGGCCGAAAGGCAGAGGGCCGAAGTGAGGTGAGATCACTTGGCCGACGGCTTTTCGCGTCGACCATTTGTGGATGCGCCAGGCCAAGGTCTGAACGTTACCGCCGCGGCAAGCCGACGCACCATGGAACTCGATCGACCGGGCCAAGCGGGGCTACTGGAGCCGCCAAACAGGGCGCCGAAAACGGCGCGCCGAAAAACCGTCCCCAGGACCGTCCCCACGCGCGGTCCGAAACGAGAAAAGCCGGCCTAAGTGGCCGGCTTTGTTGGAGCGGGAGACGAGATTCGAACTCGCGACGTCAACCTTGGCAAGGTTGCACTCTACCACTGAGTTACTCCCGCAATTCCTTGGAAGGGCCAGTCTTTTACTTGTGCGGCGTGGGGGTGTCAAGGCGGGATTGGCAAAAGTGGTCGGCGGGTGTGGGAAGTTGAGCTGGTGGGCGGGACCTGCGCGGTGGCGGCGGTGTCGTCGTCGGGGTTTCGGTGAGTTGTTGGAGGTGCCGGCGCTTTCGGCGAGTGGTGGGGGGCGGGTTTTCGAGCGGACTGTTGATGGCGTTGAGGGAAGGGGGGCTGCTTGGCGTTGCGAAGGGGGGGCGGTTACTCGTCGTGGTTGGTGGCCGGGAGGCGTGGCGGCGGCAGCGGGAGTGAGCGGCGCAGGATGCCTTGTTTGACGCCGGCCATGGTGCGGAGCATTTGGCGGCGGAGGGGGCCGATGGGGTGCGCGGCGCGAAAGGCGATGTCGCGCAGGGGGCCGAGGAGGCGGGAGCGACTTTGAAAGAAGGGCGTGAGGGCGCGGGTGGTGAACTGGTAGTAGGCGAGCTGGCGGCGGCGGAGTTGGTGGTAGCGAGCCAGAGCTTGGTCGATGGGAGCGGTTTGAGCGTTGGGCGCGGCGTTGCGCGTGGCGTTGGAGGCGGCGTCGAGCGTGGCGTTGCCGGTTGCGACGGGTGCGGCGTGGGGCGTGGCGTTGCCGGTTGCGTCGGGGGTGGCGTTGGCGGTTGCGTGGGCGACGGCGTTGGGTGGGGCGCTGGCGGTTGCGTTGGAGGCGGTGCCGGGCGTTGCGTCGGGGGCGGCGTCGGGTGTGGCGTTGTAGCCGGTGCCGGGAACGGAGGCGCTGACTGTGTTCGCGATGGCGCCGGAAACAGCGCTGCCGACCGATTCGGCGACGGCGGCGGCGATGGCGCGGGCGTCTTGCAGGGCTAGGTTGACGCCCTGGCCGAGCTGGGGGCTGGTGGCGTGGGCGGCGTCTCCAATGAAGAGCACGGGGCCGCGGTTCCACGGCTTCATGCGCACGTCCATGTAGGGCGCGAGGGTGAGCTGGTCGATGTCGTGAATTTGCTCGACGATGGCTTGGGCCAGGGGCGCGAGACGGAGCACTTGCTGTTTCCACGCGTCGAGACCGGCGGCGCGCAGGGCGTCGACGGCGTCGAGCTGGACGCTCCAAAAGAGGCTGACGAGGTTTCGGTTGTCGCCGGGGGCGCGACCGGTGGGCAGAAAGCCGGCCATGCGGCGGGTGCCGGAGACGATTTGATGGAGCTGGCCGCCGTACTGGTTGGCTTCGTCGAGACCGACGAACCAGAGGGCGCCCCAGGGATAGCGGGTGGCTTTGTGGGGTGGCGCGCAGCGGGTTCGCAGGGCGGATCGAGCGCCGTCGGCGACGATGACGAGGTCGAAGGAGCCGCGACGGTCGCCGTCGGCGAGGTGCAGATGCGCGCGTCGTTGGTCGACGGTGATGTCGTGCACGTCGGCGCCCAGGTGCAAAGGGATGCGGTCGTCGGCGAGGGCCTGGGTGAGGGCGGCGAGCAGCGTGGCCCGATGAACGCCGATGCCGCGAAGGCCGGTTTGAAGCTCGTCGTAGTGCAGGTCGAGCAGGCGCGCGCCGCTTTGCGTGGTGCAAAGGAGCCGGGAGACGGGGGCGCCGCGGTCGACGACGGCGGCGCGCAGGCCGAGCTCGTCGAGCACGGCGAGGCCGGTGGGCTGCAGCAGGAACCCGGCGCCGACGGGCAGTAGCTCCGGCGCGCGCTCGAAAACCTGGACGTGATGACCGGCGCGGTGAAGATAGAGAGCGGCGGCGGGCCCGGCGCTGCCGCAGCCAACGATGGCCACGTGGATGGGCTTCATCGAGAGGGCCACGGTAGCACTCGTCGATCGCGGGCCGCGCGGGGGCCAGCCCGATCGCGAGCCGGGCCGTGCCACCGACCGCGCGGAAAGCGCGTCGGGCGCCGGCGCGGGCTTGCTGGCGCCGCAGGTGTCACCCATGTCTTCGGAACGGTCTGTTACCTATCTGTCCGGTCCGCACCGTCTCGGACCTCGGTGTCGGCGACGGTCTCGGACTCGGCCCCGGCCACGGTCTCGGTCTCGGTCTCGGTCTCGGTCTCGGGTGAATCGGTCTCGGATTCGGTCTCGCTCTCGGATTCGGATTCGGTCTCGGCCCCGGTCTCGGTCTCGGCCTCGGGTTCGGATTCGGCCCCGGCCCCGCCCCCGGCCCCGGCCTCGCCCCCGGCCCCGGCGCGCCCGGGCTTCGCCCTTCGCTTCCGCGCCGCCCGGCCCGCGGCACCGTGCGCCCCGACACGTCCCTCTCACGAACCGGCCCAAGCGATTGCCCATCGCGGCCGTGCGGTGGTAGCTTTTCGCCTCGCGGGGGGCCCTGCTTTCGGCTGCAATCCCCTATACTTCCGCCCAAACGAAGCGGCCCGCGCGGCCGCCAGTTGCCGAGAACGAGGCTTACGACGATGACTTTGCGACGATTTTTGCTGGTTGGACTGCTTGGCGGTGGCTTGATGGCAATGGGCTGCAGCTTGCCGCCCGTGGGCAAGGTTCCCGTAGATAGCCAGCTCAAGCCGTTCGAGGCGCCCGAGGAGGGTGAGCTCACCGGCGAGGGCGACTCGGACGACGACGACGACTGGGGGGATCTGGACGTCGACGACCCGGCGCCGGCCGCCAAGCCAGAGGCTCCCGCGGAGCCGGCCGGCGAGGCGCCCCCGACGTCGGCGGCGCCGACGGGCGGCCAAACGAAGTTCGCGGGCCGCTAGGCTCGCTTGGAGGGGGGGCCGTCGCCACACGAGTGCCCGGCGCCGGCGTTGCCCGGCGGGGCGACGGATTCCGGCAATTCCGGGGCGCTTTGGGACGTTGAGTAACGACCTATGTGTGGAATCGTTGGCTATATCGGCGAGCGCCCGGCAACCCCGCTTCTCGTAGCGGGACTTCGGCGGCTCGAGTATCGCGGCTACGACTCGGCGGGCGTCGCCGTGTGGAACGACGGGGCGACCCGGGTGGTGCGCTGCGAAGGCAAGCTTTCGGGGCTGGAGGGCAAGCTCAAAGACGAGCCGGCCCACGGCTCGGTGGGCATTGGCCACACGCGCTGGGCAACCCACGGCAAGCCGTCGGACGCCAACGCCCATCCCCACAAGGTGGGCGGCGTGGCGGTGGTGCACAACGGCATCATCGAAAACCACCTGGCGCTCCGGCAGGAGCTCATGGAGGCGGGCCACGAGTTCACCTCGGAGACCGACACCGAGATCTTCGCCCACCTGATTCACGGAGCTCTCGAGGGCGGCGCCAAGACGTTGACCGAGGCGGTGCAGAGCTCGCTGCCGAAGGTCACGGGGGCGTTCGCCATCGTGGCGATTTCCGACGCCGATCCCTCGACCATCGTGGCGGCGAAGAACGCGTCGCCGCTGGTAGTGGGCCTGGGCGAAAGCGAAAACTTCGTGGCGTCCGACGTCACGGCGATTCTCGACGAGACCCGGGACGTCATCTTCGTCGAGGAGGGCGAGATCGCCACGGTGAGCCGGGAGGGCGTGGTCCTTACCGACTTCGACGGCAAGACCGTCGACCGGGCGCCAACGCGCATCACGTGGAGCGCGACCCAGGCGGAAAAGCAGGGCTACCGGCACTTCATGCTCAAGGAGATTCACGAGCAGCCGCGCGCCATTGCCGACACGCTGGCCGGCCGCGTGGATCTCGAGGGCAGCGACGTCACCCTCGACGACGACCTGGATCCGAGCGAGTTCGACCGTATACAGGTCCTCGGCTGCGGCACCTCGTACCACGCGGGCCTGGTGGGCGAGTACCTGGTCGAGAGCCTGGCCCGGGTGCCCACCGAGGTGGATCTGGCCTCCGAGTTTCGCTACCGCGACCCGATCATCGACGAGCGCACCCTGGTGGTCGCGGTGTCCCAGTCGGGCGAGACCGCCGACACCATGGCGGCCATTCGCGAGGCCAAGGCCAAGGGAGCCAAGATCCTCGCGATTGCCAACGTGGTGGGGTCGTCGATTCCGCGCCTGGCGGACTACGTCATCTACACCCACGCCGGGCCGGAGATCGGCGTGGCGTCGACCAAGGCGTTCACCACCCAGGTGGTGACCATGGCGATGCTGGCCATTCACATCGGCCGGCGCAACGGCAAGCTGGGCCAGGAACGGGCCGCGGAGCTGTTGGCCGAGCTGGTGGCGCTGCCGCAAAAGATGACCGACCTGCTCGGTCACGAGGCGCAGATGCAGATCATCGCGCGTCGTTACGGCCACGCGCGCGGGTTCTTGTTTCTCGGTCGCGGCCCGGAGTTTCCCATCGCCCTCGAGGGCGCCCTGAAGCTCAAAGAGATTTCGTACATTCACGCCGAGGGCTACGCCGCCGGCGAAATGAAGCACGGCCCCATCGCCCTCATCGACGACGAGTTGCCGGTGGTAGTGATCGTGCCGCGCGACAGCCACTACGAAAAGACGATCTCGAACCTGTCCGAGGTCAAGGCGCGCGATGGCAAGATCCTGGCCATCGCGACCCGCGGCGACAAGGAAATGGGCGGCGTGGCCGACGAGGTCATCATGGTGCCCGACATTGCGCCGGAGCTTTTGCCGGTGCTCACCACCGTGCCGCTGCAGCTGCTCGCCTATTACGTGGCCGACTTCAAGGGCACCGACATCGACCAGCCGCGCAACCTCGCCAAGAGTGTGACCGTAGAATAATGACTGGACTTTCCATGACGTACTTCACGCGCGCGCTCGCCGCGCTGGGTGTCGCCGCCGTTGCCGCCTGTGGCGGCAGCCAGACCCCAACCACCGATCCCATCGTTGACGACGAGCCCGTTGCCACCGTGGGCCAGAGCACCGAGCCGCCGGTCGAGACCCCGCCCGGCGATCCCGGGGCGGGCAGTCCCGTGTCGACGCCCGAAACGGATCCCGCAACCGGCGAGCCGGCGGTGGATCCGGTGACCGGTGAGACCGTGACCGAGGAGCCGGCGGCGGCCATGCCGGTCACGTTTCGCGTCACCAACTCGGGCGCCCAGGACCTGACCTTTTCCATCGACAAGGGCTGGCAGCCGGTCATCTTCGGCATGGCCGGGCGCACGCCCCTGGTGCTGTTTCCCCGCGCCTGCATGAGCGCGTGCGGCGCCCCCGAAGAGGAGGTGTGCCCGTACTGCCCGACCCCCGACAAGCCCCGGGAAGAGGCCAAGGCCGAGCAGCGGGTGGTGGTCGCGCCGGGCGAAACCTTCGAAAAGGGCTGGGACGGCATGGGCCTGGCGTTCGAGAAAACCCAGGGCATTACCGACGGCGCCCCGTCCGACTGCCTGTGCTTTTCGGCCTCGGAGCCGGAGCCGGCCGAGTACACCATCAAGGCGTGCGGTTTTCGCGTAACCGATGAGCCCAACAAGCCGTCGAAGCTGCAGTGCGTGGAGACCAAGCTCACCCTGCCGCTGGCCGAGACGCCCACGGTGGTGGAACTGGACTTTCCGGCGCCGCCGCAAAAGAAGAAGCGGCGCCGCCGCCGGTAGGCCATGGGCGGACGGTTTCGCGGCCGCTCACCGCTCACCCACTTCGACGAGGGTGGGGCGGCGCGAATGGCCGAGGTCGGCCCCAAGGCCGAAACCGCGCGCGTGGCCACGGCGACGGCCCGGGTCGAGATGCAGGCCGAGACCGCCGCGCTGATTGCGGCGGGCGAGGTCGGCAAGGGCGACGTGCTGGGCATCGCCCGGGTGGCCGGCATTCAGGCGGTCAAGCGCACCGCCGAGCTGATTCCTCTGTGTCACCCCCTGCGCGTGACGGGCGTCGATGTGGACGTCGCGGTGACGGAGTCGCCACCCGAGGTGCGGGTGGCGGCCACGGTGCGGGCGTACGACCGAACGGGTGTCGAAATGGAGGCGCTGTCGGCGGCGTCGGTCGCGGCGCTGACGGTCTACGACATGTGCAAGGCGGCCGACCGTGGCATGCGGATCACGGACCTGCAGCTGGAGCGCAAATCCGGCGGGAAATCGGGCGACTGGCGCCGGGCCTAGGTGGGCTGCTCGCGTTTGGTGTGGCGCCGGGCTTTCGAGCGGCGGCGCCCTGAGCTATTACGAGGCGAATCATGGCGGACGTACACAAGACCAAGGTTTTGATCATTGGCTCCGGCCCGGCCGGACTGACGTCGGCGCTGTACGCGTCGCGCGCCGACCTGGAGCCCATCTGCGTAGAGGGTGCGCAGCCCGGCGGCCAGCTCACCATCACGACCGATGTCGAAAACTACCCGGGTTTTCCGGGCGGCGTCATGGGCCCCGATCTCATGGTCAAGTTCCGCGAGCAGGCCGAGCGCTTCGGCACCCGGTTCTTCACCGAGAACGTCACGAAGATCGACTTTTCGTCGCGGCCTTTTAAGGCGTGGACCGACGGCAACGAGTTTCACGGCGACGCGGTGATCATCTCGACCGGCGCGTCGGCCAAACTGCTCGGCTTGGAGTCCGAGAGCCAGCTCATGGGCTACGGGGTGTCGGCCTGCGCGACCTGCGACGGCTTTTTCGCCAAGGGCCACCACGTGCTCGTGGTGGGCGGCGGCGACACCGCCATGGAAGAGGCGACGTTCCTCACCAAGTTCGCCGACAAGGTCACCATCGTGCACCGGCGCGAGGAGTTTCGCGCGTCGAAGATCATGCTGCAGCGCGCCCAGGAGAACCCCAAGATCGAGTGGGCCCTCAACAAGACCGTCGTCGAGATGGTCGGCGAGGGCGGCACGGGCAACTCCGGGCTCACGGCGGCGATTCTCGAGGACACCAAGACCGGCGAACGCACCCAGGTCGATTGTGGAATGCTGTTTGTCGCCATTGGCCACCAGCCGAACACGTCGCTGTTCGACGGCGTGCTCGACCTCGACGAGTCGGGCTACGTGCTCATTTCGGAAAAGGGAACCACCAAAACCAAGATTCCCGGCGTGTTCGCCGCCGGGGACGTGGCCGACCACGTCTATCGCCAGGCGGTCACCGCCGCCGGCACCGGCTGCATGGCGGCCATCGACGCCGAGCGCTGGCTCGCCCACCAGTAGGGAATCGCCCAATCGGTGGCGGCCCCGGTCGCAAGCGTGACGGGGCCGCACAGGTGGGCCAATTCGGGCGTCGACAACGGCGCAGGAACTGCCCGGCAGTTTCGCGCCGCTTTGCCCGGCTGAGTTACACTCCGAGGCCTGGAAATGGGCGAAGACAACCCGGAAAAGAAGTCACCGCTCGAGGTTCTGCGCGAAGTAGACCTCTTTGCCGGCCTGCCCGAAGAGCACCTCACGCGGGTGCTTTCGCTCGGCAGCGAAAAGGCTCTGAAGAAGGGCGAGCAGGTGTTCGCCGAGGGCGACACCGGCGACACGTTCTACATCATCCTCGAGGGCGCGGTGCGGGTGAGTCGCATCGTGCCGGGCATGGGCGAAGAGGCGCTGGCCGTCCTTCGCCCCGGGGCCTACTTCGGCGAGATGTCGCTCATCGATGACGACTCGCGGTCGGCGACCGTGATCGCTCACGAGAGCCTGCGCATCTTCGGCATCAAGCGTCGCGACCTGGAAGATCTGTTGTTCGTCGACCGGGACCTCGCGTACGAGCTTCTGTGGAACTTCGTGCGCACGCTGTCGCGGCGACTGCGGGCGACGAACGACAAGATGACGTTCCTCGCCACCAGCAACAAGTTTTGAGGTCGCCGAGGCCATGAGGCGTGCAATCGCGGCCGCGCTGGTCGCGGTGGCGCTCGCGGTTGCGTTGCCGGCGCGCGCTCAGGACGAGCCGCCGACCGGCCGGTTCGTATTCACCCTCGGCGCTCGCGAGAACATCGGCTTTCTCGGCGACACGTTCTCGCGCGGCTGGCTGTTCGGCATCGAGGCCGGGTACCAGCCCGGCTGGTTCGGCCTGCACTGGGCGCTTCTTTTCGGCCTGTTCGACACCGACAACGAGCGGGCCGTCGACCGCAGCCTCAACCTGGTGAACATGTACTTCGGCGCGCGCACGCGCTTTGCCCTGGGCAACACCACGCCGCGCTTTCTCGTGCTGACCGGCGGTCTCGAGCTCGAGCGCTCGAACATTCCCATCGACGACCGCTCCGACCGCACCTTCCTGGGCCCGTACGTCGGTCTTGGGCTCGAGCAGATTCTCGTCGGCCGGTTCGGCGTCTCTCTCGAGACGCGCTACGGCCTGCTCGTCGGCGGGCCGCAGTCGCTCACGCTGCTGCTCAGCTTTTCTTTCGGCAGCGAATAGCCGACCCCAGCCCGCTCGTGCGGGCTCCGAAAAAGCGAAGGGCCGGGCGATGCCGCCCGGCCCTTGCCGTTGAATATGTGCGAATCCAGGCCCGCAGAGGCGATTTAGAACTTGCCCTGAAGCAGGAACGCGATGATGAGCGCGTAAATGACCAGCGACTCGATGAGCGCCAGGCCGAGAATCATCGGCGTGAACAGCTTGTCGGCGGCGCCGGGGTTGCGGGCGATGCCCTCGAGAGCGGCGGCAGCGGCCTTGCCCTGACCGAGAGCGCCACCGAAGGCGGCGATGGCGATGGCCAGACCGGCGGCCATGGCGATCCAGGCGGTCGCGCCCGCCTGGGCGGCTTCGACGCTGACCGCAGCGTCCTGCGCGAACGCGGTACCGCCGAAGGCCATAACGGCGAGGCCGACGAACATCATGACGAGGAACTTAACTTTGGAATTGAGCATGCTCTTTGTCTCCTGTGCTTTCTAAAGGACGGATGCGGGCCCAGATGGCACTAGTGATCGTGTGCAACCGCCATCGAGATGTAGACAGCGCTCAGCAGGCAGAACACCAGGGCCTGCACCACTGAGACGATGATTCCGAGGATGAGGAACGGCACCGGCACCAGGATCGGCACCAGCGTAAAGAAGGTGAAGACGACCTTGTGGTCCGAGGCCATGTTGCCCATCAAGCGCAGCGCCAGCGACACCGGGCGCGCGATGTGGGAGATGAGCTCGATGGGCAGCATCAGCGGCGCCAGCAGAGGGATCGGGCCAAGGAAGTGCTTGAAGTACGCGATCCCGTGCTCTTTGACGCCGTAGTAGTGCGTGGCCAAAAACACCAGCACCGCGAGGGCCAGGTTGGTCTTGAGCGTGTCGGTGGGCGGACCCATGCCCGGGACCAGGGCCAGCAAGTTGGAAAACAGGATGAAAAGCGCCAGCGAGCCGATGAGCGGCAGAAAGCGGCGGGCGTTCTTTTCGCCCATGACGCCGACGAGCATGTTGAAGGCGGCGTCGGTGATGAGCTCGAACACGTTGCGGGCGTTGAGCTTCTTGGGCGGAACCAGGCCCTCGTTCCCGGGAGCCTGCAGCGCGCCGCGAAAGCGAACCGCGCCGTAGATCATGAACAGCACCACGACCAGAGCGCCGAGGACGTGGTTCAGACCCCAGGCCGAGTCCCCGAACATCAGGAACTCCCAGTGGTACTTGGCGCCGTGGGTGCGGCCGAGCTGGTGCTCGAGGGTGTGCGAGAGACTCTGCCAGCCCGGCAGCTTGTCGAGCAGTTGGAACCAGGTTTCGTGTTCGCCCATGGGTAGTCGCTAGGTCCGGAGTTTAGGCGCCTTGGCCACCCGTCCCGTCGTCCGAAGGCGACGCGGGCGAGGCGGAGTCGGTGCTGTCCGAGCCGCCGCCGTTTAACACAAAGCGCACGGTCTCGACGGCGATTGAGACGAAAAACAGAGAGAAACCGACGGCAAACGCCACCGGGTCGATCGGCAAAAAGCGCAGCGCCGCGTAGGCCGCGGCCATGACCGCCAGCATCTTGGGCAGCATGAGCAGGGCCGCGCCGGCCTTGCCCTTCTGGCTGCCGCGGAACAGCCGCTGAATCAGGCTTCGGATGGCCGAGATGTTGAGGCTGGTGATGAACGCGCCGACCACCAGCCCCAGCGCCACGGGCCAGGGCGCTACCAGCCACGCGAACGCGGCGAGCAGGGCGGTGAGCGCGTAGTTCAGGCGCTCGATTCTGGCCAGGCCGTCGGGGTTCATGGGGTTACTCGGTACTCACTCGTTTGATTCCGCCGGAGGGGAATTCGCGTCGTCTCGGGCGCTTTTGTCGCCGTGCTCGCGCTGGAGCTGAACCGCGGTGCGAATCAGGCCGCGAAATCCGGCGGCTACGCCGAACAGCAGCCCCACGAGCATGAGCCACGGAGCGGTGCCGAAGCGCGCGTCGCCCTTGGTGCCGAGCCACCAGCCGAGCAGAATCGCCACGGCCATTTCCAGGCCGAGCGACGCGTACTGCGCTGCCGAGAAAAAGCGCGTGGCGCGCGTGGATTCGCGGTCAGTTTCCGGTGGTTTCGAGACGATACGAGCCTCCCGCTCGAAGTCGGCTGCCTCGTAACACGCGCCGGCTCGGCGCGTCAATCGCTACATTTCGGCCCTCTGGAGGCCGGCTAGGCGAGCTCTCCCGACGCGATACTCCCAAAGACTTCGCGGGCTTGCTCGAGGGCCTGGTCAATCTCGGCCTCGCCGTGGGCGAGGGACACGAAGATGGCCTCGAACTGCGACTGGGGCAGGGAGATCCCGCGCTCGCGCATGGCGCGCCAGTAGGTCGCAAAGCGGTCGAGATTGGAGTCCTTGGCGTCCAGGTAGTTGCGCACCGGGCCGTCGCGGAAGAACAGCGTGACCATGGAGCCGACGCGGTTGAGCGCGGCCGGCAGGCCGGCGTCCTGGGCCGCGGCGAGCAGGCCGTTGCCGAAGCGAGCGCTGAGCACCTCCAGGCGGTCGTAGGTGCCCGGCCGCTTGAGGATCTCCATGGTCTTGATGCCGGCGGCCATGGCCAGGGGATTGCCCGACAGGGTGCCGGCCTGGTAGACGGGGCCGTCTGGGGCCAGCTTTTCGAAGATCTCGGCTTTGCCACCAAAGCAGGCGGCCGGCAGGCCGCCGCCGACGATCTTGCCCAGGCACGTGATGTCGGGCGTAACGCCAAAGAGCTGCTGGGCGCTGCCGTAGGAGACGCGCAGGCCGCTCATCACTTCGTCGAAGATGAGAACCGCGCCGTGCTCGGTGCACAGGTCGCGCAGGCCCTGCAGGTAGCCCGCTTTGGGCTCCATCACGCCCATGTTGCCCGGAACGGGCTCGATGATGACCGCCGCGATCTGGTCCTTGTTTTCGCTGGCCTCGAAGACCTGGCGAATGCCGTCGAGATCATTGTATTGGGCGAGCAGCGTGTCCTTGGCCGCGCCGGCCGGCACGCCCGCCGAGCCCGGGATGCCCAGGGTCGCGGCGCCCGAGCCCGCCGAGACCAGCAGGAAGTCGGCGTGGCCGTGATAGCCGCCGTCCATTTTCACGATCTTGTCGCGCCCGGTGTAGCCCCGGGCCAGGCGCAGGGCCGACATGGTCGCCTCGGTGCCCGACGACACGGCGCGGACCTTTTCGATCGAGGGGGTCGCTTCGCACACCATCTCCGCGAACCGAACCTCGAGCTCGGTCGGGGCGCCGAAGGTCGTGCCCGAGCGCATGGTTTCGGCGATGGCCTCCATGATCTCGGGGTGGGTGTGCCCCACGATGAGCGGCCCCCAGGAGCCGACGAAATCCAGGAGCGTTTGGCCGTCGGCGCTGCGAATGGTGCAGCCGTCGCCCTGTTCGATGAACAGCGGGTCGGTGCCCATGGAGCCGCAGGCGCGCACGGGCGAGTTGACGCCGCCGGGAATGACGTTGCGGGCGCGCTCCATCAGGGCGCGGGATCGGGTCGTGTCCATGGAAGTCCTCGTTCTCGGTCAGCGCCGGCACCCGTGGCGGCCGGAGCGCGGTGCTATTCGTCGGATGCGTCGGGATCGCCGTCCGATGCACCGTCGGTGGCGATGGCCGACGGAGTCATGGGGACGGTGTCGCTGTCGTCGGCGGGGGCCACCGGGGCCGCGTCGGCCCGGGTCGTCTCGTCACTGTCGCCGTCAATGGTCTCGGGCGCTGCGTCCGGGACGCCGCTGTCGGCGACGGTCTCGTCGTCGTCGTCGGACTCGGCCAGGCGCTCGATGGAAGCCACCGTTTCGCCGTTGGCCAGGCGCATGACGCGAACGCCCTGGGTGGCGCGCCCCACCACCGAGATGTCGCTGGCCGCCATGCGGATGAGCTTGCCCTTGTTGGAGATCAGGATGAGGTGGTGGTCGTCTTCGCACCAGCGCACCGCGGTTACCTTGCCGTTGCGCGCGGTGGTCTTGATGTTGATGACGCCCATGCCGCCGCGCTTCTTCGTCGGGTATTCCTCGAGAAGAGTGCGCTTGCCGTAGCCGTGTTCGCACACGGTCACCAGGGTGCCCGTCGCGTACTCGGGGGCGATAACGGCCATGCCGACGACGGCGTCGTTGTCGCGCAGGGCGATGCCCTTGACGCCCCGGGCGTCGCGGCCCATCGGCCGGACGTCGCGCTCGTTGAACCGCAGCGAGTAGCCGTTGCGCGTGGCGACCAACACGTCCATGTCGCCAGTGGTCAGCCGCACGTCGACCAGCTCGTCGTCGTCGTCGATGCCGATGGCGCGAATGCCGTTGGAGCGAATGTTCGAAAACGCTTCGAGAACGGTCTTTTTGACCGTGCCCGAGCGAGTGACCATGGTGACGTACATGCCCGGGTCGAACGACTTGACCGGCAGCATGCCGAGCACCCGCTCTTCCTTTTGCATCTCGACGACGTTGACCAGCGGCTTGCCGCGGCTGATGCGGCTGCCCGACGGCAGCTCGTAGACCTTCTTGGCGTACACCCGACCGCTGTTGGTGAAGCACATCAGGTGGTCGTGGGTCGACGCCACGAACATGTCGGAGATGAAGTCGTCGCCGTCGGCGGAGCTGGCGCCCTTGATGCCCTTGCCGCCGCGCTTTTGCGCCGAGTATTCGGACACCGGCGTGCGCTTGACGTAGCCGGTGTGGCTGCGCGTGACGACCATTTCCTCTTCGGCGATGAGCTCTTCGATGAGGATGTCGCCGCCGGCGTCGGCGATCTCGGTGCGGCGGTCGTCGCCGTACTGGTCGCGAATCTCTTCGAGCTCTTCGACGATGGCGCCCATGAGCTTGCCGTCGTCGGACAGGATGCCCTGGAGGTAGTCGGTCTTTTCCCAGAGCTCTTTGTACTCGGCCTCGAGCTTTTCGCGCTCGAGACCGGTGAGACGGCCGAGGCGCATGTCGAGAATGGCCTGGGCCTGGCGCTCGCTCAGGAACACGAAGCCCTTTTCGCGCACGGCCTCGACCTCGTCGGCGGGGCGCCCGGCGCGCTCGAGAAAGCCCTCGAGGCCGGCCATCTTTTCGGCCATGAGGCGGGTGCGCGCTTCGTCGGTGTCTTTCGATGACCGGATGATCTCGATGACCCGGTCGACCTGCATGATCGCCAGGCCGAGGCCCTCGACGATCTCTCGGCGCTCGCGTGCTTTGCGCAGGTCGTACAGCGACCGGCGGGTGACGACATCCCGGCGGTGCTCGATGAACACCGTGAGCGCTTCGCGCAGGTTGACGAGCTTGGGCTTGCCGTCGACGATGGCGAGCATGTTGACGCCGAAGCTGCTTTGCAGCGCCGTCATCTTGTAGAGACTGTTGAGGACGACCTGGCTGTTGGCGTCGCGCTTGAGCTCGAACACCACGCGCACGCCTTCGCGCGCGGTCTCGTCGCGAATGTCGGAGATGCCCTCGAGCTTCTTTTCGCGGACCAGGCGGGCGCAGGTTTCGATCCAGCGCGCCTTGTTGACCATGTAGGGCATCTCGGAAACGACGATGCGCTCGCGGTCTTTTTTCCACTCCTCGATGTCGGCGCGGCCGCGCAAAACAATCGAGCCGCGGCCCAGGGTGGCGGCGCGAACGCAGCCCTCGCGGCCCTGGATAATGCCGCCGGTGGGAAAGTCGGGGCCCGGCACCAGCTGTCGCAAAACGTCGTCGGTGACCGTCGGATCGTCGATCAGAGCCAGGGTGGCGGCGATGATTTCGCGCAGGTTGTGCGGCGGAATGTTGGTCGCCATGCCGACCGCGATGCCGGAGCTGCCGTTGACCAGCAGGTTGGGCACCTTGGTGGGCAGCACCCGGGGCTCGAGCTCTTTGTCGTCGTAGTTGAGCTGCCAGTCGACGGTCTCTTTGTCGAGGTCGGCGAGCAGCTCCGACGCGATGCGCGCCATGCGGCACTCGGTGTATCGCATGGCCGCCGGCGGGTCGCCGTCCATGGAGCCGAAGTTGCCCTGGCCATCGACCAGCGGGTTGCGCATGGAGAAGTCCTGCGCCAGGCGGACGAGGGCGTCGTAGACGGCGGAGTCGCCGTGGGGGTGGTACTTGCCGATGACGTCGCCCACGACGCGCGCGCACTTGAGGTACGAGCGGTTCCAGAAGTTCGACAGCCGCTGCTGGGCGAACAGGATGCGGCGGTGGACGGGCTTGAGGCCATCGCGGGCGTCGGGCAGAGCGCGCGACACGATGACGCTCATGGCGTAGTCCATGAAAGACGAGCGCATCTCGTCTTCGAGCGCGATGGGCGTGACGTTCGGGTTCGCGGAGTCGGTGTTCATTCAGTTACCACGCGGGCGGCGAGAGGGTCGCCCTTCATACCCCGCAGGACGCCCCGGGTCAACGACCGCAGCGGGGTCATTTCCTGTTTGAAAACGGATGTTTGAATGGCGATGAGGGCGACTCAATTCGCTCGACAGCCGGGCCCGTTGTGGTGCCTGCGGCGGGTCGGTCTACAGTGCCGGCGTCATGGCCAATCGACTCGCCGACGAGAGCTCTCCGTACCTTCTGCAGCATGCCGATAACCCCGTGGATTGGTACCCGTGGGGTGAAGAAGCGCTGGCGCGCGCGCAGGCGGAGAACAAGCCCATCTTCGTCTCGATCGGGTACGCGGCCTGCCACTGGTGCCACGTCATGGCCCACGAGAGCTTCGAAAACGACGCCGTGGCGGCCTATCTCAACGAGCACTTCATCAACGTCAAGGTCGATCGCGAGGAGCGGCCCGACGTCGACGCCGTGTACATGTCGGCGCTGCAGGTCATGGGGCAGGGCGGTGGCTGGCCGCTGTCGGCCTGGTGTCGGCCCGACGGCACGCCGTTTTACCTCGGCACCTACTTTCCGCCCGAAGACAAGTACGGGCAGCCGAGCTTTCTCAAGATGCTGCACGCCATGGTCGACGTGTACGAAAACGGCCAGGAGCGGGTCACCGAGAACTGCGAGTCGATCATGGAGGCGCTCGGCAAGGTCGACGAGCACTATCGAGGTCTCGGCGAAGAAGCGTCTAGCGGCTTCGTGACCGCCGAAGACCTCACCAAGGCGGCGGCCTGGCTGGTCGAGCGCAGCGACGAGACCCACGGCGGCTTTGGCGGGGCCCCCAAGTTTCCGTCGTCGCCGGCTCACGACGTGTTGGCGCGGTCCAGTCGCTTCGACAGCGGCGATGCGACGCGCGACGCGTACTTGCGCCAGTGCGAGGCCATGATTCGCGGCGGCATCTACGATCACGTCGGCGGCGGCTTTGCCCGCTACTCCGTGGACGAAGCGTGGTTGGTGCCGCACTTCGAAAAGATGCTGTACGACAACGCGCAGCTTTTGGGCACGTGCGGCGATGCGTTTGCGCTGAGCGGCGACGAGCGATACGTCGCGGTGATTCGCGAGACCGTCGCGTGGCTCGAGCGCGAGATGCAGCACGAAAGCGGCGCCCTGTACGCCAGCCTCGACGCGGACTCCGAGGGCGAGGAGGGCAAATTCTACGTTTGGACGCCCGCGGAAATCGTGGAGACGCTGGGTGCCGACGACGGCCTGCTTTTCAACGAGCACTTCGGGGTCACGCCGGGCGGAAACTTCGAAGACACCCGCACCACGGTGCTGTCGCGGGTCACCGAGCCGGCCGACGAAGCGACCGAGCGCCGGCTCGACACCCTGCGCGAGCGGCTGCGCGACGCGCGCGACGCGCGAGTTCGGCCCGACACCGATACCAAGGTGCTGACCGGGTGGAACGCGCTCGCCGTGACCGGCCTGATTCGCGCGTGGCGTCGGACCGGGGTGTCGGAGGCCTTGGCTCTGGCCCTGCGCGTCGGGCAGTTTCTCGCCGACACCATGGTCCACGGCGACGCCGGTGACCGGCTGTGGCGCGTCTACAAAGACGGTGCGACGAAGCTCGATGGCACCATCGACGACTACGCGTGCTGCGCCGAGGCGTTTTTCGATCTGGCCGAAGCGACGCTGGACGGCGCCTGGTGGCAGCGGGGCCGCACGCTCATGGGCGCCGTGCTCGAGCGTTTCTACGACTCGGTGGACGGCGTCGGCGTGTTCTACATGACCGCGTCGGACGCCGACGAGGGACTGATTCACCGGCCGGAATCGCACCACGACTCCGCCGCGCCGGCGGGGGCTCACGTGGCCGTGGACAACCTGGTGCGGCTTGCGCTGGTTTGCGACGACGTGCGCGCGGCCGAAGTGTCCGACGAGTACCTGCGCCGGCGCATCCCGGTGGTCAGCCCGCTGTCCGGTGGCCGCCTGCTGGCGGCGTTCGATCGGCAGCTGCACGGTGTCGAGCTGGTGGTGACCGACGGCCCCGGCAAAGACGAGCTGCTCCGGGCTGCGCACCGGGCGTACGCACCGACGCTGATGGTCGCGGGCGACTGGGCGTCGGAGGCGATTCGCGCGGGCAAAAACGAGCCCGGGGCCGCCTACGTGTGCCGGGGCCGCTCGTGCCAGGCGCCGACGAGCGATCCGGACGCGCTGGGGCAGCTACTGACGTCGGTCTAGCTGCCGGGGGCGCGTCGGGCGCGGCCGCCCGAGACCCGAAAGCGACGGTGTCGCGACACCCGGCTGCCCGGGCCAACGTCGCTCAAGTCGGGCGCGGCCTGTCTTGCGACCTCGGCGCGCCCGCGCGTCTCACGTTGTCGCGGTGCGAGACGGCGCCCCCTCCTCGGGGAGGGGGTTGTCGGCCACCGCGTTCGCCACCGCGCTCAGCAGCTCTTGCCGGCCGATCGGCTTTTCCATCAGCGCGGGGGTTTCCTTCTCCAGGAAGCTCCGCGCGTGAGGCGTGACGGCGCCCCCGCTGATGAAGATCATGCGCTGCAGAAGATCAGGCGCCACCTGCTGCACGCCGTACCAGACCGCGACCCCATCGATCTTCGGCATCATCAAGTCGCACAGGATCACGTCGAACCGCTCGCCAGCCTCGAGCATCGCGAGGGCTTGTGCGCCCCCCTCGGCGACCTGCACGTCGTGGTCGCTGGCCAAAAAACGCCGGAACGACCGTCGTACAAGCGGTTCGTCATCGATGACAAGCACGCGGTACCGGCTGCCGGGATGGGCACTCGCCTTCTGGATCCCCTTGCTCGCGGAAGCGGCGCGCCGCTTCGACCGGAGTTCCTCCCGATGCAGGGCCGTCCGGAGCGGGAACGTCACTTCGAACTCGGTACCCCGGTTGAGCGCGGTGCGCACCTTGATGTCGCCGCCGTGGCGCCGGACGGTCTCGAGGGAAATGGCGAGGCCGAGGCCGGTGCCGTGCTCTCGTGGTTTGGTTGTAAAGAACGGCGCGAAGATTCGGTCCAGGTTCTCCGGAGCAATGCCGCAACCGGTGTCAGATACGACGACCGACACCTGTTCGTCGACGAGCCGGGTTTCCACCCGCACGACGTTGTCGGCCCGGCTGCCGTCGCCAACCGCGTGAGCGGCGTTGACAAGGAGGTTTAGGAACACCTGCGCGACTTTTGCTCGGTCGAGGGCGATCCCCGGAACGTCGCCGAGCTCGAGTTGCAGTTCGGCTCTGTGCCGAAGTTCGTTGCCGGCCAGTGCCGCGGCGTTTCGCACAAGGTCGTTTACGGACGTCAGCGCAACGTCGTCGTGTTCGATACGCGAAAAGACGCTCAGGTCTTTGACGACCGCCGAGATTCGACCGACTCCGAGCAGGCAGTCATCGACCATCTGGCGCATCTTGTCCAGTTGCTCGGCCTGGCTCGAGTCGCACTCAGCGCGCAGCTTGTCGAGCGAGTCCCGGAGCATCTCCGCGCTGCCCCGAACGAACGTGGCGGGATTGTTGATTTCGTGCGCTACCCCGGCCGCGAGCTGGCCAATCGATGCCAGTCGCTGCAGCTCTTCGGTCCGCTTGGCGTTGGTGGTGTCTCGGCCGACCACAACGGCTCCGATTTGCAGGTCCTGGGCGGCTCGCATGGGGGCGGCCGACAAAGACATCGGCTGAAGCTCGCCGTTTCGCCCGCACCACACGGTTTCGAATGCAGAGACCGGGACCCCGGAGGCGACGGTCTCGAGCATCTCGGAGTGCTTGCTCTGGTGACCCGGGGCCGCGAAGGTGGCGAGCTCCTTGCCGAGGAGCTCGTCGCGCTTTGTACCGAGTTGGGTTTCGGCGGCTGCGTTGCAGTGAAGAATGCGTCCGTCGGTTGTCAGGTTGAGAATCGCGTCGGTCGAGAACTCGTAGGCCGCCGCGAACGTGTGCGCGTTGCGCGCGACTTCTTGCTTGCCGTTGGCCCGCATGCCGGACGCGCCCTGAATGACGCTTCGAAGGGCGGCTGCGTTGACCCCGGACTTGTGCAGCGAAAAGGCCGCGCCCGCTCGGCTCAGCCGCCGGCTGTTTCCCGACGTGCTGGTGAGGACGAGCACAGGGACATCGGGGCGGAACGCGCGGCAGAGCTGAATCGCGGCGATGACCTGCTCCTCCGTGCCGGAGTCGTGATCGACAAGGACTCCCTCGATGGACATCTCCCGCAGCTGCTCAAAGCTGTCGCTTCCGACGAGAGCCAGGGAAAAAAGTCCGCCTTTGCCCATGGTCGAGCGTTCGAGAGACTTCACGACGGTCTCCGAACCCAGCACCGCCAGCGGGATAATGCTCGACGCCATGCGCCTGCGGAGTCCGCGGTCTCGCGGTCCGGGTTTCGCGGATGCCGTCACGACCTGGACGAGCCTCGGTCGACCGAACGGCTACGCGGCCGCCAACGGTGCGAGCGGCGCGCTGTCGCGCCGCGTCTCGGCGAACCACGGTGCACGGTCCGCGACGCGCGACGAGCGCACGCGCAGCGTGTCCCTCTGCATTGCTCAGGGACAAGTCGCGTTGCCGCGTCAGACCCAGCCCAAGCCAATCACTCCCCCCAAATCCCCCGAGTCGAGAACCGCGGCGCCCCAGACGCACGCAAATTCTGCCGAGCAATTGTTGCATGTTCGCTCGGAAGTGCCCATCCCGCGATTTGGGCGGCAAGTTTGTGGGCGGGGGGCTCAGGGTGTCTGCAAACGTGGGCGCCCCGGCCGAGTCGAGTGCGTCGCCGGAGCGCGCCTTCGACGAAACGGAAGGTAGCTTGAAACGGCGCGCAAAACTGCCCGGACCGCCGTGCGCGAGCCTTCCAAGTTGGAAACACTGGCGCAGTTCCCCTCGTTGGCGGGCGGCCGCGCCCGCTCTGCGTGAAGGACGGGCCGCCGGCGCTTCAAAGAGGGGGCAGTTCGGCTCCCCGGCCACTTGAAGTGGTGTCCCGAGTAGCGCCGCCGGGCGACTAGGCGACCCGTTCTTGGGCGCGGCGGCTGCGACCGACGACGCCTTCGACGGCCTGCAGCAGCTCATCGCGACCGATGGGCTTTTCCAAGACGGCCGGACTTTCTGCATCGAGGAACTTCCGCGCGTGCGGCGTCACCGCGCCGCCACTGACAAACAGCACCCTGTCCACCAGGTCGGGCTGAAGCTCCTTGAGTCGATGCCACACGGCGACCCCGTCGGTCTTCGGCATCATCAAATCGCAGAGAATCGCGTCGAACGTTTCGCCGGATTCGACCCGCGCCAGGGCGGCGTCTCCGCTGTCGGCTTCGAGAACTTCGTGACTCTTCGACAGGTACCGCTGCAGCGTTCGCCGCACCAGAGGTTCGTCATCGATAACGAGCAAGCGATAGCGGTCTCGAGCGCGGTTGGCGTTGGCGGCCACGGGACGTTGGTGGAGGCCGGGGCTGGATTCCAGCTCCACTCGATGCAGGGCGGTGCGCTCCGGGAAAACGACCTCGAACTCGGTGCCGCGGGCCAACGAGGTCCGAACATGGATATCGCCGCCGTGTCGTCGAACCGTCTCGAGCGAGATTGGCAGCCCCAGGCCCGTGCCGTGCTCGCGCGGCTTGGTCGTGAAAAAAGGAGCAAAGATCCGATCGAGGTGCTCCGGTGCGATGCCGCAGCCGTTGTCCGATACGGTCACGTGAACGCGGTTGCCTACCGAGCGGGTCTTGACCTGCACGAGGTTGTCGTCCCGGCTGCCGTCGCCCACGGCGTGCGCCGCGTTGACGAGGAGGTTGAGGAATACCTGAGCGACCTTTGCGCGATCGAGCGCAATGTCCGGCACGGTCCCCAGATCGAGCTTTAGATCGGCCCTGTGCCGGAGTTCGTTGCCCGCGAGCGCGGCTGCGTTTTCGACCAGGTCGTTGACACTCGTTAGGGCGACGTCGTCGTGCTCAATTCGCGAAAACACGCTCAGGTCTTTGACGACGGCGGCGATGCGGTCGACGCCGAGCAGGCAGTCGTCGACCATTTGTCGCATGTTCTGCAGCTCGGCACGCTGCTCGGGCGAGCATTGATCGCTTAGTTTGTCGATGCAGTCTCGCAGCACCTCGGCGTTGCCGCGCACAAACGTCGCAGGGTTGTTGATCTCGTGGGCGACACCCGCTGCCATTTGGCCGATCGAGGCGAGCCTCTGCAGCTCTTCGGTGCGTTTCGCGCTGGTGGTGTCGCGGCCCACGACGACCGCCCCTATCAGCAAGTCGTCCCCGGCGCGCATCGGTGCCGCCGAAAGCGACATTGGCACGAGCTCGCCGTCGAACCGACACCACATGGTTTCAAACGCGGAAACCGGCACGCCGGAGGCAACCGTTTCGAGCATCTCGGCGTGCTTGTGCCGGTCGCTGGGCGCAGCGAGGGCGGACAGCGCTTTGCCCTGGAGCTCCTCGCGCCGTGCGCCCAGCTGGTGGGCGGCGGCCGCGTTGCAGTGCAGGACGCGGCCGTCGGTGGTGAGAGTGAGAATGACGTCCGTCGAAAACTCGTAGGCAGCGGCGAACATGCGCGCGTTGCGCGCGAGCTCGTGTTTGCTGCTGGCCGCGGCCCCCGCGGCCCCCAGGATAACGCTGCGAACAACCGCCGGCGTGACTCCGGATTTGTGGAGAGAGAAAGCCGCACCCGCTCGACTGAGTCGGCGGCTATTCCCCGAAGCGTTCGTGAGCACAAGCACCGGCAGGTCGGGACGAAACGCCCGGCACAGCTGGATGACGGCGACGACCTGCTCCTCGTTGCCGAGCTCGCAGTCGACGAGAACGCCTTCGACCGGGAGTGCCTGGAGGCGATTGACGCTGTCTTGCTCGAGCAGGACCAGGTCGAACACGCCGCCCTTGCCCGCGGACAGGCGTTCCAGCGGCAAAGGGACGTCGCGTCTTCCCACGACGGCGAGCGAGAGCCGTTTTGGAGCCGGCTGGCCCCGAAGCCGCCGTCCGCGCGTAGCGGCCTTGTTGTCGAACGACATCGGTCTACACCAAGACTCGTCCGTTCTCGGCTTGCCTTTAGAGGCGTGAAACGGCGGCTGAAAATCGTCCGTCGTGATCCTCGGTGGCCGAATTGCACCCCCGTTGGACGGCGCGTCGATCCGTCGTGTCGGTCGGCCGGTTTTGCGTCGCGGTTCTTTCTGTTGGTAACGCCAACAGCCGTTTCGCGAGGCGGCGTCAAAAAAACAGGCGTTCGGCGATCGCTTCTAACCACTCTTATTGACGGCGAAAGGCTGGCGCTAAAGGGATAGGTGTATGAGGCAGATCACCCGACAAGTAGAATCAAGTAGACCCGGCGGCACTTTCTGCCATACCACTACCACCAAGGCCCGGTGGGGCCTTGCGTAATCGAGCCGTCGCTTTTGGAAGGCAAGTCGACGCTGTGTTGACCCCCTTTCGGCCGCGAGGGCGAGTCGTTTGAGGCGTTTTGGGTGGGTAAGGGTGACGGACGGCGGACATTGGGGCTTTCCCCGGACAACGCGCAAACGGGGGGCCAGCGCGCCTTCGGGCGCGGCTGCTTCACCTTGCTCACCTGGCTGTGACCAAGAACCGCCAGTGGGAGGTGATGCATGGAGAGCAAGATCGACAACGTGCTCGTGGTCGGCGGCGGTACCGCCGGCTGGATGACCGCTACCTACCTGAAGAAGTCGTTTCCAGACCTAAACATCACGCTCATTGAGGCGCCAACGATTCCTCGGATCGGGGTCGGTGAGGCAACGGTGCCCAACCTGCAGCGGGTGTTCTTCGACCACCTCGGTTTCAGCGAAGAGGATTGGATGCCGCGGTGCAACGCGGCCTACAAGGTGGCGGTCAAGTTCATGAACTGGAAGTCGCCCCGGGGCTCGGGCGCGACCGACCAGTTTTTTCACCCCTTCGGCATCTTGCCGAACATCGCGAACGTCCCGCTTACTCACTACTGGTTCGATCGCTACCAGCGCGGCGAGCGCCGAGCGATGGACTACTCGTGCTTTGCCGAGCCGGCGGTCTGCGACGCGTTGCGCTCGCCGCGGTTCGAGGACGGCACGCGCGCCGTGACCTATGCGTGGCACTTCGACGCCCACCTGGTGGCGGAGTTTCTCGCCGAGGCCGCCCGAGGGTGGGGGGTAAAGCACATCGTCGGTCTCGTTGAACACGTCAACCTCGACGCCAGCGGCTCGATCGAGTCGGTGCTCACGAAAGACGGGCAAACGCTCGCGGCCGACTTCTTTGTCGACTGCTCGGGATTTCGGGGGCTCCTCATCAACAAGGCGCTTGGCGAGCCGTTCGAAGACATCAGCGACCGGCTCCTTTGCGACAGCGCGGTCGCGAGCTGTGTGCCTCACGACGACGCCCGCCACGGCGTCGAGCCGTACACGTCGGCCATCGCCATGAACGCCGGCTGGACCTGGAAGACCCCGATGTTGGGGCGCTTCGGCAGCGGCTACGTGTACTCGAGCAAGTTTTGCAGCGAAGACAAGGCGGCCAAGGAGTTTTGCGACCTGTGGGGGCTGGACCCCGACACGGCTCCGCTGCGTCGAATTCGCTTTCGAGCGGGCCGCAATCGCCGTGCCTGGGTGAAGAACTGCGCGAGCATCGGCCTGGCGTCTTGCTTTGTCGAACCGCTCGAAGCTAGCGGCATCTATTTCATCTACGCGGCTCTCTACCAGCTCGCGAAGTACTTTCCGGACAAGTCGTTCGACCCGGTCTTGCGCGATCGCTTCAACCGCGAGATCGAAACGATGTTCGACGACACCCGAGATTTTCTTCAGGCGCACTACCTGACGACGCCAAGAGAAGACACGGCTTTTTGGCGAGCGAACCGCCACGAACTGAAGGTGTCCGACTCTCTCGCCGACAAGCTCGAAACGTACCGGTCCGGCCTGGTGGTCAACATGCCGATCGCCGACGAGTCTACGTACTACGGCAGCTTCGAAGCCGAATTTCGCAACTTTTGGACCAACGGTAGCTACTACTGCATCCTCGCGGGCATGGGGTGGCTACCCGACAAGGTGCTGCCCTCTATCGCGCAGCAGTCCGAGTCTCGCGAGCAGGCGGCCCGGGTTTTCGACTCGCTTGACGAGCGCGTTTCACGCCTTGTGAAGGACCTGCCTTCCAACTACGAGGCGCTTCGCCGAGTTCACGGCGTCGAAGCGCAGGAGACGATGGATGAAGCGGCGGCGGAGACGGCCTCGGCGCGGCCGACGACGCAAGTGGCCGTGGCGCCGCCCGGGGCAGCGGCGCCCGCGGAGGACAACGTCCGGGTGTTTGCGCAAAGCGCGCTGTTCGCTCCGTCGTCGCCGGCGACCGGCGGACTTCGGCTAGGCGCGTTTCACAACCACGACGCCCTGGGAGATTTTTTGCCCGACGAAAAAAGCGTCGGGTTTTCATGGCTGGATCTCGCGCCGGGGGCGCAGGCACCGCCCGCAAGGTCTGACAAGCGCGCCCTGGTGGTCGTGTACGGCGGCAGCGGCCATCTGCGAACCGACGCCGAGCGAGAGGTCCGCAGCAACGACATCGTGGCGATTCCGGCAGGCGCCGAGTACACCCTGGGGCCAGCCGGCAAAGACGGGCTGCGCGGTATTGTTGTCGAGTTCGAGGTCGCAACCCGTCGGTCCCTTGCGCGCGGGACAATTCCGGTACCGGAGTTTGACGACCGGGGGCAAGACGTCGTCGTCGAAGCCAGGTCGATTGAGACGCTCCTGGCGCGCAACGAAGAAAAGTTGAGTGAGTGGCTCAAGGGGCCCTTTTTCACAATGCTGCGCGACGGAACCCTCGACGATCCGTCCCGTCGGGCGGTGTTTCTCGGGTGCATTCAGGTCGTCTCCGATGCGTTCCAGCAAATCATGCTGGGCCGGCAGGCCACCTGCAGCGACCCGCGGTTTGCGCCGGTGTTCTTCGAGCACCTTCGCGAGGAGATCGGTCACAACACGCTGCTCGCGGCTCGCCCGGCCAGCGTGGGAGTTTCAGACCCGATCTTGGTCGCGACCGCAAACTGGTTTGCCCACCGCATGTTCGTGGCCGACAACGCCGACAAGGCGGTGCTGGTTCACTTGATTCTCGAGGCGGCCGGGCACCATTTTCACAGCTTCGCGCTGTCGGAAATCGGCGAGGTGGGCGAGTCGTACTACGAGGTGCACGCGCATCACGACGAAGAACACACCGAGATGGGAATCGAGCTGATTCGAGGCCTTGATTCCAAGACCTACAGCCATCTGCACGGAGTGCTCGAGCACGGCTGGAAGATGTTCGAGGAAATGACCGTGCGCATCACCAAGGTAGTGCGCGCAACTCCAGGCATCGAAGCGCTAGCGGCAAACGACACCGAGAGACTCACGAACGCGAGCGAAAGGGGCGAGAAATGAGCCAGCAAATCGACCGACGTAAACTCAACATTGCGAGCGATCCGGGCGTTTTCGTCGTGTCTCGCGGCGACATTCGCGCGATCGAAAGCGTTGAACAAGACGGCGTGCGCCACATGTTGGGCGAGCTGCGCGACTTTCGCTGGGAAGACCGCCTCGCGGGTTTCATCCCCCCCGAAGATCAGCTCTCGCTGAGCTGGGTCGCGCTCAAGGCGGGGGAGACGCTCCCTCCGCACACGCACCCGATTCAATCGATGATGGTGTTTCACGCTGGAAGCGGTCGAGTGATCGGCGATCTTGAGCAGGACATCAGCGCCGGCGATGTGGTCGTTGTGCCGCCGGGGCGCGAACATGGGTTTGTCGCTGGTCCCTCGGGATTGTCGGCGCTGTCGGTTCAGTTCGGCGAGGGGCTCTACACCAACCCCGACAACGCGCGGGTCGTGTTCTCCGATGACGGCGTGACGCTGTCCCAGCTTCTCGAGCACAATCAGCGACGCCTTCGCGAGTTTCAGGCGTCCGATCTATTCCGCGCGGTGAAGACCAGAGGCCTTGGCCAGGGTGAGCTCGCCGCGGCCGCCGTATCCGCCTGGGGGCGACACACGGAGGTGCTGGCTGCCCGGTGCGCCGACGGGGGCGTCGAAAGGGCTGGCGCGGATGCGGCGCCGGCAGACGAGGAGTTCCCGGACGCGGCGGTTGAGGCCATCTTGACGTGGTTTTCGTACCGCATGCTCGTGCTGGACCGCGTGGAACGAGTCGCGCTGGTGCGGCTTGTGTCGTCGCCGGCCTGGGCCGCGTATCAATCGTGCGAGAGGCAAGCGCGGGCAAAGGCAGGTGTCGGGGCACCCGCCGCGGAGGTGGTCGCGCCTCAGGCAGACCTGGCGGGGATTCCGGTCCAGTCGCCGGCCACGTACAAACGCATCAAGGACATCCTCGATGAGGCCTGGGACATGTTGCAGGCGTTGTCCAGCCGCGTGGTTGAGCTCTCGGTGGAGCGGGGCTGACGGCCATGGCCAACAACACGATCGGCCGCTCTCTAACCCTGGAGAACTATCCGTACAAGTCGCGGCGGATTCCCCTTGTCGCCGCCCGCGGAGTGGTGGCGACCAGCGAACCGCTGGCCGCGCAAGCGGGACTGCGAATTCTGCAGGCTGGCGGCAACGCCGTCGACGCCGCGATTGCCGCCGCGGCGGCGCTGACGGTGGTTGAGCCGACCTGCAACGGAATCGGCGGCGATGCTTTCGGACTGATCTGGGACGGACAGAAACTGCACGGCCTGAACGGATCGGGCAGGGCCCCGGCCGCGCACACACCCGGGCTCTATGAGACCTTGGGGCACCAGCACATTCCGTCCCGGGGGTGGTTGGCCGCAACCGTGCCGGGCGTACCGGCGGCATGGGGCGACATGCACGCGCGCTTTGGGCGTCTGCCTTTGCGCGAGATTTTTGCCCCGGCGATCGAGTACGCGCGGGATGGCTTTCCCGTTGCTCCCATGACGGCCCTTCGCTGGCAGGCCGCGGCTGCTCGCTTCGCACGCAGCAACGTGAGCGACCCCGCACTCCGGCCGTGGCGGGATACCTTCACGCGAGACGGGCGCGCCCCCGAGCCGGGCGACCTTTGGTCCATACCGGATCTTGGCGGAACGTTCGTCGAGCTGGCGGAGTCCGGCTGCGAGTCCTTCTACCGAGGCGCGCTTGCCGAGAGGTTCGCCGACTTCGCGGCCCAGACGGGTGGCTACATCACGAAGGCCGATCTGGCCGCTCACCAAAGCACCTGGGACGACCCGATTTGCACGTCCTACCGCGGCCACGACGTTTGGGAGATGCCGCCGAATAGCCAGGGGATTGCCGCGCTCACCGCCCTCAACATCCTCGAGGGCTTTGACCTGGCGAAGTACCCAAGAGACTCGACCCAGAGTTACCACCTGCAGCTCGAGGCCGGAAAAATCGCCATGAGCGACGCGTATCGCACCGTGGCCGATCCGAGTGCCTCGGACGTATTGGTCCAGGAACGCCTGGACGGTCGATGGGCAGACCAGTGGCGGTCGCAGATCGGCGACGCGGCATTGACGCCGCCGCATCACGACGCGGAGCAGAGCGGGACCGTTTACCTGTGCGCCGCCGATGCCGACGGCATGATGGTCTCGTTCATTCAGTCCAACTTCGCTGGCTTTATGCTCGGGTTCGGCTCGGGGGTCGTGATTCCGGGCACGGGCATCGCTGTGCACAGTCGCGGCTGCGGGTTCACCCTCGAAGAAGGACATCCGAACCAGCTCGCCCCGGGCAAGCGCCCGTTTCACACGCTGGCGCCGTCCTTCCTCACGCGGGAAGGACGAGCCATCGGCCCGTTCGGCATCATGGGCGGGCCCATTCAGCCTCAGGCCCACGCGCAGTTCATCGTGAACGAACTCGACTACGGCATGAACCCGCAGACGGCGCTGGACGCGCCGCGATTTCAGTGGCTCAACGGCAAAGCGGTCGAGGTGGAACTCGCGGTGCCCGGGGAGATCATGCAGGGCTTGCTCGCGCGCGGCCACCAGGTCAGACCGTGCGTTGAGTTCGCGGCAACGCCGCCGCAGCTTCGCGACGGCTTCATTGGATCGAGCGCGCTCATTGCCAGCGGCGACTTTGGAAAAGCCCAGATGATCCGCCGCGGAGAGAACGGCGTCTATGTCGCCGCCACCGACTGGCGGTCGGACGGATGCGCGGTCGGCTTCTAACGGTCCGCTAGTTGGTCCACTCGAGTTCGAACCGTGCACCGTCGGTGTACGGAGTCTCGAGCGACCAGCCATGGATTGTCGTTCGGCTCACGGGCTTGCCCATTCTCTGGAGCACGAACGTTACGAAACCGGCCGCGGTGCACGGGACGTGGTCGAAACCAGTCATGCCGTAGGCGTGGCACACGAGCTTGTGGCCGCTGAGTTCGGAGACCAGTTCGCCCTGGCTGCAGTCGCGGCTCCAGATGGCCGGAATCTTCTTTGCGAACAAGCCGGGCGTGAGGATCTTCATCAAAATCTTGAGGAAGGAATTCGTCGCTTCTTGCGCCATGAAGACGCCGCACGCGACCAGAAGCTCGCGAGCCTTTTCCTCGTCGCCATCGGACGTTTTCGCGATGGCGCGCGTGAGCTCGGAAAAGACGGACACGGGACACCAGTCCGCGTGCTTCGTCGTGTCGAGCGCTCTCTGCGCCTCGGGTGAAAAATCGGCGAATACCCGTTTTGACTCAGCGTCGCCAAGCAGGCCTTCCAGGTATCTCGCCGCGTGCATCACCATGTAACCCCGGACGCAAAAGTCTTCTGTCACTTCGGTACTCACCTCGTCCCCCTTTCGTGCCGGCGCACTGCTTCGCGCGCCGCCCGTATCCATCGCCCCTTCGCTACCATTGGAAGGAGACTCCCCTCGAACCGAACGACCGCCTTCCCCTGCGGTCGCCTCTTTCGATCAGTGTCGCACGAGCTGGCCAACTCCCCAATGGCGTTCGCCAGATGGCTGTCTGTAGGCCCAATGACCAGGATGTCTGGCGCGGTGGGGGAACGGTCTAGCGGTTCTCGAGTTGCCGTCGTCGCGCGTAGGCCGCACGGCGTTCCTGCACGCGCCGACGGTCTTCTTCCACGATGGTGCGCAGCGCGACTCGGAGGGTGCGGAATGTGCGCACGCCTTCGATTTCGATACCCATGTGGACCAGGGTCTGCGCCACGGTCGGCGTTAGACCGGTGAGCGCGCACTCCGCGCCGAGCAAGCGCGCCGCGCGAGCCATGCGAACGAAGTGGTCGGCAGTGCCGGTATCCATGACCTCGATGCCCGTCACGTCAATGATCGCGTAGGCCGCCTTGGAGCGCGCGATGGACTCGAGAAGTTCTGTGGTCATGTCGGCGCTGCGCGCTGTGTCCACGATTCCAACGACGGGTAGACAAAGAACGCTCTTCCACACCTCGAGGATGGGCGTTGAAAGTTCGCGGATCGCCTCGCTTTGGCGCTCGATGGTTTCGAGTTTGGCTTCCAGATCGCGCCGGTAGTCGACGCTGCGTTTTTGTTCGGCCTCGAGAGACGCGATCATGTCGTTGATGCCGCGAAGCAGCGGCTCGAGTTCGGGCGCCGCGTCTTCGACTTCTATTCTCGTTGAATAGTCGCCGAGCTCTACGTTCGACAACGCCAGCAGGACGTCCGTCACACGATCAAGTAAGTGCTGGTCGGATGAATTCACCGCTCCCCCCGTGCCGGCGGATACCACCGACGTATCAAGAGTCTCTGTGACGCATGTCTTCTGTCAAGCCAGGGCGTGATCGTGGAAGTCGCGCGCAGTGCTTTCAAAGCATCGTCGCGACGGGCAAGAGCGTGCGCACAACGTCAGCGTTGCGCGCACCGAGTGCGCAACGGTCCGGACCTTGGGTTCGGTCTTTCGCAATGGCCGACGTGGCTGCGAGAAACTGCATTTGTTGCCGACGAACGACGCGTAGAGGCGTCGGGCCATTGACCCGACTGAGGGCGATTGCTAGCGTCCTCTTTGCGCGAGTTCGCAGGTGAACACAGCGCGTGGGTGTTGGTGGCGTTGGCGACGCAAGTCGCGGCGCAGGTGATGGGGACAAATTCCGGTGGGGGAGGCAGTCAGGGTTCGCCCGTCTGGTTGGGATGGAAGACGCGTCTGAAGAACTGCTTCGCGTCTTGCAACGCTACTTGTCGAACGTGAACGCGCGGTCGATCTTGAGCCGCGCGATGCGTACGGCTGGCGTTCGCGGACGGACGGTGCCTCGAGAGAGCGTGCCGGATGTAGCGACGCGGGCCCAGCGGGCCGCCGGGTTGTTCGTGTCGCGAGACGACCTGCGCAAGATGGACGCCGAGCTCCGCGCGATTTGGCAGACCGAAGAGGTTCAGTCGGAGACCATCGACATTTTCGCCGAGTACCATATTGTCGATGCGCGAACCCGAGCCCGGGAATTGTGCGCCATGATGGGGGCGCGACGACTGGTGTCGCAGAAGGTTGCGACGGTCGTTAGCGAACTTGCCCGCAACATCGCCCTCTACACGCCCGGTGGAACGATTGAGCTCATCCCGAGGCAGGGGCCGACTCGGATGTTGATTCGCGCATCGGACCAGGGGCCTGGCATCAAGAACCTGGACGAGGTTCTGTCGGGCAACTATCGGAGCTCGACGGGGCTTGGCCGCGGATTGTTGGGCACAAAAGGTGTCTGCGACCGTTTCGAGGTCGATACTGGCGGTTGGGGAACCACCATCGAGGCGGAGATTCGCATATGACGCTCGCAGTGGCGTTCACGACGGAGCCATGTCCCGGCCAAACGGAGAACGGCGATGCCATCGTGGTGCGAAACGAAGGGGATGACCATCTACTGGCGGTCGTCGACGCACTCGGACACGGTCCCGGCGCCGCCGTTGTGTCCCGGGCTGCGGTCGAATATCTCGAGGGCGTCGACCTCCGGGACGACGTCGAGAAGCTCATGCTCGGCCTCGGGGGCGCGCTCCAGGGCACGCGAGGGGCTCAGGGGATGATCTGCACGGTAAGGGGACGCGCGCTGCAGGGCTGCGGAGTCGGCAATGTCGAAATGCGCGTGCACGGCACTCGGGTACCGGTTGTGCTGACGCCGGGCATCTTGGGAGGCCGCGTGCGCCGGCATCGAGTGTTCGACTCCGACCTTGCCGAAGGTGACCGGTTGGTCATGTTTTCCGACGGAATCTCGATGCGCTTTCCGCTCGCGGACCTGGCCGAGCGTTCGGCGCAGGAAGCATGCGATCACGTCTTCGGCCAACACCGACGGCAACACGACGATGCGAGCATCTTGATTGCCGACGTGATGGGGTGAACTGGAGGCCGGCTTGGCGAGCTACGAACGGATACCGACGATACGCATCTGGGACCTGGTCCTGGTGCCGCTGCAAGGTGAAATCGGCGACGAACTCGCGGCCAACATGAGCCACGACGTTCTGGAGGAAATCCACGGCTCGGAAACGCGGGGCCTTGTTATCGACGTCACCGGGCTGTGGCTGCTCGACAGCCACATGTGTTCGGTTCTGTCGCGCCTGGCGTCGTCGGCCGCGCTGATGGGGGTCGAGACGTACCTCTGCGGCCTGACGGCAGACATTGCGATGACTCTTCAGGCTATGCGCCTGGACCTGCCCGGCGTGATGACGGTTTCTCGCCTCGAACAGGCATTCGAACGGCTCGGGGTTCTCGCCCCGCTGGCGTTTCTCGAGGCCACCGAGGAAGACCTCGAAATGTCACAAGTCGCCGAGGAAGAGAACTAGCCGAGCCGGCGGCCGGCGAACGAGACGCTACCAGACGGAGTTGCTTACCTATGGCTGATTCAGATGCGCCGAACGCGGACGAGCTAAAGAGCGCTCTTCGCCACCTTACCGAGGTAGTGAAGGCGGTCGGCGAGGGCGAGTTGGATCGACGCGCCACGGTCAAGCAGGCCGAGGATCACCCGGTGGGGGCTCTGGCTTTCGGAGTGAACTCCATGGTCGAGGCCCTCAGCTCGGCTCGCTCCGAGGCCGACAAGCAGTTGGGACAACTCGAGGAGCGTCTCGCTACCATCGAGGCCCAGCGCGAGGCCATTCGAGAGCTGTCCACGCCGATTATTGAAGTTTGGAAGGGCGTCTTGTGCATGCCCGTCGTCGGCATCCTGGACAGTATGCGCGCCGGGGAAATCACGACCGAGCTCCTGCACGCGATCGTCGATCGCGGAGCGGCGTACGTGATCATCGACATCACTGGCATTGATGTCATGGACACAAACACCACGGACCACTTCATGCGTCTCGCTCGTTCGGTGCGTCTGCTGGGCTCCGAGTGCGTCCTTTCCGGGGTGAACCCCAGCGTCGCGCGCACGGTGGTGGAAATGGGGATGGAGTTGGCGGACGTAAAGAGCCATCGAAGCCTGCGCGAGGCCCTGGCCGAGTACGTGCGCACGGGCGAACGGAAACGGCGTCCGGCCGGGGGCGCCAGTGGTGACGGCCGCCGCGGCTGAGCGGCAGAAAGGCTCGACGTGGGTGAAGCGCTGGCGCAGGTGACGCATGACGAACTCTTGACGCGGGTAGCGGACGTGCTGCTCGCGCTTTCCGACGTGTCCCTCGGCGACTACGGGGTTCGCGTCGAGGTGCGAGACGACGACGACGCGCACGTTGCTCAGTTGTTTTCGGGCATCAACGGCATGATCGAGGCTCTCGGCGAAGAGCACAAGCGCATCGACGAGTACCGGGCGGAGCTCGAAGGGAAGGTCGAGACCATCGAGCGGCAAAGCGAGGCCATACGCGAGCTGTCGACACCGATTCTCGAGGTCTGGCAAGGCGTTCTTTGTCTGCCCGTCGTCGGAATCGTGGACACGGCGCGCAGCAGCGAAATGACGAGTGAACTGCTGCAGGCGATCGTCGAAAAAGAGACTCGCTGCGCGATCATTGACGTCACCGGCATCGACGTCATGGATACCAGCACCGCCGAGCACTTCATTCGCATCGGCCACTCGGCCCAGTTGCTGGGGTCTCGCTGCGTTCTCACCGGCCTCAACGCCACGATCGCGCAAACGGTCGTGCACATGGGTGTCGACCTCTCCGGCATTATCACGTACCGGACGCTGCGCGACGCGCTGCAGGCAGAGATCGGCGGACGGCCTCGAACGAGCAAACTCGTCTAGTGCCCGGACTCGTGGGCGGTGACGCGTCAGTCGTCATCCTTGCTGTCCGCGAGGAGATTGACGTGTTCACGGCGAGACGTCGAACGGGAGAGTTCGCCGAGGCGATGGGGTTTGGGCGGGTTGCCGTTTCCGAGTTGGTCATCGCTTCTTCCGAGCTGGCCTGGAACATCGTCAAATACACCCCGGGTGGCGACATCACCCTGTCCTCGGTCGAACGCGACGGCGACCTCGCGCTCGAGATTGCGGCTCGAGATACCGGGCCACCGTTTCGCAACTTTCGCGCCGCAACCGTGGACGGCAACGATGACCAGGGGCCGATTGATCCGGTCGCGCTGTGGAAGCGCCGCGGGATTGGAGGCGGCCTGGGAGCGGTTCTTCGGTTCACCGATGAGCTCGTATGTCGCTCGGTAGAGGGGGGCAAAGTCGTGGTAGCGGTGCGATACCTGTCGCGGCAGCGCACCTGAGCGCAGGGCGCAGCGAGGCTGCTACAGTCCCGCGATGCACATCGACGTAACGGGCAGCGGGCCGACCGTCGTACTGGTTCACGGCAGCGCAGCTGACGCCGATACCTGGTCTATACAGAAGCGCACCCTGGCCAGGCGGCTTACTCTGGTTGCGTACGATCGCTTCGGCGCGACGCGGTCGCCCGTGCCGTCGGGCCACACGGCGTACTCGGTCGAGGAGCACGCGGCGGACCTGGGCCAGGTCATCGAGCGCCACGCCGGGGGCGCCGCCGTCGTTTGCGGCTCGAGCTTTGGCAGCGTGGTCGCCCTCGAGCTCGCGCGCACCCAGCCGGACCGAGTTCGCGGCCTCGTAATGATCGAGCCGCCCATGGGCCCGGCCGACGGCCGACCGGTCGGCGACGGCAGCTTTCGCGCCGAGTTCGACCGGCGTTTTGCCGAGCGGGGCGGCCCGGCGGCGGCCGAGTACTTTCTGCGCTCGGTTCTCGGTGACGAGCCGGTCGACCGCATGCCGGCCGCCTGGCGCGAGCGCGCGTGCGCTCAGTACGAACAGATCCGACTCGACGCCGACGCGCTCATGGCCTACCGGCCGCGCTACGCCGAGCTGAGCACCCTCGCCACGCCCGTGCTGTTGTGCGGAGGGGCCCGCTCCGCTCACCTCTTTGGCCCGACTCTCGACAGTCTCGAGCGCGCCTTGCCGATCACCCGCCGAGAGACCTTTGCTGCGGGCCACATGCTCCACGCCGAAGCCTTTCGCCGCTTCAACGAAACCCTGGTCGAGTTCGCCGCCGAATTCGCCGATTGACTACCGCGGAATCGGTTCGTTGGCCTTGCGGCACTGGTCGCGGTAGTCCTCGATCACGCGCAGGAACACTTCGGTTAGGTCCGGGTCGAACTGGGTGCCCGCGCACCGGTCGAGCTCGTCGACGGCCATGTCGTGGGGCAGGGCGCGGCGGTACGCGCGGTCGGAGGTCATGGCGTCGTAGGCGTCGGCCAAAGCGACGATGCGGCCGAGCAGCGGAATGCCGTCGTTCATCAGGCCCTGGGGATATCCGCCGCCGTCGAAGTGCTCGTGGTGGCACCAGCACCCGTCGATCAGGTTGCGCATGAACGGAATGGGCTCGAGGATGCGCTTGCCCTTGGCCGGATGCTCGCGGAACATCTTGACCTCTTCGGGCGTGAGCTTGCCGGGCTTGTTGAGCTTGTGTGAATCGATGCCGAGTTTGCCGATGTCGTGCATCAGGCCCGCCTGCACGATGACGTCGACCTCGTGCTCGGGCAGCTGGATGCCCTCGGCGATGAGGCGCGAGTAGATCGCCACGCGTTCGCTGTGGCCGCGCGTGTAGCCATCGGCCTCTTCCAGCGCGTGGGCGAACCCGACGATGGTTTGGCGGAAGTTTTCCTCGAGGGATTGATTCGCGGTTTCGAGGTCGCGGTTCTTGATGACCAGGTCGTCGTACAGCCGCGCGTTTTCGATGCTGGCCGCGGCCCGACTGGCCAGGATCGACATCATCTTGCGCATGCCTTCGTCGAACTTCTTGCCGCGCGTGAACGAAAACACGTTGAGCATGCCAATCATTCGATTGGCGATGCGCAGAGGCACCGACGAGAACGACACCAGCTTGCTGTTGCTGCCGGAGAAGAACCGATTGGCCTTCAGACCGTGGGCGAGCACGTGCTGCCCCGACCGAAAGCACTGGGCCAGCGCCTGCAGATCCGGGCTGGGCAAGGAGCCCGGGGTCTCCAGGGCTTCGTTGAGGATCTTGATGCGCTCTTCGAACTTGCCGGTGCTCGGGTCCTGCAGGTGCAGGGTCGCCACGTCGGCGTCGATCTCGCGCACGATGGCGTTGATGATGACGTCGAGCACGTGCTCGAGGTCGAGCGAGGTCGCGATTGCCTCGCTCACCTTGTAGAGCGTGAGCGCCTCGCGCAGGCGAACGTTTTCGGCCTGCAGCGCCTGGCGCTCGAGCCCGCGCTGAACGACATGGACGACTTCCTCGACCTTGAAGGGCTTGAGGATGTAGTCGTAGGCGCCCTTCTTCATCGCCTCGATGGCGGTCTCGACGGTGCCGAAGCCCGTCATGATGACGGTGAGCACGTTGAGCCCCTCGGTGGCGATGGTCTCGAGGAGTTCGAGGCCACCGACCCGGGGCATTTTGAGGTCCGAGATGACCATGTCGTAGGGCCGCATGCGCAGCTCGGTGATGGCGCGCTCGCCATCCTCGACGCTCCTGACCAGGTAGCCCTCCATGGTCAGGAACTCCGACAAGATCTCGCGGATAACCTTCTCGTCATCGACGACGAGGACGCGAGCTGATGACTCTGAGGGAGCGACTGCCAAGTCGTCAGCCACCTGTCGCTTCTTCAGCGGCCTGCTGGGCCTTTTGCCATTCGCCCCGGGCCGATAGCGAGCTCTTTCGCTCGCGCTCGGAGAGGGCCTTGAGGCGCTGCGCGCTCTCGGACCGCTCTTTGGCCTGGCTGCTGAGTTCGCCGAAGTCGACCCCGGGGGGCTTGATGTTCTTTTGCTGCGCGACCTTGCCCATGGCCTGGTAGTAGCCGGCTTCCTTGGAGTACATGTTCTGCTCGGCCCAGATGAGCTTCACGTCGAGGTATTCCTTGTGGGCCTCGAGGTACTCGATCTGTTTGCCGATGGCGCGCTTGTTGAGAAGCGCCCCGCGAACGGCGGTCGACGCCTCGCTGATGCGAGAGCCCTCGTTGGACTTGTCGGCCGTCTCTTTCTTTTTCTCGGCGGTCTGCTCGTCGAGCTTGGCCTTCTCGTACTCGTTGCGAGCGACTTCGAGCTCGGACAGAGTCTCGTCGAGCTCGGTCTGCACCTTGGCGCGCTCGGCTTTGGCGATGGCCCATTCGTTGTTGGCTTCGAACACCGCTTGCTTTTCCTCGATCGGCACGGCAGCGATGTGCATGTCGTCGAATCGCTGGGACAGCGGTTCGGGCTGTTCGAGGCCACCGCCGCCACAGGCGACGGCAGTGAGCAGCAGCAGTGAAAACACGGTTGGCGAGGTCCCGACAGTACGCATGTTAGGTCATTCTCCCGATATGAGCGCGAGGTTACTACGGCCCTGCGGCGGTTGTCAGCTGGCCGGGAGTGGACCTTTCGGACGGTCTGCCTGCTACCATGTGGGCTTGTCATGACGAGCCTGCTCGCGGTCGATGTCGGCAACACGAACACGGTCCTCGGCCACTTTGCGGGGGGCGAGCTGGTCGCCCACTGGCGCGTGGAAACCAACGAGAACCGCACCGCCGACGAGTATGCGGTGCTGCTGCGCGACCTGATGTCGCTGGGCGGCTTCGACTGGCGCGGCATCGAAAGCGGGATCATCTCGTCGGTGGTGCCGACCGCGGTTTACGCCATCGAGTCGCTGTTTCGCCGACATCTCGAGCGCCCGGCCCTGGTCGTGGGACCCGGCATCAAGACCGGGATGCCCATCAAGTACGAGAATCCGCGTGAAGTCGGGGCCGATCGCATCGTCAACGCCGTCGCCGCCTACGAGTCCTGCAACCGGGGGTGCGTGGTGGTCGACTTCGGCACCGCCACCACCTGGGACGTCATCAGCCCCAAGGGCGAGTACCTCGGTGGCGTGATTGCGCCGGGCATTCAAATCAGTGCCGAGGCCCTGTACCGTCACGCGGCCAAGCTGCCGCGGGTCGAGATCCACCGCCCGCAGCAGGTGGTCGGTCGCAACACGGTGTCGTCGATGCAGTCGGGTATGTTGTTTGGATACAGCGGCATGGTCGACGCCGTGGTCGAGCGCATTGGCCGCGAGGTCGCCTTCGAGCCGCACTGCATCGCCACCGGCGGCCTCGCGCGGCTCATCGCCAAGGAGGCGCGCTCCATCAAAGAGACCGACGAGCTGCTCACGCTCAAAGGGCTCAAGCTGCTCTTCGAACGAAACGTCTGACCATGGCTCTCGAACATACTCCGCTCGACCCGTCTGCTCTCAGTCCCGCCGCGCAAAAGGCGGTGGGCGGCGGGCCCATGAAGATGATGGCGGCCCGCGGACTGGCGCCTCTGCCGAATCCGGTGGACCTGGTTTCGGTGCTGTACCAGCTGGCCTGCGACGCCGACCCGAAGATCAAGGCCGCGGCGGCCAAGTCCGCGGCCGACCTGCCCGACAAGATTCTGGGCGGCGCCCTGGGCAACGCCGCCCTGGACCCGCGCGTCCTCGACTTCTACGCCGCCAAGGTCCCGGGAGACGGGCCGCTCATCGAGATGGTCCTGCTCAATCAGGGCACCGCCGACGAAACGATCGCCGCCCTGGCCGGCAAGCTCGGCGAGGCGCAAATCGAGATCATCGCCGGCAACCAGGAGCGGCTTCTGCGCTTCCCGGCCATCATCGGCGCCATGTACATGAACCGCCAGGCGCGCATGTCGACCGTCGATCGCGCGGTGGAGCTCGCGGTTCGCAACGACGTCAAGGTGCCGGGCATTCCAGCCTGGAACGAGGTGGTCCAGGCCGTCATGGGGGGCGGCGAGGCCGCGGAACCCTCGCCAGAAGTGGACGCGCTGTTCGAAAAAGTCGCCAGCGCCGTAACCGACGACCCCGATGAGACGAAGAAGGGAGCGCCGGCGTCAAAACCGGACCCCAAAGACGTTCCGATCAACGACATGACCATCCCGATGAAGATTCGACTGGCAATGATGGGAAACAAGTTTTCCCGCGGCCAGTTGATCCGGGACACCAACAAAATGGTCGTGATGGCGGCCATCAAGGCGCCCCAGGTCACCGACCTGGAGGCGATGAAGTACGCCGGCAACGCCAGCCTTCCCGAGGAAGTGATGGCGTACATCGCGTCGCGTCGCGACTGGACGAAAAAGTACGGCGTGAAGCTCGCGCTGGTGCAAAACCCGAAAACTCCATTGGCTGCGTCCATGCGCCTGCTGCCACACCTGCGCACCAAGGACAAGCGCACCGTGGCTCGGTCCAAGGGCATTCCCACCGCGCTGGCGGCGCAGGCCAAAAAGCTCATGGCCTCAGGTGGAGGCGCCAAAAAATAGCGTTCGGCCGTCGTTCGTGGCCCGCATCGGCATGGCCCTGGCCGCGCCGCGGCGGGCGCTAACGATAGCGGCACGGCCGGAAAACGCCGGGCGCGCGGGCTCCGACGCGGCGGCGGCCATGTTTCTGCTGCTGTTGGCCGCCTACCTCACCGAGGTGGTCGCGGGCGTGTACCTGATGGCGTCCGACGGGTTCGGCTTTGGCCTGCGCGCGCTCGGAATGCTGGTCAGCCGCGTGCTCATGCGCGACCTGGCGTTCGTGGTGCTGGCCGGCGTCGCGATTTTTGCCGCCAGCCGCGACCGCCAGCTCGGTCGCGACTTCGACCTGGCGTCGGTGGCTTACGTGCCCGTCGCGGCCGTGAAGCTGGTCACATCGCTGCTGATTCTCGGCCTTGACGTGCCGTCCCCGTCGCCGGTCACGCAGGTAGCGGCGGTCGTGGCCTACGGCTGGGGCGGCGGGCTCGTCGCCCTGGCGGTGTGGCAGAGCCGCCGCGCGCCCGAGACCCTCGCGACCGAGCGCCCGGCGCGGGCCCGGCTGGCCGGTTGGCTGGCAGTCGGGGTCTTTGGACTGGGCCTCGCGGGCCACGGGGCGTTCGTGGCCCGCCATTGGAACGCCGTGCGGCCGGTGGTATCGGGCGACCCGGCCCCCGGCTTCACCGCGCCCCGGGCCGACGGAGGCGCCGCGGTCAGCCTGGAGACCCTGCGGGGCAAGGTCGTGGTCGTGGATTTTTGGGCGACCTGGTGCGGACCGTGTCGGGACTCGATGCCGCTCATCGAGCGGGTGTATCAGCGATTCATGGGCGACGGCCTGGTTGTCCTGTCGGTCAACACCGAGGGGAGCGGCCGCGCGCCCGAGGCTCTGGCCATGGCGTCGCGCCTCGGCGTGACGTCGCCGGTCCTGGTGGACGAGGGCGCGATTTCGAATCGCTACATGGTGACGACAATTCCCCACCTTGTCGTGGTCGACAAGCGAGGCGAGATTCGGGCCGTGCACCGGGGCCTGCATCGCGGCGCCGAGGGCGAGCTCACCGAGCTCATCGGCGGCCTGCTGCGCGAGTGAACGGGGCGCTCACAGGGGCTCGCAACGAACGCGTGGCGGCCCGGCAAACTCCAGGCGATTCGCTCAATTACCCGTGAGAATCTCGCTCGCCCGAAGGCGCGGGAAATTGGTTTGCCACAAGGCCGCGTGATACGCTGCGAGCGTGCGTCTCGGTAGCTGTATCGCCATCGAGCTCGCGATTGGGGTAGGGCTCACCGCAGCCACAGCGACGGGGGCGCTCTACGGCGTTCGCGAGCTACAGTCCGTGTGGGCCAAACCCGCCGCCGCGGCGACTGTCGACACGCGGGTTGCCGCGGCCGAAATCGCGCCGCTCGCGGACTCGGAGTTTGCCGCGCCGGCCAACCTGCAGCCGGCGGCGCGCCCGCTCACCGTGTTCGACGGTGTGGCCGACGACGTGCTTTTGGAGCCGCTTCGCACCGGCAAGATCGTCAAGGTCAAGGTCAACAAGGGCGGCTCGTCGATCTCGCTTCGCCTCGACTTCGACAACGGGTCCCGCGCGGCGTTCAAGCCCAACCAGACCAACATGCAGACGATTCCGCGCAAGGAAGTCGCGGCGTTTCGCATCAACCGGCTGCTTGGGCTCAACTCGGTGGCCCCGGCCGTCGGCCGCGAGTTTCACTGGGACGACATCGTCGCGGCGCTGGCGCCGGACCACCGCTTTCACCTGCCGAGGCTCCAGGCCGAGATGGTGCGCGACGACGGGTTCGTGGCCGGCGAACTCTCCTGGTGGATTCCCGTCATCACCCACGCCGAAATCACGCGCTTTCGCATCGACAGCGTCGAAGGCATCGTCACCTGGAAACGCTACCTGGCCGCGGGCGGCAAGATTCCGCCGCGCGCACGGCCGATGGCCGCGCAAATCAGCGACATGTTGCTCTTCGACTTCGTCATCAACAACATGGACCGGTGGTCGGGCGGCAACACGCGCGCCTCGGCCGACGGGTCGACGCTCTACTTCATGGACAACACACTCTCCTTCGGGGTCGACCCCGATGGTCATCCCAAGTCGCTCGTGTACCTGCAGCGCGCGCAGCGCTTTTCGCGCTCACTCGTGACCGCGCTGCGCAACCTCGACCGCCGGCAGCTGCGGGCCGCCCTCGACCACGACGTCGAGCCGTTCGACGAGCTGCTCACCGACGGCGAAGTCGATTCGGTGCTTTCGCGGCGCGACGTGGCTCTCGACTACATCGGTCAGTTGATCGAGCTGCACGGCGAGGCCGAGGTACTGGTGTTCCCGTGACCGACGCCATCTGTCCAACCTGCGGCAAGCTCATCGACCCGGCGCGGGCGCCGGTTGCGCGCATTCGCGAGGGGCGGGTGCTCACCTACTGTTCGACCGAGTGCGCCGATGCCGAGGCGTCTGGCCGCGTGCCCGCGGTGGTCGCGAGCGGCGCCCGCGGCGAGGAGACCGAAGGCTCCAAGGCCTGGTATCGCGAGGGCGAGGCGCTCGCCCGCCGGCCGCGCACCCAGTCGAGCGGGGCGCCGGTTGCGGTTCCGCGAGGCCACACCTGGGACGAGGCTGCCAGCGCGGCTGCGGCGGCAGAAGCGGGGGCCGGCGCGGTCGACGCTGCCGCGCTATCGCCCCGCGGGGGGGCCGGTCGGCGCCTGCCGATCGCCATCTTTGGCGTGCTGGCCGCCGCGGGGGTCGCGCTGATCGGCATGGAGCTCCTCGGCGGCGGCGGCGACGACGATGCCGTGGCCGGGGAAGCGGCGGCCTTGCCAAGCGAGGTCGAGCCGGCTCCGGTGGAGCCGCCCGCCAAAAAACTCACGCCGAGCGAAGCCGCGGCCATCGCCGCCGATCCGGAACTGGTCATCGACCGGGACAAGGCGCGGGCCACGGCGGTCAAGCTGCTCGAAAAGCGCCTCGAAAGCTCGGGGGCGCGGGCGCGCAATGCGGCCGCCATGGCGCTGTCCCGGCTTGGCGATCCGCGGGCCACCAAGGTCCTGGCCGAGGCCATCTCCGACGAAACGAGTTTTGCGCGCCGACACCAAATGGCGTTCGCGCTCGCCCGCGCCGACGACCCGCGCGGCGTCGAGGTCTTGAAAGCGGCGCTTGGCTCGAGCCGGCGCGACGAGCGCACCGACGCCGCCAGCCGCCTCGCCGAGCTGGGAGACGACTCGGGCAAAAAGCAGCTCGACACGCTGATGAACAACAAGCGCCTCAAGCTCAGCGCCGCGGCGTCGCTGGCGCTGCTCGGCAACGACGAGGGGCTGGCCGAGCTCCGCGCCGCGGTTGGCGACAAGAAGGCGCCGGAGGCCCGACTGCGCGCGCTTGTGGCTCTGGGCCGGGCTGGCCACGCCGACGTGCAAGAGGGCCTGCGCGCGATTCTCGAGGCCGACGAGTTCAACGTCGGCGCGTCGGCGGCCCTGGCCGTGCTGGGCGATCGGTCGGCGATTCCGGCCCTCGAGGCCCAGCTCGCCAGCCCGTCGCTTCGCGTGGACGCGGCCGTGAGCCTGCGGCGCTTCGACGACGCCGACCCGGACCTGCGTGCGCTGGTGAGCTCGCTCTCGACCGGTGACGAGCTGGCCAGCATCAAAGCAGCCGAGGCGCTGCTTATCTTGCTCGCCGACGAAAAGCCGGCGGAGCTGTAAGTGGCGCGGGACCTGCGACTCTTTTACGTATTTCGCCTGCTGGCGACTTCGTATCTGTGGGTCCCGATCTTCTTTTTCTTCATGGAGTCGCGAGGCCTCGGCTTCGACGACGTCATGATTCTCGGCTCCATCTACGCGGGCACGATCATCCTGGTCGAGGTTCCAACCGGGGCCCTCGCCGACCGCATTGGCCGGCGGCACTCGATGATGGCCGGGTCGCTGGCCATGGTGGCGTCCTGCCTGGTCGCTTACCAGGCCTACACGTTCGCAGAGTTTGCGGTGTCGCAGGTGCTCGCGGCGGTCTCGCTGGCGCTGGTGAGCGGCGCCGACTCCGCGTACCTGTTCGACATGCTCAACGACAACGGTCGCGGGGCCGAGTACGCGCGCCACGAAAGCAGCTCGTCGGCCTGGCACCAGGCCGGGAACGCCGCTCTGTACACGGTTGGCGGCCTGCTGGCGACTTACAACCTGGCCTGGCCCTATCTCGGGACCGCCATTGTCTCGGGGGCCGCGTTCTTCGTCGCGTTCACCATGCGAGGCGACCGGGCCACCGTGACGCAGCGGGATGCGCAGCCGATGCGCGCGGAGCTAGCGGCGTACGTTCGGCACATGGTCGCGTCGCTGGGCGACGTTCGGCGCGGCCGCTCGCTCGCCTGGGTCATGGCCTACTCGGCCGTGGCCTTTGTTCTGGTCAAGGCCATGATGTACGTCTACCAGCCCTACCTGAAGGGCCGCGGCTTTGGCATTGCCGAGACCGCGCTCATCTACGCGGGCGTGCATCTCGTGGCCGCCTTCGTCGCGCGTCGCGTACCGAACCTCCGCCAGGCCTTCGGTGACCACTCGCTGGTGTGGGGCCTGCTCGGGGGACTCGCGCTGTCGTTCTTGCTGCTCAACCAGGTGCGCAGCGAGTGGGTCATGCTGCTGCTCCTGATTCAGGCGGTGTCGTTGGGGCTGTACTCGCCGCTCGTAAAGCCCCTGCTGAACGCGGAGATCAAAGACTCGGATCGCCGCGCCACCGTGCTTTCGCTGGAAAGCATTTCGCGACGCCTTTGCATCGGCATCGTGGGGCCCATTGCCGGCTTTTACGGCGAGTACCTGGCGCTGTACATCTTCGGCGCTGTCGGCTTGGTCGGTTTCGGGCTGCTGTGGCTCACGAGCGCGCACTCGCCGGCGAAGCGGGACGCTTCGCTTCGGGTTCCGACCGCGACCGTCGAGGAGTCATCGACTTCGACGTCGCTCGAACACCTGTAAGTGCCAGTAAAATCAGGCAGCGGGCACCTCGTGCCCTCGAATCGTCGTTGACAGGCCCGGTCGGGCCGCGCAGACTGCGCGACCAGTTCATGAGCGACTCCGGCCGCAGCGTGTATTTCGTATCTTTGGGCTGTCCGAAGAACCAGGTCGACACCGAGGTCATGCTCGGAGAGGTCGACCGGGCGGGCTATCGCATTGCCGAGCAGCCCGACGCCGCCGACGTCATCGTCGTCAATACCTGCGGCTTCATCGACCCGGCCAAAGAAGAGAGCGTCAACACCATCCTCGAGATGGCCGAGTACAAGACGCGCGGCGCCTGCGAGCAGCTAGTCGTCACCGGTTGCTTGACCCAGCGCCATCCCGACGAAGTGGCCGCCGAGATTCCCGAGATCGACCATATCCTCGGGTCGGGCGAGTTCATCGACATCGCCCGGGTTCTGGGCGGCGGTGCCGAGCGCGTCAATGTCGCGGAGACGCCGTCGTACCTGTACGACCACACGGTGCCGCGCATCACCACCGGGCGGCAGCACTCGGCGTACGTCAAGATCGCGGAAGGCTGCGATCGGCCGTGTGCGTTTTGCATCATTCCGAAACTGCGCGGGCCCCAGCGCAGCCGCACCATCGAGTCGGTCGCCGAAGAAGTCGAGCGGCTCGCGGCCGGCGGTACCGTGGAGTTCAACCTGGTCGCCCAGGACCTCACCCGCTACGGCGTCGACCTCGCCGATAAGCCGACCCTGGCCGCGCTGCTCGACCGGATAGCCGGTATCGACGGCGTGCGCTGGATTCGGCTGCACTACACGTATCCGACCGCGTTCACCGACGAGCTCGTCGACGTGATCGCCCGCCGCGACACCATCATCCCGTACATCGACGTGCCGCTGCAGCACATCGACGACGACATGCTCAAGAAGATGCGCCGCGGTCACACCTCGCGCATCACTCGCAACCTGGTCGAGCGCCTGCGCCGGGACATTCCCGGTCTGGTTCTGCGCACCACGTTTATCGTCGGCCACCCGGGCGAAACCGACGATGCCTTTCGCGCCCTGTGCGACTTCGTGCAGGAGACCGAGTTCGATCACATGGGCGCGTTTCCCTACTCGCGGGAAAACGGCACCGTGTCGGCGCTATTGCCCGGCCGCGTCGCCGACGATCTTGCCGAGGCCCGCCGCGACGAGCTCATGGAAATCCAGCGCGGCGTCAGTCGCAAGAAGCTGGAGGCGATGCACGGACGCACCCTCGACGTGCTCGTCGAAGGTGTCTCCGAGGAGAGCGAGCTTTTGCTCCAGGGCCGCTGGTATGGCCAGGCTCCGGGCATCGACGGCTGTGTGATCCTGACCGACGGCACCGCGCCCACCGGCTCCATCGTACCGGCCCGCGTCACCGACTCGGCCGACTACGATCTCGCCGCCAGCCTCGCCGACCTGATGTAAGTCGGCCTCGGGAGTCGGCCTCGGGTTTGGGAGTCGGCCACGGCCTCGGCCTCGGTTTCGGTCTCGGTTTCGGCCCCGGGTTCGGTCACGGCCTCGGGTTCGGTCACGGTCTCGGTCTCAGGCTCGTGGCTCGGCCGCCGGGCGCCTAGCGCAGGCGAAAGACGAAGCGGACGACGGTGCAGACCGGGACGGCGTTGCCGCCGACTTTGTGCGGGCGGTAGCGCCAGGCGCGGATCTTTTGCTGCAGGCGGCGGTCGTAGGCGGGGTAGCCGGTGCGCCGCAGCAGGTCGACCGACGAGACGCGGCCGCCGGTGTCCAGGCAGACCTTGGCCACGGCCTGGACCTCGCTGGTGCCGTCGCGGGCCATGGTGCTGGTGACCTCATCGGGGGGAGCGATGGCGGCTTCCCCCGCGATGCGGGACGCGCGGAGCTCGCTGTCGGGGACGATGCGCGGCTCGACCGCCTGCGGGGGCGGGGGTGGCGGCGGCGGCGCCAGGGTAAGGCACGGCGGCAGAGGGCAGGTGTCGCCCCCGGCGCCGGGCGGGCCGTCGCCGATGGCAAAGCCGTCGCCCCCGGGACCGGTGCCGACGCTGTCGGCGGCCGCGGGGCTGGCGTCGGCCGTGACCTCCGGGGGCGCCGGGTCGCGGGTGGGCTGTACGACGTCCTTTACGACGCGCTTGCGAACGGCGTTTTGCAGCGGTTTGGGTTTTGACCTGGGAGCCGCAGCGGGGGCGCCGGGCGGTCGCGCCGCGCTGTAGAACGTCGAGCGGCCGGCATCTTGGGCCAGGGGAAGCAACTCCACGGCCCAGGCGTTCTTGAGCAGCAGGCCTGCGCCGAGGGCGAGGTGCACGGCGACCGATGCGCCGACGATGAGCGCGGGCCAGCGGCCGGCGCGCCGGCGTGGCGCCAGCATTCGTTCGAACAAGGGAACCTCCTTGGGGTGTCGACGTATGGGCGCCGCGTCCGGTCTGCTCACAACGGGCCCGACCGACTTTTTTTGCGGCCAGTGCCGGCGGTGACACACAGCCCGTGTCCGCGCTGCCACGCACCCGCGCAATCCCGACCGGTTGCGTCTGGAACGAAGGCTGCTTTGGGGGGCGGGCATGGCAAAGCACACAGCAAGCATCGGGCTTTCGTGGGGGGCGGCCGCCGCGAGCGCGTTCGCCATCGTCTTGGGAGTGGGAGCGAGTGCGCGGTTGGCACATGCGCAGCAGGGCACGGACAGCGCAGCCGACGTGTCGCGGGCGGCGCTCGAGGTGCGCACGCGCGAGGGCCAGGCCGCGCGCATGCCGCTGGTCGAGGAGCGAATTCGCGTGTCGATCGACGGCCAGTACGCTCAAACGACCCTTCGGCAGACCTACCAAAACGAGTCCGGGGCTCGGGTCGAGGGCCGGTACGTTGTTGCCGCCGGTGAAGACGCGCGCGTGTCCGGCTTTGCCTACTGGAACGGCTCGCAAAAAATCGTCGGCGAGGTGTTCGAAAAGCAGACCGCCCGACGGGTCTACGAAGAGGTTACCGGCCTCGGCCGCGACCCCGGGCTGCTCGAGCAGATCGGCGAGGGCGCCTTCAGCTTTCGGGTATTCCCCATTGCCGCGGGCGAGCGTAAGCGGATTGAAGTGTCGTACGGCAAGTACCTGCCGCGACGCGGCGGGGTCATCGAGTACCGCGCGCCGGTCGCCCTGGCCGACGCCGACGCGGTGGTGGACATCGTCGATGAGCGTCGGGTGGTGTCGATTCGCTCGACCACCCACCACATTTCGGTCGAGCGACCGAACCGACGCTCGGCCCGGGTTTCCGTTGGCCGGCCGCTTGGCGACGCGAAGGAGCTGGTGCTGCGCTACACCCTGGCCGACAAGCCGTTCGCCGTGTCGGCGGCGGTTCACAAAGACGCCGATCACGACGGCTACGTCGTGGTGCGGCTGGCGAGCCCGCGCTCGGTTCCCCAGGCCGAGATCACTGACAAAGACATCACGCTGGTGCTCGACCACTCCGGGTCGATGAACGGCGAGCCGCTCGCCCAGGCCAAGCTGGCCGCCGAGAACATCGTGTCGCGCTTGAGCGAGACCGATCGCATCAACGTCATCGCGTTCGACGACGACACCGACGCGCTGTACGACGCGCCGAAGGCGGTGACGGCCGAGGTTCGCCAGGCGACCATCGACTTCATTCGGCGCATCGGTTCGGGCGGCGGCACGAACCTGGCCCTGGCCCTGGACCGCGCCCTCGATGCTCAGCGCGACGACGACCACCCCGACGTTCTGCTGTTTTTGACCGACGGCCAGTCCGATGCGCAGGAGACGCTGAAGGTCGCGAAAAAGGACCGCGGCGATGCCCGGGTGTTCACCATTGGTGTCGGGGCGGGCGTCGAGCGACCGCTTCTGTCGCGGCTCGCGGGCGTCAAGCGAGGGCGCTTTTTGTACGTCGATAGCCCCGACGCCATCGACGCCCGGATGGGCACGCTCTACAGCCAGATTGAAGAGCCGGTGATCGTGGACATGTCGATCGACGTCGAAGGCGCCCGTTTGTCGCGCATGTATCCGCGCAGCGTGCCCGACCTGTACCGGGACGACGAGGTGCGCCTGGCCGCCCGGGTGGTCAACGCCGAGGGAGACAAGCCGGTTCGCATTACGATCCGGGGCACCATGGCCGGCAAGCGAGTCGCCTACACGACCACCGTGCGGGCTCAGCGGACCCAGGTCCGGCCGTGGGTGGGGCGCCTGTGGGCGCAGTCGCGGGTCGACGACCTGCTCGAAGAGATCGCGCTGCAGGGCGAAAGCGACGAGCTCAAGAACGAGACCATCAATCTGGCGCTCGCCTACAACTTCGTCACGCCGTACACGTCGTTTCTCGCGATTCCCGAGAACGAACTGACCGACTCGGCAGCCGAGCAGCTGGCCGACGCGCGAGAGCGCAAGGCCAGGATTCTGGCGGCCCACAAGGACGCGGCGGCGCTGTCGCGCTCGGCGATGCCGCCCGGCGACCCGGTGCTGCGAGTGCGGGCGCCGCGCGACGCTCAGCAGGTGACGGCCTACTTTCCTTTCGGCCTGGTCAAGGACCTCGAGTACGACGCTCACGCCGAAGGTTGGAAGACTCGCTTTTTGGTCCCGAAGTCCGTGGCCGACGGCAACTACGACGTCAAGGTTGTGATCGTGCACGCCGACGGCACCACCGAGATCGCCCGGGTTGGCTACACCATCGACAGCGTTGGCCCTAACGTGACCGTGACCCTGGTGCACGGCGACGATGGAGTTCAAGTGACCGTGACCGCCGATGAGCCGTCGCGACTGGCGACGCTGGCTTCGTTTGACAATACGGTGCGCATTGCGCTGACGCGCGTGTCGCCGACCGAGTTCGAAGGTATGATTCCCGCGGACGCCGCGCATCGCTTTTACCGCCTGGTGGTTGCCGACGCCGCTCGCAACGAGACCACGCGTCGTGTCGAGGTCGGGCGATGAATGGCGTCGCGCAGGCGTTTGCTGTGCGGCTGGTGGCCGCGTTGCTGGCCCTGGCGGCGCTGGCCTGGGTAGCCCGCGCCGAAGCTTCGCCGGCTCGACAGGCCGCGGTTGCAACCAACACCGAGCATGTCGAGGGCATGGTGACCAGCGGTCGGCATCTGTGGGTGGCGACGCGCGGCGGGGTCGAGAGGTACACGCTGCCGGACTTTAACGAACGGCGGCTGTACACGACCGACCACGGGCTGGCGGGCACCTACGTGCGGTCGGTTGCGATCGAGCGGTCCCCGACCGGGGCCGTGGTTGTGGCGCGCACCCAGGGCAAAGCCTGCCGGCTGCGCGGCGACCGCTTTGTCTGTGCCGACGCGGCGCCGCTGCCATCTCCGGAGCCGGCAGTGGCACCCCGGTTCGCGAACGCGCGGGTGACCGGGCGGCTGCGCGTGGGTTCGCGCACGGTGGTCGGTACGGCGGGAGCGGGGCTGTGGTTGGCGAAAGGCGCAGGCGATCAGGCTCGTCGGCTGACGCCTACCGACCAGGTGTGCAGCAACCACGTCATGACCATGGCCGACTACGATGGCCGGGTCTGGCTCGGCAGTTTCGACCGCGGGCTGTGCACGACCGCCGATGGGCGCCGCTTCGAGCGCGTGGCCGCCCCCTTTCGCATGGTCAACGAGCTCGAGGCAACGCCGCACGGCTTGTTCATCGCGTCGAGTGCCGGCTTGTTTCGCACCCGCGATGGAGCGACGTTCGAACGCGTTGCGGCGGTCACCGAGCGAGGCGTCAACGGCCTGGCCTACGACGGCCGGAGCCTGTGGGTGACCACGCCCGGCGCGTTGTTTCGCGTGCGCCTGGGCCGGCGAGGCCCGCGCGACTGGAACTGGTGGATGCCCGCGGGCAGCCGATCGCTCCAGGCCGTGGCAGTGAGCCCCGATCGGCGGGTCTGGATTGCCACCGAAGACCGCGGCGTGATCGTAAAGACAGGCCGGCGGTTTCGCGCCATCGACCGGGCCGCCGGCATGCCGAGCAGCTGGGTGCTGGACGTGGCCGTCGGTGCGGATGGAGTGGCGTACGCCGCCACTCTGCGCGACGGCGTGGTTGCCATCGACGATCGCCTCCGCCGACGCCGGGTGCGCGGCCTGCCGGACAAGTGGACCCTCGACGTGCACGAAGACCCCGCGGGCCTGTGGGTTGGCACCCAGGGCGGCGCGGCGTTGGTGAGCGCTGGCGGCGCCTCCGAGGTTGTGGGCGTGCCCCACCCGAATGTGCACGGCTTTCTGCGCGCGGGGGGCAAGGTGTTCGTCGCGACCGAAGGCGGCCTGCTGGTCGTGTCGGAGCCGGTGTCGGTCGCGGCGGCGTCCGCTGCCGCGGAACCGCTCTAGTAGGCGGCGAGGATTCGGGCGAGCTCGGTGTTGTCGATGTTGCCGCCGGTGACGATGACGGCGGTGGTGCCCGCGTGGGCCGGCGCAACGGCACCCGAGCGCACGCCGGCGAGGGCCACGGCGCCGGAGCACTCGACGATGGTGCCGAGGTCGTTGTAGGCGAAGGCGACCGTCGACTGAATGTCGTCTTCGCTGACCAGCTCGACGCCGCTACCGTGGTCCAGCACGTATTGATAGGTGCGCTCGGCGGTCGCGCCCTCGCAGCCTTCGGCGCAGGTCGGCTTGCCGTCGTACTCAGTAAGGGCGCGGCCGAGATCGAGCGACTCTTTCATGGCGCAATTGTTGGCCGGCTGCACGCCGATGACTTCTACGGCGCGCGGAGCGAGGGTGCGAGCCAGGCCCGCCATAAGCCCACCTCCGCCGACGCAGCAAACCACCCGCCGCAGGTCGGGCGACTGGTCCAGCAGCTCGAGGGCCAGGGAGTCGCCGTTGCCAGCGATGACGTCCTCGTCGTCGTAGGCCGAGACGTAGGTCGCGCCGCGCTCGTCGGCGGCGGCGTGAGCCCGGGCGTGGGCCTCGTCGTAGCCGCCGCCGCCCACCACGACTTCGGCACCGTAGGCCGCAATGCCGTCGCGCTTGACCGCCGGGGTCGGCTGCGGCACGAACACAGTCGCGCGCACGCCCAGCTGGCCGGCGGCCATGGCAACCCCGAGGCCATGGTTGCCGGCGGACGCGGTGACCACGCCGCGGTCGCGCTCGGCGTCGGACAGTCGAGAAAGCTTGGCCAACGCGCCGCGGGCCTTGAAGGACCCGGTGACCTGCAGGTTCTCGAGCTTGAGGGCCACGCCCGAGCCGAGCGCGGGCGACTTGACCAAAGGCGTGCGGCGCAGCATGGCCGAGTCATACCATTGCCGGCCTTCGAGAGGGTTGCGGCGCGAGTCGGGAGTTGGCTCGACCGCGCCAGGCGTCAACTTGGCAAGACCGTCCCCGGTTGTAGCGCCGGTTTCATTTGGGGACGGTGTTGCCAAGTTGCCAAGTTGCCAGCGGCGCGAGTCGGGAGTTGGCTCGACCGCGCCAGGGCGTCAACCTGGCAACACCGTCCCCGGTTGTAGCGATGGTTTCATTTGGGGACGGTGTTGCCAAGTTGCCAGCGGAGCCGCGGGGCGACGGCTTGCCACCCCAGCGACGGTTTTGCCCGGGACGTCAACTTGGCAAGACCGTCCCCAAATGTAGTTGGGGATTCAGTCGGGGACGGTGTTGCCAAGTTGCCATGCGACCCCGCGTGGTCCGGGGATGGGCGCCTCGATCGTCAGGGGGGCCTGCTAGTTTGCCGACGTGGTAGCGACGTCGCGTCGGCACGGCCTCGGGCAGTGGTTCACGCCCCCCTTCGTCGCGGATCTGGCGCTGAGTCAGGCGCTCGCGGGCGCGCCTGCGGGGGCTCGCGTGCTCGACCCGACGTGCGGTGATGGTGTGTTTTTGGCCCGCTCGCTGGCTGCTGGCGTTCAGCCCGGCGATGTCGTGGGCATCGACATCGACCCGGCCGCCGCGGCCGAGGCGCGCGCGCGCGCCCCGGGGGCAGCGGTTCACGTGGGCGACGTCTTCGACGCTTTCGGCGCGCGGTGGGGGGCCGACGGGGCGGGCCGGTTCGACGCCGTCGTCGGCAATCCTCCGTACGTCCGGCAAGAGCGCCTGTCGCCGGCGCAAAAAGACCGCGTGCGTCGGTGCCTGGCGGCCGCCTGGCCCGACGCCGACCCCGACGCGCTCAAGACCCTGACGGGGCGGGCCGATCTCGCGGCGCCCTGTCTCGCCCTGGCGGTGTCGCTGGTCCGGCCGGGAGGGCGGGTTGCGTTCGTAGTGTCGGGCGCGCTGCTGGACGCTGACTACGCTGCGCCGGTCTGGCGTCTGGTGCGGTCCCGCGCCGACATCGTGACGCTCATCGAGGCTCCGCAAGAGGTCTGGTTCGACGACGCGGCCGTGAACCCGCTCATCGTCGTGCTCGAGCGCCGGGCGCTGCACGCACCGGCGCGCCCGACGGTTACCGTCGCCCGCCTGCGAGTGCCAACTGCCGAGGCGGCGCGCGCGTCGTCCCTTCGCCAGGTCGCCGACGTCAAAGTGGTAGCCAGCGAGCGGCCCCGGGATTGGTCGGCGGCGCTGCGGGCCCACCCTTTGTGGGGCCGCCTGCGCCAGGCGGCGGGAACTGCGCTCGTACCACTCGGCGAGCTGGCGAGCGTGCGGCGCGGCGTCACGTCGGGGGCCAACGACATCTTCTACATGACCCGCGCCCAGGCCCGTGAACGCAACATCGAGTGTGGCGCGCTCACCCCGCTGGTGCGGGCGCCGCACAAACGCACGAGCCCAACCATTGCGGTGGCCGACGCCGCCGCGGGCGACGACAGCGACGTCGTTGCGCTGCGCCTGGCGGCCGACGCCGATCTGAGCGCATTGCCCGGAGCGCGAGCGTACATTGAGTCGGTCGCCGCCGCGGCCGAGCGCCCCACGTTGCGCAGTCGGCGGCCCTGGTGGGCGCTGCCGGGGACCGCCGCGCGGCTCTTTCTCACCAAGGCTTACTACGAGCGCTTCGTGCAGCAGCTCGCCCCGACGGCGGTGCTCGCCGACCAACGGGTGTACGCGCTGCATCCTCGGCCCGGCGTCGACATCGAGCTTTTGGCCGCGGCGCTCAACGCGAGCATCGTGTCGCTGGCCCTCGAATCTGGCGGCCGGGCATCCATGGGCGAAGGCGCGCTCGAGTGGACGGTGGCCGATGCGCGGACCTTGCCGGTGCCCGATGTTCGCCGGGCGACTCCCGACCAGGCGTCGGCGCTGCGAGAGGCGCTCGCCGGGTGCCTTCGGCAGCCCGTCGATTCGGTGGCTGCCGAGCTCGGCAAGCTCCATCGGCGGCGCCTCGACGCGGCGGCGGCGGCGCTGATGCCGCTCGGTGCACCCGACGCGGACGCGATTGGTGGCGCGCTGATCGAAGCGGTCAACGCTCGGGTCGAGCGGGCATCCAGCCGCAAAGCGTCGCGCCCGTAGAGACCGCGTGTTCGCCGCTTACGCCGCGGCCGGGGGACGGGCCGCGGTGGCCGTCGCGTCGTCGGCTGCGTCGTTGTCGGCCGTCGCGCTGTCGGCGGCGTCGTGGTCGGCCGTCGCGCTGTCGGCGGCGTCGTTGGCGGCGGCCCCCAACGCGGCCTCAATGCGCGCCGCCGAGCGATCGAGGATCGGCAGCAGCTCGTTCGTCGCGCCGATGACCTCGTCGAGCAGCATTCCCACCGCCGCGATGTTGTCGTCGACCGATTGCGCATCCCGGGCGCGCTTGAGCGCCAGGGAAATCGGCTGCTGGCGCAACTGGGATACGAAGCCGACGCGGGCCATCAGGTTTTGCAGGCGCGCCTCGGCGCGTTCCAGGCGAGCCCGGTAGTGGAACTTGTGCGCCTCCTCGAGGCGCGCTTTGTCGGCGATGAGCTGGCACAGACGCGCCTGGCGCTGACAGTGGCGAACCGTGCGGCGCAGGTATTCGACGTGTTCGAGCATGTGCCTGCGCCGCTCGTCGAAGTCGACGCGGCTGCGGCCGTCGTCGTAGGCCGCGTTGAAGTCCAGGGGCTCTTTGCAGTGGGTCGCGATGGCGTCGGCCAGAGGCATTTGCTCGAATCCCTCGATCTTGGCCCCGCCCTCGGTCGCGTTGATGAGCACTCGGTCACTGAGCTCGTTGTGCCGGGCAATCCACTCGAACCAGCGGTGGTACATGAAGAAGTTCAGGTTGGTCGGCACTTCGCCACCGTGGTAACCGGCGAGCATGTAGGCCTTGAATCGCGGCACCGGCTCGCCGTTGCGCAGCTCGTTCCAGCCATCGCTGATGTTGGTCGTATCCAGGTGGCCGTCTTCGCCGAGCTCGACCACGGTCTCGCTGTCGTGAGCGCCCTCGGCGTAGTGTTTGCCGCCGGGAAACGACAGGTCGAGACCGCACGTAATGATGGGCGAACAGCCCCAGGCCGCGGCCAGCCCCATGGCCGAGGTCGAAACCGACCCGCCGCAGGTAACGAAGGCGCTTTCGCCCACGGCGTGAAACACCCAGTCCTCGAGAAGCGGGTTGGCGGCAAAGGTGAGGTTGCGCGGCGCCGGGACGTCGAACAGCTTGGGCACCGCACTCGCGCCGGTGGTCAGCGCGCCGACGAAGCGGGGATCGATGTCGTCGAAATGGTAGCTGACGTCCTGGGCGTCGACGACCATGGTCAAGTCGGGCTCGATGCCGGCTTTTTGCAGCGCGCCGAGGGCATGGGTCATCGTGACGATGACCGCCTTGCCCTTGGCGGCGCGCAGCGCTTCGATGTTTTTCGACAGCGATGGGCCGGGCGCGACGATGATCATGGGCTTGCCGCGAAACTCGTCCTTGAGCATCGCAATCGATGGCAGCGACGCGATATCGGGCAGGTTGGTCAACGACTGCTGAATCCACTGGCCTGCGAACTCGTTGATGGTCGTGCGCCGGACATTGAGGTCGGCGAGCGCCTTGTGAATGACCTCGGCAAGCTCCGCGGCGTCTTCGTCGTGCAGGGAACTGTCGGGATGGCGTCGCGACGTCATCTTGTTGGGAGGCTCGACGACCATGTCCTGCAGAAGCTTTGACAGCTCCGCATGGCTGCGGACCACGGGGATGTCCTCCGGGTAGTCGTGATCTTCGCCCTCCGGCACGTAGGCGATGAGGCGCTGTTGCCGCGACGTGAGAAGTGCGCGGCCGACCATGCCGAGGCCCGCGCCAATGAGCACGACCAGGTCGAGGGCGTAGTCCCAGTCGAAGGGGAGCATTTTGTCGGCCAGGGCCGCGGCCCCGAGCTCGGTTTCCAGGAGCTGCTTGTCATCGGGAAGATCGCGCGCGAGCCACGCCTGCAGGGCCTGGTTGAACAAGTCCACCGATGCGTGGAGAGTCCGAATCTCCGAGAGAAGCTTCTGGTTGTGCGGGGTGTTGTCGACCGTGAGCTCGCGTCCGTCGAAGGCGGCGCCGGCCAGAGCGGCACGCAACCGGCGGGATTCCGCGACGATCGAAAACACCGTCGGAAAGTCACCGCGCTCGACAGCGGCAAAAAAGCGCTCGCCGAGGAGCGCCAGGCGGGCGAGACGGCGGCGAAGCTGGCGGAGAATGTGTAGCGAGTCGTGGCTCATCGGTTGGCTCTCGTGTGGCGCGGCGCTCACAGGGAGCTGCGGGCGACGTCCTTGACTTCGGCTGTTTGCGCGCGTTTCTGCAGGGGCGCGCGGCAATCCACCTACGCGGCGGTGGCGCGCCGGCGGATCGCGTCGATGCGCGCGAGGCTGCGGGCGGCTCCCCGTCCGTCGATCAAGCGGCCGAACCGGCTGGCGATGTCGGTGCGCAGTGTCGCGTCGCCGACGAGGCGCGCGAGCAGCCTCGATATCTGTTCGTCGCTGCAATGCGCCAGACGACCGCCGTTGACGATGCACTGGCGGTTGGCAAGTGTCGCCGCGTTTGCGTCCTGGTTGTCGGCGACCGTGAACGCAAGCGTGGGCACCCCCATGTAGGCCAGCTCCCACAGCGTAACGCCGGCGGCGGATACCGATGCGTCGACGGTGGCCATCAGTGCCGCCATGTCGGTCACGCCCCGCAGCAGCTCGACCGCGTAGCCGCGGGTGGCCGCTGCGCGCGCCGCCGCGTCGAGCTCGCCGTCGTCTCGATAGCTTTGGCCGACCACGGCGGTGACGACGGGCGGTCCGCCCACGGGAAGCGCGCGCAGCACCCAGGCGGTGCCGCGCGCGGGATCCGAGCCGCCGAAGGTCACCAAGAGCCGGCGCACGGGGCCCGCGGTGGGGTCGAGACGGTGCGGCAAGCTCGTGAACTCCCGGCGCAGCAGGACGAATGCAGGGTCGTCCGGGTCGAGCACCAGGTCGGCCTCGGGCCGCGACGCGCCCGTGTCGTCGACAGCGACCGCGCGCAGCTCGCGCTCGCGCAGGTTGGCGAAGTACTCGGGAGGGAAGTGGTACCCGTCAACGACGACCACGTCGCTTCCCGTCGTCTCGGCGAGCGCCGACATCTCGCCGGCGTCGCCTACCGATCCCGACGCGCTGTGCACGAGGTAAACCGGGAGGCATCGCCGCTTGAGCGCGTCGGCCGCGGCCGCGGCGTCGGCGTTTACTGCGAACACCACGCTGCCGCCGCGGTCTACGTGGGCTTCGGCAAGAGCCAGCAGGCGCATGACGTGACCGATGCCCATGGCGGGCGTGGCGTCCGCACGAACGATCATCGCGAGGGTCCTTTCAGAGCGGGCACAGCGGGCACAGCGGCCGGGCGCTGGCTACTTTTCGAACAGCCACCAGGTAACGTCGTCGAGTCCCGACGTGCGTTCCCAGAAGAATCCGTTGGCGACCGGTTTCAGGGTCGGGTACAGGTCGAGCCACATGCCGCCGAAGTCGCGCTTGAACAGCAGGTCGTCGCGTCCCTGGTAGCGAATGGTCTCCGGGTGCTTGGAAAAGTACTCGATCGACAGCACGTAGCGCGACGAGACTCGGTACATCTCGTTGTACGCCGCTTCGAGCTGGTCGGGGTGCACGTGAATCAAGACGCCCGACGTGAACACCAGGTCAAAGGAGTCGGCTTCGTAGGGCAGCGACTGCAGAGTTCCGTTGGTCAGGCGCGTCGCCGGAATCACGTCGTCGTGCAGCAGGCGCTCGCGGGCCCGGTCGTTGGGCTCGCAGGCGTACAGGGCCGCGGGCGTGATGTGCTTGAGGGCGCGCAGATTGAGGCCGATGTTGCAGCCGCATTCGAGAATCGAGACGGGCTCGCCCCCTTCGGTGTGCGACAGAATCTCGCTGAACGCGCGCTTGCGGTCCTCGATGCGCTGGTCGCTGGGCAGGTTGCGCTCGATGTAGGCGTTGCCGAAGTCGCCCTGCCAGGTTTCGATTTGCTTGTTCATACCGCTTCCTTCCATTCGTACGGGGTCTGCTCGACGTGTCCGTTGATTGCCGCGATTTCGGGCCGTTCCGACAAAAGCCGGGCGATGTCGCGCAAGTCGAACAAGGGGTTTTCGGGGGCCAGCTCGTCGTACACCGCGCACGCGAGCTCGTAGTCTTCGGGGGTGTCGACCACCAGGCGCCAGTGGCGCAGGCTTGGGCGCCGCTCGAGGTAGGTGGTCGGAAACTGCTCGGGCCGCCGCCAGATGTACGGGGTCACGTGCTCGCGCTCGTAGTCGTCGGTAGCGGCCGCTGCGGCCGCGCGCAGGGCGCCCATCGACAGGACTTCGGTATCCATGCCGACCGGAAACCCGCTCTCCATGGCGGTCGCCGCGTAGGACACGCCGGTGCCGCGGTACATCGCGAGCACCGCGCCGCTGACCGCCGGATCGAGAAAGGGGCAGTCGGAGGTGATGCGAAGAATCGTGTCCGCCGAGGCGGACTCGGCGGCGTGCACCGTGCGGGCGAGGACGTCGGTTTCGGACCCGCGGGCCACGAACACGTCGGCAAGGCCGCACGCTGCCACCAGCTCGGCGATTGGGTCGTGCTCGCTGCCCTCGGGGGCGGCCACACAGACTGCGTCTACGCCGGGGATGGCGCGGGCGCGATCGATGACCCAGGCCAGGAGCGGGCGGCCAGCCAGGGGCGCGAGCACCTTGCCCGGCAGGCGCGACGAGGTCATGCGCGCCTGAATGACCACGACGGTTCGATCGGTCACTTCACGACCTCCCAGTCGAGCGGAGTGCCGCCGGCGATCGACACGGCGGCGCGCTTTCCGAGGATGTCCTCGAGGTGCTTGGGAGCCAGGCCGTTGGCGGGGCGCACCGAGCGCACGTTTTCGCGCGTAAAGGGCTCGCCGGCGGCGACGTCGGCAACCACGTAGAGCGAGCGGCGAAAGGCGCGGCTGCCGCGCTCGGCGTCGGCGCGCCGGTGTTCTCCGGTACCGAGCGCCTCGTACACAGTGCGGCAGTTGCTGACGACTTCGGCCAGCTCGTCGGGTTCCAGGGAAAACGCCGCGTCCGGTCCGCCGTCGGCGCGGGCCAGGGTGACGTGTTTTTCGACGATGGCGGCACCAAGGGCGACTGCCGCGGTCGGAATGGTGGCGCCGGGGCTGTGGTCGGAGACGCCCACGACCACGTCTAGCTCGGCGGCGAGAGTGTCGAGCTTGCGCAGGTTGAATTGCTCGGGAGGCGTTGGGTAGCCGCTCACGCAGTGCAGCACGGCCAGCTCGCGCGCGCCGGCGGTGCGCGCGACCATCACGGCCTCGGCGATCTCGTCGCGCGACGCCATGCCCGTAGACATGATGAGCGGCTTGCCGGTCTCGGCGCAGCCGCGAATGAGGTCGTGGTCGACGAGTTCGAACGAGGCGATCTTGTAAGCCGGGGCGTCGAGCTGTTCGAGAAGATCGATGGCGGTGCGGTCGAACGGTGCGGAGAACACGGCGACACCCAGCTCGCGGCCCATCGCGAACAAGTCGGCGTGCCAGTTCCACGGCGTGTGCGCGCGGTCGTAAAGCGCGTGCAGCCACTCGCCGTCCCACGGACCGCCTTTGATTTGAAACTCCGGTCGCTTCGAATCGAGGGTAATGGTGTCGGCGGTATAGGTCTGGAGCTTTACCGCGTCGGCGCCGGCTTTTTGGGCGGCGCGCATGATGGCGTAGGCGCGGTCCAGGTCGCCGAGGTGGTTGGCCGACATCTCCGCGACGACGTAGGGCGCGTGCCCGGGACCGATCGGGCGGCCGAGAATGTGCAAGGTGTTCACGCTGCAACCTCCAAAGTGGGCGTGCGTCGTCCCTGGCGCAGGATGTCTCGCGCGCGGGGGCCTTCGTTGCAAAGCAGGTCGACAGCCGATGCGAACGGCGTGAACGACTCGTAAGGCTGGGAGTAGGTGGGGTGGTCGAAGTGTTGAAACACGACGCGGATATCGCGGGACTCGAACGCGTCGGCGTCTTCGGCGAGATACTCGGCCGAGCCGACGGGCGAAACGTACTCATCGGCGCCCAGGCGCTCGCAGAGACGGGCCAGGCGCTCGCCGCGCTGGCCGTCTGCGCCCAGGGACGACGCGGCGACGAGTCGGGTCTCGACGCCGAGTTCACCTTGCAACCACTGGATGAGCGCCATGGTCAGCTGCGACAAGCTCGTCCACGGCGCGCCCTGCTCGAACACCGCGCGCAGCTTTGCGATGGTGTCGGCCGCGTGGGGCGCACGGGCGTAGTTCCACTCGAGGGCGCGCAGGTGGCGTTGCCAGAACTGCTCGTCGGCCACGGCGACGTCGCCGATCGGCTGGCCGCGCCGGGCGCTCACGGGCACCGTGAGCCACTGCAGGCCATCTGGTCCGAGGATGCGGTTTCGCTGATGCCACGAGCGTTTGCAAAACTGCGCGTCGTCGAGCAGCACGAACGCGTCGACCTGGTCCATCAGGTCGAAGTAGCCCAGCCACGGCAGGTACGTGGGCTGCATGGCGGCTAGTCGCATCGGCCCACCATCAGCGTGCATCGGCCAATCCCGGCCTCGGCGAAAGCGCGGTACAGGGCCCGGCGCGTGTTCGTGGGCAGGTTGTTTTCGAACGCCACTCGTCGGCGGTGGCACGCGCGCCCCACTTCCGGCGTGCCGACGTAGTCATCGCCCATCAGCAAAAAGAGCTCCATGGGAAAGTCGCTCTGGGCGTACGCGGTCGAAAAACCGCAGGTGGCGAGCAGCTTGCTCAGGGACTCGAACGAAAAGTAGTTGATCTGGTCCGGCATCGATACCCACCACGGTTCGGCGTCGCGCAGCTGCTGTGCGGCGAGCTGCAGCGGGTTGAACTCGTTGCCCGAGCGGATGAGCACGATGCCGCCGGGGCGCAGCACGTGATTGGCCAGCTTGATGGCGTGCACCGGGTCGCGCAGCTGCTCGAGAACGTTCATGAACACGACCGCGCCGAACGAGCGGCCGTCGGCCAGCGACGCCGCGTAGTCTTCGAACGAGCCGTGGTGAACGTCGAGACCGCGCTGGCGCGCGTGTTCTGCCGCGGTTGCGGCGATCTCGACGCCGGTGACTTCGAAGCCGCCCTCGCGCAAATTCATCATGAGGTCGCCGGTGCCGCAGCCCACTTCGAGCACGCGGTTGCCGGTGCCGTGCTCGCGCAGGAGGTCGCGGAAGTCGGCGTACAGGGTGTTGGCCATCCAGTCGCGCTGTTCGTCGGCCTCGCGGTCGCCCCGCAAGGATCGCGCTACGTCCGGGGCGCGGAGCTCGCGCTGTACCAGCTCGTAGTACTCGTTTTCGTAGAACGCCTCGATTTCGCTGGTGGTGGGAATCGGGTCCAGCCGGCGATAGCCGTGGACGGGATCGACGACGACGCTGTAGCGGCTCATGCGGCCCTCCGGTTCTGGTCGGTCGGCTCGAGGATCTGGTCGACCAGTTGCGCGACGTTCTGCGCGACCTTGACCTTCGAGAACAAAAAGTCGTCTGCGGCGCGCAGACGCGAGTTCGTGGCGATGCGGGCGCGCAGTTCGGCAGCGGCGGCGCCGTAGCCGCGACGCGGAAGCTGATAGGAAACGGGCGTCTTTGTGATGTGGACGTCGAGTGCGGCGTCACCGGTGACGAAACCGCGGCGCGCCAGGTCGCTCCAGACGCGCTCGATGGAGCGGTCCGGCGACTCGAAGATGTCCGAATTCAGCGCCGTGGTGACCTCGGCGCACACGATGGCGCGTCCGTTGACGACGGGGCCGCCGTAGTTCGCGGCCGCGGACGCTCGAAAGACGAGGTCGTTCGGGTCGAAGTCGTGGACGTAGCAGAGCGGGGCGACCCGGTCGCGTTCGACCTCGAAGTAGTACAGCACCATGGGCACCCGGTGCACGTGCTCGGCCACGCCAACCCCGGTGCCCAGCACCGCGTCGAGGGCGGGGAGCCCGGCGGTCCAGACGACGCCGTCGCAGCGGAGGTCTTCGCCGTCCGCGAGCTTGACGGTGGTGGCGTTCGCGCCCTCGGTGAGAGATTCGATCGCCGTCGCCGTAAGAACGCGGACGCCGGCATCGCGAAGGTGGCGCTCGGCGCGGTCGACGAACCCGCGAGTGCCCCCGTGGCGCGGATAAAACGCTCGCGCCGGGTAGTTGCGAACCCGCTGTCGAAGAAACCGCATCGGATCGTCTTGCGACGCCACGGCCAGGCGGTCGTCGAGAGCGGGCGACTGCTTGAGGACCTCGGCGACCGGATCGGGAGCGCACACGATGCGGCCGACGGGGGCCGCGTGGGCCGCCAATGGGGCAAGCTCGTCGGGCTCGGCGACGAACATCTTGCGCAGGCAGTCGGCGAGCAAGGTCGAGGCCGTGTCGCCGTAGCGGGCGTTCGTCAGGGCGCGCAGGGAGGTTGGCGCGGGCTGGTTCGTCGCGTTGGCCGCGGCCTCGGCGACTTCGAAGAGGATGTTGCGGGAGGTGTCGGCGCCAAAGGCGCGCAGGTCGGGAAGCTCGATGCCACGCGTCACGACCCCGTTGGTTACCGATGCGGTGCGCAGGGCGACCGGCTCGGCCTCGCCATCCATCAGGTGCAAAAACAGCTCGGTGGTTTCGTCGGTGTCGTTGCTAAAGAGGTGGCAGCCGAAATCGAGCGGTCGGTCTTTCCACCGAGTGCCGTGCAGGACGCCACCGAGAAACGGCGCGCGCTCTACCAGCGTGACCGCGTGGCCGCGCTGGGCGAGCAGGTGAGCGGCCACGATGCCGCCGAGGCCGCCGCCGACCACGGTGAAGCGCTGAGGAACGGATCGCATCGCGACGGGCAATTGCATCCGCCGGGCCAACGAAGAAGCCTCGAATTGCAGGAGGTTACGGGTGTCGGCGGACCCGGCGCCGTCAGAAATGACGACAAGCTCGGTCCCGTTACCGCGCAAATACGGGCGCTTAGGTCCGGAGTACCGGCCCCGGGGCTACTCGGTTTTTCGCCCCGCGTACTGGGCGCGCTCGAGCCACCAAAGTGTAGCGCCGATCCACACTGCGCCAAGGCCCGCAATCCACAGCAGCGACGCGGCGTCCGACGGCTGGCTGGCCAGAGCCGCGAGCATGCCCGCGCTGTTGTCGGTGTCGGCCAGGCGGCGCACGTGTCGGGTGAGCGAAATGTCGGCCAGGCTGATGGGAATGGTGCCCACGGCCAGGTCGACGAGCGCGAGGTAGGCGATCGCTGCCGCCTGGGAGTGCCGCGGTATCAGGGTACCCAGGGCAAGCGCGACCGCCGACGCGGCGACTGAGCCGAGCACGATGGCCAGTTCTGCGCGCACGAGTGCGCCGATGTCGAACTCGGTCTGGACCGCGATCAGCCCGTACGCGGCGCCGGTCGCAACCGCGAACCCGCCGGCCACCAGCGGGGCCAACGCGATGAACTTGCCCAGGCCGATCGCGCGGCGGGGCAGCGGGCGAGACCACAGGTAGGTGAACGTTTGCTCCGAGACTTCGTCGGACACCGCCGGCGCGAGATGCAGCGGCGGAACGATCGCGAGCAGGGCGACCAGGATCTCGAACACGACCTCCCACGCGTCGGTGCTGCGGGCGGCGGCCACCGGGGCAAGCGCCACCGGGATCGACAGCAGCAGGGCCGACGCCCACAGGGTGCGGGCGCGAACGGTCTGTCGCCAGGTCGCGCGCGCGACGATCCGCGCCGCCTGCCACGACGACAGCGCGCTCACGACCGCACCTCGCCATCGGTGAGCACGTTGAACACCGCGCCCAGGCTGTTGTCCGGCGACGTGAGCGAGGCGATCGCGTTTTGGTCGGCGAGTGCGGCGTCGGCGATGAGGCCGTAGCAGTCGTCGGGCGACCGGGTTTCGATAACCACGATTCGCTCGGATTCGAAGGTCATGCGCGCCACGTGGTCGGCGCCGGCCACGGCAGCGGCCAGGTCGCGCGGCCGCGCGCAGTTGACGCGAATGCGGTGCGGGTGGCGATCGATGAGCTCGCGAATGCGGCGTACGTTGCCTTCGGCCAGCACCTTGCCGCGAAACACCACCAGGATTTCTTCGGTGACGGCCTGGATCTCGTGCAGGACGTGACTCGACACGAGGACGGTCTTGCCCGCGGCGCCAAGCTCGCGGATCTTGTTCATGATCTGCGCGCGGGCAACCGGGTCGACCCCCGTAAGCGGTTCGTCGAGCAAGATGAGGTCGGGATCGTGGACGAACGACTGGGCCAGCTTGGTGCGCTGGCGCATGCCTTTCGAAAAGCCGCCGACGCGCCGATGCATGGCGTCGGTCATGGTCATCTCGGCAAGAGCCGCCTTGGCGGCGGCCCCCGCTCGCTGGCGCGGCACGCCGGAAAGCTCGGCCATGAGCGTTACGAACTCGAGGGCGGTGAGATCGTCGTAGGCGCCCTCGTGCTCGGGGCAGTAGCCGAGGCGCGCGCGCGCCGCCGGGCTGTGAAACGAGGGCTCGCCAAACAGCCGCACGTCGCCGCGCGATGGCCGCAAGAGCCCGGCCACGAGCTTGATGAGCGTCGACTTGCCGGCGCCGTTGGGGCCGAGGATGCCGACGATGCCGCCGTCGACCCGCCACGATACGTCCGACAGCCCGATGACCTCGCCGTACCAGCGCGACACGTTGTCGAGTTCCACGGCGTTTGCCATCAGCTGCCGCCCCCCAGGCTCGAGTCGGCTTTGCGCAGCTGGCGGCTCAAGATCAGCAGGCCGCCAACGATGTAGACGGCAAGGCCCGCGGCGCTTGCCCAAAGGGGCGGCGTGCTGTCGTCGGCCGCGATGTCGAAGGCTCCGCGAACCAGCCCCTTGAGAGCAAAGGGCAGGTGCGTGCCCAGGATGGCGGGTTCATCGAGGAGCGCCGCAATGCCGGCGACGAACAGCGAACCGATCGTGTAGAGCGCGGCGTAGGCGGCGATGGTGAACGCCGGCTTGCGCGCCAGGCTCGAGATAGCCAGCGGGGTGATGACGTGAGCTGCCGTGGCCACGACTCCGCAGCCGAGCAACAGGGGAAGGTCGGCCACCGCCTCGCCGGCGCCCTCGCTGGCCGACGCGAGGCTGATGCGCGTGAGCCCCATGATGAGGGGCGCGCCAACCAGCACGGCGCCGATGAGCACGGCGCCGCCGGTGAGTTTGCCGAGCGCGTAGTCGAACGGGCGGATCGACTTGGAAAAGTAGAACTCGAAGGCCCCCGCCCGAAGGTCTTGCGCGACCACGCCGGCGAGCGATGACAGGGCGATGGCAAAGGCGATGTTGCCAAGGCCGCCGAACGCCCCCGGAATGATCTTGCCGATCTGCTGCTCGATCCCGCCGCCAAACGGCGTGTTCTTCAAGAACAGCACTGCGTAAAGAAGCGCACCGACCACTGCGGTAACGACCACCGCAAGGCCGAGCCAGAACTTCCAGCGCCACCACCCGGTCCACGACCGTCGGACGAGCTTGCGGGCGATGACCTTGAAGCGATCGCGCTGCGGGAGGCGATCGCCTTCGTAGGGGCGATAGCCGAGGTCGTGAACGACCCCGGCGCCGGCGCCGCTGGCGTTTCCGTCGCTCACAGAGCCTCGCTTTCGAGTTCGCGCAAGAACGCATCTTCGAGCGACAGCGTGCGCGGCGCGAGATGCCGCACCTGGCAGCCGGCGGCGCGCGCTTCGCGCACCACGAGCATGGGCGACTGGTCGGGATTGAGAGTCACCGTTGCGGCCAGCGGCGGGTGTTCGACGACCGCGCAACCGGCGGCCGTCAGCCGTTCGACCAGGGCCGACAACTCGCCCTTGATTTCGACGTCGAACACGTCACCGCCACCGCCGCCGCGCAGCTCGGCGATGGTGCCCGAGAAGCGCAGACGCCCGGACTGCATGATCACGACCCGGTCGCAGACCTGTTCGACGTCCGGCAAAAGGTGGGTCGACAGGATGATCGAACACTCGCGCCGCTTGGGGAGGTCGGTCACCAGCTCGAGCATGTCGTCTCGGGCGCGCGGGTCGAGGCCGTTGGTCGGCTCGTCGAGAAACAGCAGCACCGGGTCATGCACCAGCGCCTGGGCCAGCTTGACCCGCTGCTTGAGCCCGCTGGAGTAGCCCTCGACTTTCTGGTAGCGCTTGTCTTCGAGCCCGGCGTAGTACAGGGATTCGTGGGCGCGCTGCATGGCCTCGCGCCGGGGCAAGCCGCACAGCTCGCCGGCGTAGGCGCACAGCTCCACGGCGGTCATGCCGGCCAGGTACGAGTCCTTCTCCGGCATGTAGCCGACCTTGTCGCGAATGCGAAACGCGTCGGTCGCCGGCGAAAAACCGAGCACCGTCGCCGACCCCTCGGAGTCGAGCAGGCCGAGCAACACTTTGAGCAGGGTGGACTTGCCGGCGCCGTTGGGCCCGAGCAGGCCAATCACCCCCGGCTCGATGCGGGCGGTGACGCCGTCGAGCGCGCGGACCGCGCCGAAGGACTTGCCCACGTCGTCGAGCACGACGAGCGCGTGGTCGGATTCGGTCGTCAACACGTCGCTAACCGCCGCCGCGCGCCAGGTATTCCGCAACGGCTCGACGAAGGAGCTCGAGCAGCTCGCCGCGCAGGCGCTTGCCGTCGCCGAGCTCGAGCACCTCGACGCGAACGCGCACGACGCCGGCGGAAATCATGCGCAGGCGCCGCGCGGCGGCTTCCGACAAATCGATGATGCGCTTGCGGCGCCCGAACGGCCCCCGGTCGTTGATGCGCACCACCACCGAGCGCGAGTTTTCGAGGTTGGTCACCCGAACCCGGGTGCCAAAGGGCAGGGTGCGGTGCGCGGCGGTAAGGCGGTTTTTGTCGAACCGTTCGCCGGAGGCGGTTTTGCGCCCGTGAAATTTGCCGCCGTACCAGCTGGCCCGGCCCGTCAGCACGGTGCCCGTGCCGGCATCGGGGGCGGCGTCGGCGGGAATTCCCGCGTCGGCGGTGGCGCCAGACGACGATGCGCCGCAGCCGGGTGCCCCCAGCAGGGCCGCCGCGACCAGGGCGGGCAGCCAGGTCGCAGGTAGTCGGGCGCGTCGCATCGCCACCATCATAAACAGACCGGCCGCCGGTTCGGGGCCGGGGAGGCGCTTTGTTATTTCGGGCAGCCTTCGCCGACCCCGGCGCCGGCTTTCTTCAGAGCGGCCGAGCGCAATTCGAGTCCGGTCGGGCCGTCGCCGAGCTGCTTGCGAAACTCCTCGCCGTGTCCCGGGCCGGTTACGTCGCGCAGGTAGGCCTCGTAGTCGAAGGTGTCCGAGTGCAGCTCGTTGTGGCAGGTAACGCAGGTGTCTTTGGGCGTGGTGCGCACCAACGTGTCTTTTCGCCCGCCGTTTTGATCGACGTGAATCGACGCGGCCTGGTGGCAGACTTCGCACTGCACGTCGCGAAGGGCGTCGTTGTTGGCCAGGCTCGAACCGCCCGGCATGCCGTAGCCGGTCACGTGGCACTTGACGCACTCGAGGTCGAACTGTTTGCCGCCCTTTTCGAGGGTCTCCCAGGCACCGGCGTGCTTGGTTTTGCGCCAGAACACCACCGCCTCTTCGTGGCAGAACTCGCACTCCTCGATGCCCGCAAAGCCGGCCTGGCCCGCGGCCGGCTCGGGAATCGGCTTGCCCTTGCTGGCGGCGAGGTTGGCCTTGCCCACCGCCGAGTCGTAGGCAACCTTGGCCGACACGATGTCGCTGTCGCACGACAGCTGCTTGGCGATCTTGACCTGGGACAGAGTGAACCAGCTGCCCTTGTCGGGCCGCTGCAACGGGTTGGCTCGGAGACCGTCGCGCTCGGCGACGAGCCGATCGCGCTCGGCCTGCTGGGTCGCGAGAAACGCGGGCGAGGCGGAGGTGTCGGCGCGAAAGCGCTCGAGGTCCGCCTCGATCCGGGTGATCGCGGCGTCGAGCCTTTCGACAATGGCGCTGGCGCCACTTTTGCCGATGGCGTTGACGAACGGCGCGCCGCCGTCGAACTGCACGTCGAGGCGGCTGATGATCTGGCCCCGGTCAATGGGCGCAAACAGCCACGTATCGCCCTGGCGCCAGGGCTCGACCGTCAGCATGTCTTCCTGGTCGGGCAGGGCCGCGCCGACCAGGCCGAAGTCGAGACCATCGACCTCGCGGGCGATGGCGTCGGCCGCGATTTTTTCCATGTGCAGAAGTCCGACGACCACCTGGGCGCCGCGCTTGCGCAGGTCGGCAACGGCCGCCTTGGCCGCGGCCGTCGGGTCGCTGGCCTCAACGCCGAAGGGGGCGACCAGTCCCGGCGCAACCACGCCGAAGACGCCCACGTTGACGCCGCCGGCGGTGAGCAGCTTCGGCGCCTCGATGGGGAGCCCCGCGGTCGAGGGGACGTTCGCGGCCTGCCGCGGCAGTTTGACCGCATCGATGCCGAGCGCCAGGTCGTGGGGGCCGAGGCCCACGGCCGCTGCGTTGAGGTCGTCGCGAAACACGTTCAGCAGCAGGTCCGCCTTCATGCGCTCCTGAATCTTCATGTCCTCGGCCAGCTCTTTGGCGCTAAAGAGCAGCGACCCGCCGTCGAGGTACAGGACCGCGTCGTTGGCGCGGGCGTCGGCGACCAGGGCCGCGGTCCGCGCGATGTCGCCGAGCGGGTCGCTCGTGCACCCGCACGGCTCGATTTGGCCCTTGATCTCGGAGCTTAGGAAGATGGTGAAGGCGTTATCGGGCGCCTTGGGTGGCTGCGTTTTGCCCTGGCTTTTGCTCGAGCAAGAGGCGACAACCAGGAGCAACACCACTGTTCCCAACCGGGGCAGCATGGCGGCGGTATAGCATGGCTTGACACGCCCCTGCACCGCATGTAGCTTACCGCGCCCGGACAGCACTGGACCGTCCGGGCCTGGAGAATTCAGATGGTTACTATTCGACTTGCCCGCCACGGCAGCAAACGCAATCCGTTCTACAAGATCGTCGCCGCCGAGAAGTCGGCCCCGCGAGATGGCCGCTTCATCGAACAGATCGGCTACTACGACCCGCGTCGCAAGGTCTTTCACTACGAGGCCGCGCGGTACGACCACTGGGTCGGCGTAGGTGCCCAAGCCAGCGACACGGTCAAGCAGCTGGTGAAGAAGGCTCGCAAGGGCGCGCCTGCCGACGCCGGTGCCGCCGAGGCCAAGGCTTAGGACCCGCAGGCCCCATGCGATCGCCAGACCTCAACGAGCTCATCGGGTACATCGCCAAGAAACTGGTGGATAAGCCCGACGAGGTCCACGTCGCCCTCGTCGAAGAGCGCGACGCCAACGTCTATGAGCTCGAAGTTGCCGAGGACGACCTCGGCAAAGTAATCGGGCGCGGCGGCAAAACCGCCCGGGCCATCCGCGCGGTGGTCAACGCGTGCGCGCCGCGGTCGCGCAAGCGCACGCTCGTCGAAATCCTCGAGTAGCCGGCCGCCCGGCCGCGAAACGCCCCGTTTCGGTTGCATGGTCCGAGACCTCGTCGAAGTTGGGTACGTGGCAAAGGCCCACGGTGTGGCCGGTGAGCTGCGCATAGCGCTCCACAACCCCGAGTCGACGGTCCTCGAGACCGCGACCCGGCTGTTTGTGGACGGGCGCGGCTTTGCCATCGACCGCTGGCGCCCGGCCGGCAAGGGGTTCTTGCTCCGGCTCGAGGGGGTTGGCGACCGCAACGCAGCCGATGCCCTGCGCGGCAAGGCCTTGTCCGCGGCGCGCGCCGAGCTGGATCTCGACGACGACGAGGTGCTCCTGTCGGATTTCGTCGGCTGCGACGCCTGCCTCGAGGACGGAACGCCCTGGGGACGGGTGGTGGAGGTGCTGCTCGGCCCCCAGGAGCTGCTCGTCATTCACCACGAGGGTGTCGAGCGCCTCTTGCCGCTCGTGCCCGAGTTCGTGCTCGAACTCGATGTCGACGAACGGCGAGTGACCGTGGCGCCGCCGGAAGGGCTGCCGGAAGCGCCTCTCGAGGGCGCCGAGCCGGGGAAAGGGCGCTAGTCGTGCGATTTACGGTCGTTACGCTGTTTCCTGAGATGTTCGAGTCGTTTCTCGGCGCCAGCCTGCTGGGCAAGGCGCGCGAGGCGGGCATCCTCGACGTGTCGTTTGTCGACCCGCGCGAGTTTGCGACCGACAAGCACCGGACCGTGGACGACGCGCCGTACGGGGGCGGTCACGGCATGGTCATGAAGGCGCCGCCGCTGCTCGCCGCCATCGAGCGGGCGGTCGGCCAGGGCGACGCCCACCGGGTCCTGCTTACGCCCGTTGGGGCGCCGCTCGAGCAGCATCGAGTGCGTGAGTTGGCGCGGCACGAGCACCTGGTTCTGGTTTGTGGCCGGTACGAGGGCATCGATCAGCGAGTGTCCGACCTGGCCATCGACGAAGAGCTCTCCATCGGCGACTACGTGCTCACCGGCGGCGAGCCGGCGGCCATGGTCGTGATCGATGCGGTTGCCCGCTACGTGCCCGGCGTTTTGGGGGAGGCGGCGTCCGTAGAGGACGAGTCGTTCTCCGAGCCGCTGCTCGAGTATCCGCAGTACACCCGTCCGGCCGAGGTCGAGGGGCGCGGCGTGCCCGCGGTGCTGTCGAGCGGCAACCACGCCGCCGTCGAGCGCTGGCGGCGCGGGCAGTCTCTGCGGCGCACGGCCGACCGTCGCCCCGACTTGATGGCGGCGCGCCGCCTGGCGCCCGCCGACGAGGAGCTGCTGGGCGAGGCGGGGGCCGAGCCGCTGTTTCGCCGCACCTACGTGACGCTGCTGCACCACCCGGTGCTCGACCCGGACGGCAACACCATCACGACGTCGGTGACCAACCTGGACGTTCACGACATCGCCCGCTCCACGGCGACGTACGGGCTGGCCGGGTACTACCTGGTCACGCCGATATCCCCGCAGCGCGAGCAGGTGCAGCGGGTGCTCGAGAACTGGAACGCCGGCCGAGGCCGAGGGCAGGGGCGGGCGCGCAAGCCCGAGCGCGGGGGCCCGCGCCGCTTCGACGAACGCGGCCAGGCCCTGGGGACCCTGGAGACCGCCTCGTCCTGGCAGGAAGTGGTCGAGGAGATCACGCGACGCCACGGCGAGCGGCCGCGAATTGTCGCGACATCGGCCCGGCCGAGCGCCGATGCCGCGGTCGAGCCGGCGGCTCTGCGCCGGCAGGCCAGCGACAGCGCCGCGCCGCTACTGCTGGTGTTCGGCACCGGCCACGGCCTGGCTGCCGAGGTAGTCGAGCAGTCAGATCAGGTGCTTACGCCGATCTGGGGACCCGTGGAGTTCAACCACCTGTCGGTGCGTTCAGCGGTCGCCGCAATTCTGGATCGCCTTTTCGGGGCCCGCTCGTAGGCGATGGGAACGACCGGTCGTGCCAAGCGCTCGAAAAGATCGGAAAACCCCTCCCCTGGGCCGAAAAAATGCTGTAGAAGTTACGCCCTCATTGCGACCGAGGTGACCGATGTCGGCCCCGAATCCAGTTATCCAATCGATTGAGCAAGACTTCCTCCGCGACGAGCCCCTGCCTGACTTTCGCCCCGGCGACACGGTCAAGGTCTGGGTGCGCATCACCGAGGGCCAGAAGACCCGCCTGCAGGCTTTCGAGGGTGTGTGCATTCGCCGCACCAAGGCCGGGCCGCGGTCCTGCTTCACGGTTCGCAAGATCAGCTACTCCGTTGGCGTCGAGCGCGTGTTTCCCGACAACTCGCCCAACGTCGACCGCGTGGAAGTAAGCGCTCGCGGTCGCGTGCGCCGCTCGCGCCTGTACTACCTGCGCGGCCGCACCGGCAAAGCCGCCCGCATCAAAGAGCGCACCTTCGACAAGAGCAAGCTCGAGGGCGACGTCTCGAGCGGCAAGACGGCCGCCAAAAAAGAGCGCGTGGCCAAGCGCGCCGAGGCCAAAGTGGCGGCGCCCAAGCCCGCCTCGAAAAAGGACGCCAAGCGCGCCAAGCGCAAAGCCGCCAAGCAAAAGAAGGTGGCCGACAAAAAGGGCGGCAAGAAGGCCGACGAGTAGGTCGCCCGCTGTCCGGTGCGCCGGACAAGCGTTGCGCCCCGTGTGCTTCACCCTCAGGTTGGAGCGCATGGGGCGTATCCGTTTTCGGGGCCGAGACCGCATCGAGCATGGCGACGCGGGCGAAACGCTCGCGGTCGAACTGCTGCGTCGCTGCGGTGTCAGGGTGGTCGAGCGCAATTTTCGCTGTCGACAGGGCGAGATCGACCTGGTCTGTCTCGATGGCGACACCCTCGTGTTCGTCGAGGTGCGCCGGCGCAGCTCGGACCGCTACGGCACCGGTATTCAGGCCGTCACCGACGCCAAGACCGCCCAGGTCGCGCGGGTGGCCGAGGCCTATCTATCCGCGCGCCAGCCGAAAGCCAGCCGCTGCCGCTTCGACGTCGTCGGCATCACCGCCGACCACGTCCAGTGGCTCCCAGACGCCTTCCGCGCCGACTAGTCCCCAGCGACAGCCGCCCAGCGGCCAGCGTTCACGCCGCTCTACCCGTCCCAGCAGCGGCCTGCGGTCACCCCCAGCGGCGGCCGCGCAGCGGCCCGCGTTCACACCGCTCTACCCGTCCCAGCAGCGGCCCGCGGTCAGCCCCAGCGGCGGCCGCGCAGCGGCCCAGCGCTCACGCCAGGCTTACGCGGCCCGGGAACGAGCGAGCCACATCCGGTGCGTCGCAAGGAGCAACGAGGGAGTTGGCTCCGGCCAACGACCGAGGCAGCGACGCCGCGACGCGCCGGAGGGGGCCGCTCGTTCAGCGGCCGGGGAGGTTGATGCAGGTATTCGCCGGATTGCTCGGCTCGCAAGCGGCCGGCGCCGGAATCTCGCCGTCCTCGGGCACGACGATGTAATCCCGGCACACGCACAGCTTGCGGCAGCAGAACGGACCGACGACGACGGGAATCGCGCAGGTGAACCCGGTGACGCACACCGTCTCGGGAACCGCGTCGCAATCGTCGTCGGACTCACACTCGGCCGTGCACAGCGGCTGAAACTCGGACTCGTCCGGCAGGTTCTGCTGCAGCGGCTGCAGCAAGCAGGTGCGGGACTGGCACTCGAGCGCCGGCGACGCGATGACCGCGGTCTGGATTTCCGGATCCACGTCCTCGCCGATGAAGCAGATGCGGCCAACCTCGTTGCTGTCGCAGCCACCGGCGAGGACAGACAAGGCGATGGCAAAAAGCGCGAAGGCGGACAGGCGGATCTTCATTGCGTGCTCACTCCGTTGAAGGGTCCGTTTGCGCGCAAAGTGCCCGCGAAACGGCGAAAATCATATAGACGCCCCTTTTGATGTCAAGCGGGCGCGCGAGCTAGTTTGGCGTTGTTATCGCATGGTTCGTTCGCCCGTTACCGCGCCGCGTGCACTTGCTTCGACGACGCGTTGTTCTGACATGCGTTGCGACCGAGCGTCGCCTTGACACGGTATTGGAGCGCAGACGAAGATTCGCGACGCGCCGGCCGTTTGCCGTCGGTGCCCATCGACATACCGCATCGAGGACCTTGCTCCATGGCCCGTAGAAACGTCGTAGCCCTCGCTCTATCCATTTTGTTCGCCGTCGTGTCGGCGTCTGCCAGCGCCCAGACCGAAGGAGCGGCGGGCAGCAAGACCTTCGACCGAGCCAAGAAGCTCTACGACAAAGAGGACTACTACTCGGCGTCGATCGAGTTTCACAAGGTCATTACGGGCGCCAGCGGCGACCCGGCGGAAGTCGTGCAGAACGCCGAGTTCCAGATGGGCAAGACCCTCTACAACATGGGGTTCTACGCCGCGTCGCTGGCCTACTTCGACCGGATTCTCCAGCAGGGGCAGGAACACCGCTACCACTCGGCCACGCTAAAATGGCTGGCGGCGCTCGCCCGCGTGCTTCCCGAGACCTCGGGAATCCTCGAGAAGATCGGCACGTACGACGCCACCGAGCTCGACGACCCGATCTTCGACTCGGTCCGCGCCGAGCTGTACTTTCTGCTCGGCCGACACTTCTATCGCGTTGGCGATTTCGACCAGGCGGTCGAGCTGTTCCAGCGGGTCGACCGCGCCAGCTCGGTCTTCATCGAGGCCAAGTTCTTCGAGGGCGTCACTTACGTCCGCCAGTACAAGGGCAAACCGGCCGTCGATGCCTTCAAGGAGATCCTGGTGATCGGCGCCGAAAAGCCGAAGGAGTACTCGCCCGCGGACGTTCGCGACTTCGAAGAGCTCGCCCGCCTGCAGATGGCGCGCATCTTTTATTCGACGCAGCAGTACGACACCTCGATCAAGTACTACGAGTATCTCGAGCAGGACTCGCCGGACTGGGCCAAGTCGCTTTTCGAAGCGTCCTGGGCCTACTTCATGAAACAGAACAACTCGAAGGCGCTCGGCAACATTCACACGCTCAACGCGCCGTACTTCGAAAACGAGTTCTTCCCCGAGTCGATCCTTCTCAAGGCCGTCATCTACTACAACTACTGCCTGTACGACCGGGCCATCGAGTCGGTGGCGGAGTACAACGACACCTTCGGTCCCCTGCGCGACGACATCAGCAAGGTGCTCGGCAAGTACGAAGACAACACCGAGTTCTACGAGTACGTGCTCAAGATTGGCGACGGCTCGGCCGGTCTGTCGCAGCAGGCGCGAGCTTTGGTTACCTCGGTGCTCGAGGACCGCACCCTCAAGAAAACGTTCGACTGGGTCACCGAGCTCAAAAAAGAGCTTCAGGCCCTCGAGCGCGCCGACAAGGCCTGGAAGACCACAGAAATTGCTAGCGAAGTCCTCCAGGAGCTGACCGTGCAGAGCTCGCTGGCGCAGGCCGATGCCGGCCGCCTTGCCCGCGAGCGAATCGAGCGACTTCGCAAGGAGTTGCAGACCCTGTCGCGCGATGGCCGCAAGATTCGCATCGAGATTCTCAACGCCAAAGCCGACCGCGTTTCCGCCAAGATGCGCGGCGAGCAGGTCGCCGGCGGCGCCAAGGCCGAGAAGATCATCGTTGACGATGAGCACTTCATGTGGAAATTTAACGGCGAGTACTGGAAGGACGAGCTCGGTTTCTACCGGTTCAAGATCCAGTCGAAGTGCCCCCGTCGCGGGGCCAAGAAATAGCCCAGACAGCTACGACAGTTTCAACGCCAGCCGGCGTCCTCGCCTTGCCCACACAAGCAGGAATGACGGCTACCGTAGAAATCACTGTTTCGACCCACAGCGGGCCCGGTGCGCACATGCGCGGCCGGAGCCCGCTTTTTGTTTCGGGACCCAACCGGGCTGAGACGGTCGCAACGGCAACGACGGCAACGGAAGAACCCCAGAGGGAGCTATGACCAACAGCAACTTGTCGAGAGGCATTGTCGCGCTGGTGGCGCTCGCGCTAGTAGCGCCGAGCGTCGCGTCCGCCCAGGTCGGACGCTACAAGCGCAAGACCGTGGCGCCGAAGGTCAAAAAGACCGCGGCGACCAAAGAGATCAAGGCAGAGGACAAGTCGGACCAGGAAAAGGAGCGCGAACGCGTTCCCGAGATCACGGCCGACCAGTTCATGCAGATCGAGACCGAGGTCCAGAACATCCGCAATGAGCAGATTACCGAGTACATCGCGCTCATTAAGGACACGCCCGCCGACGACCCGGAGCGCCCGGACCTGCTGTTCCGACTGGCCGAGCTGTACGCGCAGAAGCAGCGCTACTACCGGTTCCAGTACATGGAGTACTTCGGAAAGATCGAAAAGGCGCCGAAGAACAAGAAGGCCAGCCTCAAGTCGAAGCAAAAGAAGTACGCCGACGCCGAGACCAAGTACCTCAAGAAGTCCATCGGCATCTACAAGCGCATCGTCGAGAACCCCAAGTTCCGCGACTACCCGCGCATGGACGAGGCGATGTTCTTCTACGCCTACACCCTGCAGAACGCCAAGTACGCCGAGCCGGCGCGCAAGGTCTTTTACAAGCTGATCAAGGACTTTCCGAACAGCAAGTACATCCCGTACGCGTATCTCGCGTTCGCCGACTACTACTTCAACGAGAACTCGCTGGCCAACGCCGAGAAGTTCTACGACAAGGTGCTGCAGTTCCCGAAGTCGCCCGTGTACGTGTTCGCCATGTACAAGAAGGGCTGGGTGTACCTGAACCTCGACCGTCCGCAGGACGCGCTCGAGACCTTCTTCAAGGTCGCGCAGAAGACCGAGCGCGACAAAAAGAACGCCGTGCTCAACAAGGCCTCCAAGAAGGACTTCGTGCGCGCCTACGCCAAGGTCGGCAAGCCGTCGCTGGCCTACAAGGCGTTCCAGCGGGTCGACAAGGGCTACGCCTTCAAGATGCTGCAGATCCTTGGCGACCTCTACCTGTCCCAGGGTAAGGCCGGCAAGACGGTCTACGTGTTCCGCGAGCTCATGAGCCTCAAGCCCAAGCACCCCGAGGTCTGCAACTGGCAGTTCACGGTGGTGCGCGCGACCCTCACCGTCGGCAATCAGGACGAGAAGGTCAAAGAGGTCGAGCGACTGGTCAAGCTGCACAACGCTCTGCTCGAGCGCAAGATTCTGCCCGAGACCGAGCAGATGGACTGCACCGACAACGCCCAGGGCACCACCGGCGAGCTGGCCAAGGTTTGGCACAACGAAGCCGAGAAGACCCTCAACACCGAAACGCTGCAGTACGTAGACCGGCTCTACAAGCTCTACATGAAGAGCTTCCCCACCGCCGACGACTACGGCGACATGCAGTTCTACTACGGCGAGCTTCTGTGGCGTCGCGCCGAGAGCGAGAAGAACCCGCGCCTGGCCGTCGAGCGCTGGGAGGCGGTTGCCGCGCAGTTCACCGACGTGGTGCAGACCAACAAGGTCGGCAAAAAACTCCGCAAGGAAGCGGCCTACGCCGCGGTGCTCGGCTGGAAGAACGCGATCGCGTTCGATCCGCGCAAGCCGCCGCCGCCGCCGGACCTCGACAAAGAGACCGACAAGATTCCCGAGCCCCAGGAGATCCCCGAGAACCAGGCCAAGATGCTGGCCGCGTTCGACGTCTACATCGACTACATCAAGGACCCGACCGACAAGGATCTGGTCGACATGAAGTGGTACAAGGCGCGGCTTTACTGGCGCTACAAGCACTACGACAAGGCGATTCCGCTGTTCCAGGACATCATCAACAAGCACCTGGATCACGAGACGTCCGAGTTCGCCATCAACCTCCTGCTCGACTCGTACAACACGACCAAGCAGTACGACGAGATGCTCAAGTGGGTGAACAAGATCGCCAAGAAGACGCAGTACCTGTCGGAGCGAGAAGAGCTCGCCGATCGCCTGGCCAGCATTCAGGCCCAGTCCGCTCGTAAGGCGGCCGAGACCGCCGAGACCGACGGTCGTTACCTCGAGTGCGGCAATCGCTACCGCGAGATCTTCGACGACACCGTGAAGAAGAACCCCGACGCCGAGGGCATGGACGAGGTCCTGTACAACGCCGGCGTTTGCTTCGAAAAGGCCAAGTCGATCGGTCTGGCCGTGGCCATGCGCCGCGCTCTCATCGACCGCTACCCCAAGACCCGCCTCGCCAAGCGCGCGATGGTGCTTCTGGGCAACAACTACGGCGCCATCGCCTACTACCCCGAGGCCGCGGAAAAGTTCGAGGAGTACTCGAAGCGGTTCTCGGGTGAAAAGGACGCCGCCAACGCCATGGCCAACGCGGTTTTCTACCGCCGCGGCATCGGCCAGGACAACAAGGCTATCGAGAACACCGAGTTCTTCGTAAAGCGCTTCGGCAAGAAGAAGTCGCAGGACGCGGCCGACGCGCTCTTCGGCATGACCGGCATTTACGAGAAGCGCGGCGACACCAAGATGGTTATCAAGCACCTGGAGCGCTACCTCAAGCAGATCGGCAAGAAGGGCGGCGTCGATCGCCAGATCATCGCCCACGCCAAGATCGGCAAGCTGCTCTACGAACAGAGCTGCGACGTCGATGGGGTGGACGGCGCGTGCATCAAGGTGACTCGTAAGCGCTCGATCGCCACCCGCCGCAAAGGCAAGCGCCGCCGCGGTTCGACCCTGCCCAAGCAGTGCGGTCCCGAGTCCAAGATCAAGACCGAGATTCGCAGCCGTAACTCGAAGCGCGTCAAGGAGGCCAACAAGCATTTCAAGGCCGCGCTCAAGCTCTACAAGGGCGGCAAGGCGCTCAACCAGATGAAGACCGACGACGTTAGCCGCAAGATCCAGGCGACGTACTGGGCTGCGGCCTCCGAGTTCTACCTGGCTGAGCAGACCTACGAGGACTTTTTGCGGGTGCAGTTCCCAGACAAGCTGGACTTCGACCCGAAGAACAAAAAGGCTCTCAAGAAGTCGCAGCAGCGCTTCAACAAATACCTGGAGGCCAAGAAAAAGGCCCTCGCCAAGACCAAGAAGGCCTACACGGACCTCATGAACATTCGCGGTGGTGGCGAGCACTGGATCATCGCCGGCGCCGCGCGCGTCGGGCAGCTCTACCAGAACTTCTCCGATCAGCTGTTCACGGCCGAGATTCCCAAGGACGTGCGGTCTGGCAAGTTCGCCGAGGACAAGGTGGACGCGTACTGCGACGCCCTCACCACGGCTGCTGATCCGCTCGAAGAGGAATCGATCACGGCGTTCGACTTCTGCCTGAAGGAGTCGTCGAAGCGCAACTGGTTCAACGACTGGTCGCGCCTGTGCGAAAAGGAGCTCGGTCAGATTCGTCCTCTGGACTTCCCGACCGCCTCCGAAATGCACGCCGGCGCCGACAATCTCGGCCTCGTGCTCGATGTTCCCGACGCCGAGAAGGGCCTCACCAACTAGCGGCACCCCGCTACGGAGACCAAATCATGAAGAACACAAAGTACATTGTGCTGTGCTCTGTGCTGGCCACGGGGCTTGGTGCCTGCGGTGGTGCGCAGAAGGCCGGCGGCAGCGGTGGTGACGGAGCGGTTACCGACCAGGCGGCCGACGCGCCGCCCCCGCCCGGCATGGGCGCCGAGCCCGAGAAGATCGACCGCGCGGTGACCGCGGATGCGAAGAAGGACTTCGGCGGTGCGATCGCCTTCTACCAGGACAAGGCGAAAGAGGGCTGGACGCCCGGCAACTGCGAAGCCGCCGCCGACAAGTTCCTCGACGTCGCGTCGTCGCACGACAAGATGGTCGAGGCCTACTTCAACGCCGGCCGCGCCTACCACAACTGCGGTCAAACCAAGCAGGCCGAGGAGCAGTACCAGCGCGCCCTCAAGGTGAGCGCGTCCCACGCCAAGTCCCTCGAGGCGCTCGGCGAGATCTACTATCGCGGCGGCAACGAGCAGCGCGCGTCCCAGTACTGGCAGCGCGCGGTCAAGGCCAACCCGAAGACCGAGGCTGCACGCAACAACCTGGCCTGGACCCTCATTCAGAAGATGGGCCGGACCAGTGACAAGCGCGCCTGGCAGAAGTACGAGGACGAGGCCAAGGGACACCTGTCTCGCGTCCTCGCAGTCAACACCGAGAACGTCGAGGCCTACGTGCTCTACGCCCTGCTGTACATGCAGGGCTCCGAGCGCAACCGCAACCGGCTGGACCTGGCGAAGCTGCTCCTCGAAGAGGGCGCCAAGCGCGACGCCAACTACCCGCCGCTGTGGAACGCGCGCGGCCTTCTGTTCCTCAAGCGCAACAACGTCGGTTCGGCGCTGTCGAGCTTCGAAAAGGCCGTCGAGCTCGCGCCCGAGTTCGCCGAGGCGCAGCTCAACGTCGGCAACATCGTGCTCGACTTCCGCCGCTACGACTACGCGAAAACCAAGTTCGAGGCGGTCGTTAAGCTCGAGCCCGAGAACTACGACGCGCTCGTCGGCCTGGGGATCGCCCAGCGCGGCCTGGGTGACCTCGATGCTGCCGAGGCGAGCTACGAGAAGGCCAAGAAGATCGACCAGAAGCGGCCGGACTCGGTCTACAACCTGGGCGTCCTGTACAAGGACTTCCGGGCGACGCGGGCCGCCGACGAAAAGGCGACCATCGACGCCTACAAGACCGCGAAAATCCACTTCCAGCAGGTGCTGGGAAAAAGCGGACTGTCGAAGAGCCAGCGTCGCGACGTCCAGGACAACATCGAGGATATCGATAAGGCCGTGAAAATGCTGGAGCAGGCCATCGAGATCAAAAAGCAGATGGAGCAGCAGCAGGCGCAGGGCGGCCAGGGATAGCCGAGCCGCCATTCTCGCAACTAGCTGAATTAATGAGCGCCGCCAGGGGTTAGCCCTTGGCGGCGTTCCTTTTTCTCGGGTACCCTGCGGCGCGCGCCCCGTCCCGGGGCCGCCTCCCCGAAGTTTTTCGACTTTCTCGGAACCCAGGCCGATGCGCGGTGTCTCAACCCACTGAAGGCGCCCCCTCGGCGATAAGTACTCAAAGGGAAACGATGATGACCAAGCTCGCAAGCAAAGTGCTCGTTGCCGCCCTCTTTGGCGCCTTCATGTTCGCGTCCGCCGCTCCGGCCGACGCCCAGAGCAAGAACGACAAGGACCAGAAAGAGCGGGTCAAGACCTACGACTTCTCCGGCGATGATATCGACGGCGACCTGGTCAAGCCCGACGGTGATCTGATCGACACCCGCAAGTTCGCCACGCACACGAGCCTCATCAATATTCGCAAAGACTTCATCCGCGAAATCCTCAAGTCCGCTGAAGACTTGTAGGAGTTCTCGGCTCGAAGTCCGGGCGCTTTCGGCGCGGTCGCTTTCGACCGCGTTGCGCCCGGCGAACATAGGCACCGTGCACGGCAGCTTGCTCCTCGGACAACCTGGAGAGCAATTCGATGGCTGGTGCCAAAATCCCTCTTACCTTCCGCATCTACAAGGGCGAGCAGCTTCTTCGCGAGGAGACGCTCACGCAGCCCGTTATCAAGGTCGGAAAGCTGTCGTCGTCGCATCTCCGCCTCGACGACGACTCGGTGAGCCGAATGCACGCGGTCATCGAGGTGACGGGCCCCGGTGACATCAGCATCATCGACCTCGGCTCGACCAAGGGCACGATCGTCAACGGCCAAAAGGTCAACAAGGCGAAGCTGCAGCACGGCGACGCCATTCAGCTCGGCGACCTGAAGATCGAGCTCACCATCGAAGAGGACGAGCTCGAGGACGAGCCCACCCGGGTGAACGTCGCCGCGGCCAACGAAGTGCCGGCGGCCGAGAGCAATCCGGTCATCGCCTCGGTTCCGCATCCGACGGCGGCTCCGGCCCCGGTGGCTCCGGCTCCGGTCGCGGCGCCTGCGCCGGCGCCCGCTCCGGCCGCGGCTGCAGCGCCCCCGCCCGGCATCGCACCTCCGCCGGGGCTTGGCGGCGCCGCTCCGGCGCCCGCGCCGGCGGTCTCGGCTCCGCCTGCGTTCGCTACGCAGCCGCCGCAGTTTGGCACCGACGCAATTGACGACGTTGGTGGCGCCCGCGCCATCGAGGTCGTCGCGATGCTCGAAGACGCGGTCGAGCACGTCAAGCACGTGACCAACCCGCGCGGCGGCAAGGTCACCACCACGACCTACGCCATGTTCGGCCTTGCGGCCGTCATGCTGGTGCTTTCGGCTATCGGCTTCGGTACCGGCGTGAGCAACGCCGCGCACAACAAAGAAGCCCTGCACGAGTGGACCGAGGTCCAGCGCAAGCCGGTCTTCGACTTCCGCCCGCGCCGAATCAGCCCGGTGTTTGGCGCCATGGCGCTCGGCGGTCTCGGCTTTGGCCTGCTGTTCTTCACCGTCGGCCTGGTTCGCTTCCGCAACGAGAAGGTGAGCCCGTTCTTCCGCATCGGCACCGAGCCGGAAGTGGAGTTCCCGACGACCGACTCGCCGGCGCCCAGCTTCCCCATCGTCGCGCCCATGGGCGACGACTTCGTCTTCAACTACAGCCCCGGCTGGGAAGGCGAGATGACCCTCGAGGGAACCAGCACGCCGCTCGCCGAGCTGCAGGGCAGCGGCAAGGCGACGCCCTCGGCCACCGCGCCGGGCGCGATGCAGGTGCAGATTCCCCTCAAGGCGCGCTTCCGCGTGAGCACGGGCAACTCGACGTACCTGGTGTCGTCGGTACCCGCGGCGCGCAAGCACCCGGTGCCGCTGTTCGCCATCGAGACTTCGGTCCTGGCCTACTTCGGCGGTACCGCGGTGGTCATGCTGTCGTTCCTCGGCCTGCTGTTCTTGCGGCAGCCGCCGCTTTCCACCATGAACTTCGACTGGATGAGTGGCGACGACGGCCTGACGCGCCTGGAGGCAACTCCGCCCGAGGATCCGCTTCAGGAAGAGGAAATCGCCGAGGACTCCGGCGACGACCAGGCCGGCGGAACCGGAACGAAGATGGCTCTCGACGAGGGCAAGATGGGCAAGAAAGACTCGTCGCGCCAGTCGGGTCAGTACGCCATGAAGAAGAACCACGAGGGCGACCCGCAGCTGGCGCGCCAGCAGGCCATGGAGAACGCCCGCACGGCCGGTGTTCTCGGCGCGCTGTCGTCGGCTCCGGGCGGAGCCTTCGCATCGATTACCGGTGCGGGTGACTTTTCCTCGGGCCTCGACGACCGCGACGTCTACGGCGGCCTGATGGGCAACGAAGTCGGCGAGATGCAGGGCGGCTGGGGTTACGGCCTCAAGGGCACGGGCCCCGGCGGCGGCGGCACGGGCTGGGGCACCATCGGCACCGGGCGCTACGGCACCATCGGCCACGGCTCGGGCACGGGCTCGGGCTACGGCGTTGGCTCCGGTAAGGGCGGCATGCGCGGCCGCCGTCCCCGGCCTCCGCAGGTCAACATCGGCAACGCCACCGCGACCGGCGACCTCGACAAGAACATCATCCGCCGGTACATCCGCAAGAAGCTGCCGCAGATCAAGTACTGCTACGAAAAGCAGCTGCTCGTGAAGCCGTCGCTGGCCGGTACCGTAACCACGGTATTCACCATTAGCGGCAACGGCGCTGTCATCTCCATGGCCGCGAGCGGCATGGGCAGCAAAGAAGTCGAGAACTGCGTTGGCGCTGCCGTAAAGGGCATCCAGTTCCCGAAGCCGAAGGGCGGCGGTCTGGTCAACGTTCGCTACCCGTTCACGTTCCGCCCGGGCGCTCAGTAGCCCCCGCGCAAGCGGAACCGCGTTTCACCTATCGGCGCGCGGCGGAGGTTTTCCGCCGCGCGCTTTTTACTTTGGCGCCCTTTCGCGTATCGTAGGGCCGCCCGAAACGGCTGGAGAAAACCATGCGCAATCTACGAACCACCGCGTTGATGTTTACCCTGCTGGCTATCGCCGCCTGCGGCGGCGGAGAACGGCAAGCGTTCGAGGCCCACAACGAGGGCATCAAGATGCTGAGCCAGAAGTCGTTTTCACGCGCGGTGAAGCAGTTCGAGACGGCGACCAAGCTCAAGCCCGACTTGCACCAGTCGTGGTACCAGCTCGGCGTCATTCACCTGAAGCAGAAGGAATTCGAAGAGGCCGCCGACGCGCTCTCCGAGGCGGTCAAGTACCGGCCGGACGACGCGATGTACCAGATGCAGCTGGGCCAGGCGTTGTTCGAGGGCTTTGGCGCGGGTGAGGGCGGCAGCCTCGAGCTGGCGGAAACCAGCCTGCAGAAAGCCGTCGAGCTCAACGACAAGCTGTACAAGGCGCACTGGTACCTGGGGCGGGTCTACAACCGCAAGGACAAGCCGGCCGAGGCCGCGGCTGCGTGGACCACGGCGGCGACTCTCAATCCGCTTTTCGGCCGGCCGTTCGTCGACCTCGGCAAGCTCTACATTCGGTGGGATTTCATCCCACAGTCGATCGCCGTGCTCGAGCAGGGCAGTCTGCACGTAAAGGACCCGCAGGAGGCCTCGAAGGTCTTCTACAACCTCGGGCTTGCCTACGATTCGCAAAAGAACTGGGACAAGGCCATCGAGGCCTACACCAAGGCGATCGACAAGCGCAAAGACAACTTCGACGCCCGGCTGCAGCGCGCGTTCTCGTACTACAACAAGGGCGAGAAGACCAAAGCGCGGGATGACCTGCAGGAGTACGTGGCCGCTCGGAAGGGCAACAACGACCTGCAAGTCCAGGTCGCCAACGAGCTCCTCATGCGGGTGCAGATGTAGCGACGGGAGATTCGTTCGCCGAATCGTTGGCGCAATCGAACCAGGACGGCCTGCGGGCCGTCCTTTTTTACGGTCCCAAAACGGCTGGTAGGCAGCGCACAAATGGACCTTAACCAGCGGAACGGAAAAGAGTTTCCGTGATATAAGCTATTTCAGGGAGGTGTGCCAATGAGGCACACAACCCCGTAGCAACGACACTGAGGAGAGGCACTCCGCCCATGCAACTCCGACCCGAAATCAGGGACCGCCTTCGGCGCTCCCGCGATTGGACGACGGCCATCGACGAGCTCGAGAGCGAGCTCGAAACCATTGAGGACACCGCGCAGCGCTCCGAGCTTCTGTTCGAGCTGGCGCAACTGTCCGAAGAAGTCTTTCCGGAGCGCGACCGCGCGCTGGCGATCTACCAGCGCGCCTGGAAGCTCCATCCGGAAAACCTAAAGGCGCTGCGGCGTGCCCGCGAGGTGTACTTCGAGCTCGGCCGTCTCGAGATGGTGGCCAAGGTCGGTCAGCTCGAGCTCAAGAGCTCCGCCGACGGCGTCGCCGAGCTCGCCACGATGGTGGGCGAGGCGCTGATCGACACCGGCCAGTCCGACAAGGCTCTGCCCGTCTTGCAGACGGCGCTCGAGCAGGAGCCCGACTCGGTCCGCATTCGAGACGCCATCGCCGCGGCGGAGTACGACCAGGAGATCTGGACCGACATCGTCGACAAGCTGTCGGCCGAAGCGGACAAAGCCGACTCGTCGACGGCGGCTCGCATGCTCCTTCGCGCGGCGCGCATGTTGCTGCGCGAGGGCGGTGACGACGGCAAGCTCGAAGCCCTGGTTCGACGGTCGCTGGAGTTCGACCCGCAGAGCGCGAGCGCGAACTTCTTGCTCGAGTCGCTCATGGTTCGCCAGGAGCGGCTCGACGAGCTGGCCGAGCATCACGAAAAGCGCGCCTACGCGGTTGCCGACGACGACGAACGCGCCGAGCTCTACCGGCGCTTTGCGCTCGAGTGGGTGCAGCGTTTCAAGGACCGCGAGCGCGCGGCCGCGTTCTTCGCCAAGGCGATGCAGTCCGCCGGGCAAAACGGCGTGCAGTCGTCCCTGGTTGGGCACGTGGCTGGTTTCAGCCTGCTGCGAGAGGTGTTTGGCGGCCGGGCCGATTGGGACTCGGTGCTGCAAACCCTCGATGGCGTTATCGAAAAGCTCGACGACGAGCGCCGCCTGTACCTCGCGGTGCAGGGCGGTGCCATCGCCTGGCGCGACCTCGACAATGTCGACCGGGCGCGGCGCTACTTCGACATGGTTCGCTCCATCGACCCGGATGCGCCGGAGCTCGGCGAGTTCGATGCCGCCGTCGGCGTGACGCCGGAACCGGCAGAAGAGCCGGCAGAGGTCGAAATCGAAGCCGACGAGCCCGAGATCGAAAGCGTTGAGGCTGCCGCGCCCGAGCCGGAAGCCGCGGAAGCGGCGGAGCCAGAAGCCGCCGAGCCAGAGGCGGAGCCCGAGGCGGAAGCCGCGTCGGAGCCCGACGCCGCGCCCGAGCCGGAAGCCGAGCCCGAGGCCGTTGCTGCTGCCGAGCCAGAGCCGGAGCCCGAGCCCGAGGCTCCGATTGTCGAAGAGCCGCCACGGCCGAGCGCGATCGTGCCGGAGGTCGACGTCGACGAAGAGCTCAGCGATGCGGCCCGCGACGCGATCGCGGCGGCGCGCGAGGTCGAGGCCAGCGACGCTGCTGTCGACAAGAAGATCGACGCCTGGAAAAAAGCCGTCGCCGCCGACCCGTCGCTGCGCACGGCGCGGCGCGAGCTCGCCCGCGTGCTGACCGACGCCGAGCGCTGGAACGCGCTGGTCGACTCGCTGAAGGAAGAGGAGGCCAAAGCCTGCCACACGCCCGAGTCGAAGCTCGCGGTCCTCAGCCAGATGGTCGAGGTGTACCGCCAGCAGCTCAAGCTCGACGTCATGGTCACCAAGACCCTGGACCAGATGCTCAAGCTGGCTCCGGGCAATGTGGAGATCGTCGACCAGCTCGCCGGGCAGTACGAATCGATGAAGCGCTGGCCCGACCTGGTGTCCACGCTCAACACCAAGGCGGAGCTCCTGGAGGAGCCGGGCGAAAAGATCGCCCTGTATCTGCAGGTCGCGAACCTGTACATCGAAAAGTTCTCCAACCAGGCCGAGGCCATCAAGGCCTTCGAAAAAGTGCTGGAGCTCGAGCCCGACAATGAGGAGGCCATCGGCCACCTCAAGGCGGTCTACGAAAAGCGCCGGGACTGGGAGAAGCTCATCGGCCTGCGCGAGCGCGAGCTCGACAGGCTCGACAGCGACGACGAGCGGGCTGAAAAGGTCCTCGAGATCGCTCAGCTAGCCGCCCAGCGGCTCAAGAAGCCCGCGGTCTGCATCAAGTGGTGGGAAAAGGTCCGCGACTACGACCCGCAAAACGGCGACGCCCTTGCCGAGCTCAAGAAGTTCTACGAGCGCGACAAGAACTGGGAAAAGCTGGCGGAAATCTGCGAGGCGCGAGCCGAGGTCGAGGTCGACACCAAGGCCAAGACCGACGCCCTGCAGACCCTGGGTCTGCTGTACCAGGACAAGATCGACGACAAAGAGAAGGCGATCGACGCGTGGAAGCGCCTGCTCGATGTCGACCCGGTCCACCGTCGCGCCCAGGATGCGCTCAAGAAGCTGTACGTGGCCGACAAGGCCTGGGACGACCTCGAGGCGTTCTACCGCGACGCCGACAAGCTCGACGAGTTCGTGCGTGTCCTCGAGCGCGAAGTCGACAAGGCCGAACAGGAAGACGCCATCGTTCTCGGCCTGCGCATCGCGCGGACCTACCGGGACGAGATCGGCAAAAACGATCGAGCCGTGCGCGCCTACGAGAAGGTGCTCACGTTCGACGACAACAACCTCGAGGCCGCGGAGGCGCTGATTCCGCTGTACGAGGGCGGGCGCGATCCCCGCAAGATCGTTCCGGTACTCGAGATTCAGCTCGAGCACACCGAGGATCCCGCAACCCGCATTGAGCGCATCAAACGCCTGGCGGAGCACAGCGAAGAAAAGCTGCGCGACCCCGGGGCGGCCTACGGATGGTGGCTCAAGGCCGTGTCCGAGGCACCCGAAGAGGCGTGGATCCGCGAGCAGGTCGAACGGCTCGCCGCGACGACCGACGGTTGGTTGAACATCGTCGAGGCCTACGAGGCCGCGTACCGCAACTTCTCGGACAAGCACGAGGCGCTGCCGCTCATGTCCGTGGTGGCTCGCGTGCTCGAGCAGGAGCTGTCGGAACACGAGCGCGCTCTCGCGACCAACAAGCAGATCCTCGAGCTCGACGAGTCGAACGAAGCCGCTCTCGAGGCGCTGCAGCGCCTGTTTGTGGGCTCGGGCCAGTTCGAGGACCTGCTCGACGTCTACCGCAAGAAGCTGGACATCACCGTCGACGGCGAAGTTCGCACCGAGATTCAGTACAAGATCGGTCAGCTCTACGAAGACGAGGTCAAGGACGACGATCGGGCCATCGAGGCGTACCGAGAGATCCTCGACGCCAACGGCGACGAACTCGGGGCGCTGGGCGCTCTCGAGCGCATCTACAGCCGCAACGAAAAGTGGGAAGACCTGGCCGATGTCCTCGGCCGCCAGCTCATCCTGGTGGGGCCCGATCAGCTCGAGCGCCACGTGGAGCTCAAGTACAACCTCGGCCAGTTGCGCGAAAAGCAGCTCGACGACGCTTTCGGGGCGATCGAGTGCTACCGCGAGATTCTCGATCTCGAGCGCAACGACGCGCGCGCTCGCGAGGCCCTCGAGCGCTGGCTCGACGATGGCGAACAGTCGCAGATGGCGGCCGGCATCCTCGAACCGATCTACGAGCAGCTCGAGGACTGGACCAATCTGATCCGGGTACACGAGATCCAGCTCGGCGACGAGTCGGATAGCCTGGGGCGGACCAACCTGCTCATGCGGGTCGGCGAGCTGCACTCGAAGAAACTCGGCGACGCCGAGCAGGCGTTTCACGCCTACGCCCGTGCGTTCTCGGAAGATCCGTCGCACCAGGGGGCTCGCGCCGAGCTCGAAGAACTCTGCAACCTGCTCGACGAGGGCTGGCCCAAGCTGGTCGGTCTGTACGAGAAGGCGCTCGACAAGGACCTCGACGGAGAGCTCGTGCACGAGTACGCGCTCAAGGTCGCGGCGGCCTACGACGAGCGTCTCGACGACAGCGGCAAAGCGGTCGATTACTACCGCCGCGTGCTTCAGGTCGAGCCCGAGGATACCGCCGCACTCGATGCCCTCGAGCGGATCTTTGCGCGCGAAGAGAAGTACCCCGAGCTGCTCGAGGTCTATCGCAAGAAGGTCGACCTCACGAGCGACCCGGAGGTGCGCGTCGACGTCCTGTTCCGCATCGCCTCGATCCACGAGGAGATGCTGCAGAACACCGAGGAGGCGATTCGCGCCTACAACGAGGTTCTCGGGCAAGACGGCGACAACCTGCGCGCCCTGCGCGCTCTGGACCGGCTCTACCAGCAGTCCGAGCAGTGGCACGAGCTCGCCGACAACCTGTCGCGCCAGCTGTCGCTGGCCGAGAGCGACCACGACCGCGTGGAGCTGCTGGTGCGCCTGGCGTCCCTGCGCGAAAACCAGCTCGAAGAGCTCGCGTCGGCGGTCGAAACCTACCGGCAGGTGCTCGAACTCTCGGGCGACAACGCCGACGCGATTCGCGCGCTGGAGCGTTTGATCGGCCAGGAGGATCACGAGCTTTCCATCGCTCAAATCCTCGAGCCAATTTACAAGGCGGCCGCGGCCTCCGAGAAGCTCATCGGCGTGTACGAGATCATGGCGAAACACGCCTACGATCCCGAGCGCAAGATCGAGCTTTTGCACGGCATCGCCGAGCTGCACGAGCTGGGCATGGACGACAGCAACCAGGCGTTTCAGACCTACGCCCGGGCGCTTCGCGAAGAGCCGAGTCACGCCATGACGCAGCAGCAGCTCGACCGACTCGCGCGCATGTTGACGTCGTGGGAGCCGCTCATCGAGCTGTACGACGGCGTTGCCGAGGACGTCAGCGACGAGGAGCTCAAGGTCTCGCTGTTGACCAAACTCGCGCGCATCTACGAGCTCGAGCTGGAAAACGACGCCCTGGCAGTTGGCACCTACAACCGCATTCTCGAGGCGGTTCCGGGCCAGATCGACGCCGCCAGTGCGATCCAGGCAATTCACGAACGAAACGCCGACTACCCGGCTCTCGTCGAGTCGCTCAAGAAAAAGAGCGACGTCATCGTGGACCTGCCGGAGCGCAAGTCGCTGCTCTACAAGGCGGCGCAGATCCAGGAAGAGGTACTCGAGGACGCCGAGGCGGCCATCGCGACGTACCAGCAGGTGCTCGACCTCGATGACATCGACTCGGTGGCGCTCAACGCGCTCGAGCGCATGTACATCCGACTCGAGCGCTGGGAGCCGCTCAAGGACATCTATCACAAGAAGGCCGACCTGGCCGAAGCGCCCGACGACAAGAAGCAGATGCTCTACGTGCTGGGCCAGGTCTATGACCGAGAGCTCGGCGATGTCGCGAAGGCCATCGAGACCTACCAGGCGATTCTCGATATCGACCCCGACGAGCTCGCGGCGATCCAGGCCCTCGACCGGCTGTTCGCCCAGGCCGAGCGTCCGTACGATCTGCTGCAGAACCTGGAGCGCCAGGTCGAGCTCGCCGAGCTCACCGGCGAGCAGGTGGGCCTGAAGTTCCGCATTGGTCTTCTTTGGCAGGAGCAGCTAAACGACCTTGCGCGGGCCATCGAGGCCTACAAAGAGGCGCTCGATCTCGACCCGGCGCACGCCGAGACCCTCACTGCCGTCGATGCGCTGATGCGCAGCGACGAAGGCGAGCCCGTCATGGCCGCCCGGGTGCTCGAGCCCATCTACGAAGCCCAGGCCGAATACGCCCGGCTCGTCGACGTGCTCGAAGTGATGATCAAGCACGCCGAGGACCCCATCACGAAGGTCGAGCTTCTGCATCGCCTGGCGGCGCTGCACGAGCAACGACTGGAGAACTACGACGCCGCGTACGACGCGTTCGCACGGGCGCTCGTCGAAGAGAACAGCAACGAGGACACGCTGGCGCACATCGAGCGGCTGGCCGACGCCACCCGGCGATTCGCCGACCTGGCTTCGCTGTACGGGGCCGAGGCCGAGAAGTCCCTCGACGTTCCCCGCCAGGTCGACCTGCTATCGCGCCTCGCGCGGGTGTGCGAAGAGGAGCTTGGCCAGGTCGACGAAGCGATCGCCGCCTACAAGAAGATCCTCGACGTCGAGTACGACAACCGCGATGCGGTGTTCGCTCTCGACCGACTGTACTCGGCGACCGAAAACTGGGCCGAGCTCACCGACGTGCTGCGCAAGGAAGTGCAGCTCGCGGAGACCGACGAAGAGATCGTCGGGCTGCAGTTCCGCCTGGGCCAGGTGCTCGAGCAGAACCTGCGCGACCTGCCGGCCGCCATCGAGGTGTACCGGGACATCCTTACGTCCGACCCGAACCACTCGGCCACGATCGGCGCACTCGAGATGATGTTCCTCGAGGGGCACCACGAGGTCGAAATCGCCGGCGTTCTCGAGCCTCTGTACCAGACGGCCCAGGAATGGGAGAAGCTGCACAAGATTTACGAAGTGCAGCTGTCGAAGCTCGACGAGGCCAGCGAGCGCAGCGGCATGTACCAGCGACTCGCCGAGCTGTCGGAACAGCAGCTGTACGACCTGCCGCGGGCGTTCTCGTGGTGGGGGCAGTCCCTCGTCGAGGACCCGGCGTCGGAACTGGCCGTGGAAGAGGCCGAGCGCCTGGCTCGCGAAACCGCCGGCTGGGCGGACCTCGTGCACGTCTACATGCGGGTGCTCGAACAGCACCACGAGTCCGACGTTCAGCGCCACACGCTGCTGCGTCTGGGCCGCGTCTACGAGGAGGAGATTTCCGAGCCGACGAGTGCGGTCGAAACCTTCCTGCGTGCCCTGGAGATCGACCCCAAGGACAACGACGCGCTCGCCGCCCTGGACCGCCTGTACACGGCCTCGGGTTTCTACGACGAGCTGGTCGATATTCTGCGTCGGCGCATCGAAGGAACGCTCGACGGCGACGAGATCGTGGCTCTGCAGTTCCGCCGCGGTCAGGTCTACGCCGATGCGCTCAACGACCTGGATGCATCGCTCGCCTGCTACAAAGAGGTGCTCGAGCAGGATCCGCGCAATCGGACCGCTCTCGAAGCGGAAGAGGAAATCTACTTCCGTCGCGAGGCGTGGACCGAGCTGTACGCGGTCTACGAAAAGCTGCTCGACGTGGCCGAGGGCGAAGACGAGATCGCCGAGGTCTACATGCGCATGGCGCGCCTGGCCTCGGACGCCCTCGAGGACGAAGAGGGAGCCTCGGACCTGTGGTCCCGCGTGCTCGACATTCGCGGTGAGGACTGGCAGGCCCTGTCGGCTCTGTCCGAAATCCACGCGCGTCGGGAGGAGTGGCACGACCTCGTCGAGGTCCTCGACCGCGCCGTGCGCGTGATGGAGGACCCGGCCGCGCAGATCAACACCTACAAGCGCCTCGGTCGGGTGTGGGAGCATCGGCTAGGCCGCGAGCGCAACGCGCTCGACGCCTGGCTCAAGGCCTACGAGCTCGACAACAGCGATCTGGAGACGCTGCGGGTGCTGGCGCACCTGTACCGCGAGACCCAGAGCTGGGAAGAGCTGTCGGGAACCTTGCGCCGCATCCTCGAGCTGGCCGCCATCTCGGACGGCGTGAGCGAGGACGAAGTCATCGAGCTCTACGCCCAGCTGGGTGAGCTCGAGGGCGACATCCTCGGTCGGGTCAACGACGCGGTCGAGGCGTGGCACCGGGTTCTTGCCCTCAACCCGATGGACTTCCGAGCGCTGTCGGCGCTCGAGCAGCTGTTTACGCGTGAAGCCCGCTGGGAGGAGTGCATCAACGTGCTCGAAAAGCGCGCCGCGGTTCTCGACGACCCGCAAGAGCGCATCGACACGCTGCTGCAGGCCGGTGCCATCTGGCAGGAGAAGGTCGGCAACAACGACCAGGCCGCGGAAGTCTACGAGCGGGTTCGCGGTGCCGATCCGTCGAACGCCATCGCGAGCGCGCAGCTCGAAGAGGTGTACCGGGCGCACTACAACTGGGAGAAGCTCATCGAGGTTCTTCTGGAGCGGGCCGAGTACGCGGAAGACACCAACGACCGCATCGCCATCTTTCAGGCCGTCGCCAAGATCTACGAGGGCGAGCTGGGCGACCAGGAGTCCGCGTTCGTGGTCCTGCAGGCCGGTTTCCGCGAGGACTACGCTCACGAGGAAATCGCTGCGGAGCTCGAGCGTCTGGCCACGGCGGCCGGAAAGTGGGAAGAGCTGCTCGCGGACTACACCCACATGGTCGCGGAGCTCGAGGGGCAAAACCCCGACTCGGCGGCAGACCTGTGGGTCAAGATTGGCCGCTGGTACGGCGACCACCTGTCGCACGTCGACTACGCGATCCACTCGGTCCAGCAGGCGCTTCGCATCAATCCCGACCATCTGTCGGCGCTGTCGGCCCTGGCCGACTTCCAGCGCAAGCGCGGGTCGTGGGGCGAGCTGGTCGAGATTCTCAACCGCCACGCGGCGATCGAGAGCAACGACGACAAGAAGGTCGAGCTGTACCTGAATTTGGCCGACCTTCTCGAAGGTCAGATTCAGGACGCGGTCCAGGCCATGTCGGCGTACCAGCAGGCGCTGGAGGTCGACCCGACCTGCACCGACGCGCTGTCGGCGCTCGAGAGGCTCTACCGACGCCACGAGATGTGGGAGCCGCTCATCGACGTGTTGGGTCGCCGCGCCGACCTCGTCGAGGACGAGGCTGAACGCATCGCGATTCGGCTCGAGATCGGACGGCTCTGGGACGAGATGCTGGTCGACTCCGGCCAGGCGATCAACGCGTTCCAGCAGGTGGTCGACATCGACCCGAGCAACGCGCCGGCGCTGCGGTCTCTCGAGCGGCTGTACGAAAAGACTGGCCAATCCGAGAAATACCTCGACGTGCTCGAGGCTCAGCTCGACGCCTCGCCCGACGAAAGCGAGCAGGTCGCGCTGTACGAGCGCATGGCGTCGGCCTGGGAGGAGCGCTTCGGCAAGCTCGACCGGGCCGCCGAGTGTCTCGAAAAGATCGTCGCTCTCGACGACAGCAACCAGCAGGGCTACCGCGAGCTGGCCCGGCTGTACCGCCAGGAAGGCAAGTGGGACTCGCTGGTCGATACCTACCGGCGCCACATCATGTCGCTGGCGGATCCGGTGGCGCGCATCGATCTGTACTGCGCCATGGGCGAGGTCTACGAGATCGAGCTTCAGGACTTCGATCGGGCGATCGAGTCCTACACCGACGTGCTCACGTTCGACCCGCAAGAGCCTCGGGCTCTGGACGCGCTCGGTCGTTTGTACGAGCGCATCGAGGAGTGGGATCGGGCGATCGACGCCATGCAGCAGCTGGTGCAGATCACCGCCGAGCCGCCCAAGCAGGTCGACCTCTACCACCGCATCGGCCGCATTACGTACTCGTACCTGAACGAGCCCGAACAGGCCGAGCAGATGTTCCTGCAGGCGCAGGCCATCGACCCGACCCACGTCGGCACGATGACCGACCTGGTGGAGCTGTACAAGCACCGGGGCGATTGGCTCAAGGCGGCCCAGATGATGGTGCGCGCCGAGCAGGTTACGGCGAACGTGCTCGAGAAGGTGCGGCTGCTCCAGGAAGCGGCGACCATCTACCTCGAAAAGCTCGACGCTCGCGAGGAGTCCAAGCAGTACTTCCAGGCGGTGTTGGCCCTCGATCCCGAGCACGTGGAGGCGAGCGAGCCGCTCGCTGAGCTTCTGTTCGCCGACCAGGAGTGGGCGCCGCTGGAGCCCGTTCTCGACGTGCTGGTGCGCAAGGCCGACCAGATGGGCAAGACCGGTGCGGAGCTCAACGAGCTCTACTACCGCACCGCCCGCACGGCCGATGAGTTGGGCAACTTCGAAAAGGCGCTCAACTACTACAAGGCCGCCTACGACATCGACTCGACCTACCTGCCGACGCTGCTAGGCCGCGGCGACCTGCTCTACAAGATGCAGGACTGGGACGGCGCCGGGAAGATTTATCAGACCATCCTCGTTCAGCACCGCGACTCGCAGAACGAAGACCAGGTCGTCGATATCTACAACCGGCTCGGCAACGTGCGCCTGAACCTGGGCGAGCGCAAAAAAGCGCTCAACATGTTCGAAAAGGCGCTCGAGATCGACCCGCACCACACGGCGACCCTGCAGTCGGTCATCGACATCCAGGGCGCGCAGGGCGACTACGAGGCGGTCATCCAGGCGAAGCGAGCGATGCTCAAAAACGCCGACGACGACCAGCGCATCGTGCTGCTCGACGAAATCGGCGGCATCTACTCGGACCAGCTGCAAAACGAGCAGAAGGCCATCGGTGCCTACCTCGAGGCCCTGGAGTACCGGGCCGACGACCACTCGATCCTGCAGAAGGTCCTGGACCTCTACACCCGGACCAAGCAGTGGAAGAAGGCGGTCGAGGTCATCGAGCGCTTTGCCGAGCTCGAGAGCGAGCCGCTGCGCAAGGGTAAGTACTACCAGGCAGCCGGTACCATTTGCCGCGACGAGCTCAAGGCGCTGGACCAGGCCATCGACTTCTACAACACCGCACTCGACCACTTCTTCGCCGAGGGGACCAACATTCCCAAGTCGATGCTTCCGGGCTGCCTGAAGGCCTTCATGGACATCGACAAGATCTTGACGTCCAAGCGGGACTGGAAGGCGCAGGAGCGCGCCTACCGCATGATGATCAAGCGGCTGTCGCCGGGAGACACGATCCTGGTGGACTTGTGGCACTCACTGGGCGAGATTTACCGGTCGCGCCTGAAGCACTTCCAGAGCGCCATCCAGGCCTACGAGGTTGCCCAGCAGCTTCAGCCGGAGAACGTTCACCGCAACGAGATCCTGGCCGAGCTGTACATCGTGGCTGGTCCCGACTACGCGGACAAGGCGGTCGAGCAGCACCTTCAGATGCTGCGTCGCGAGCCGTACAAGTACGACAGCTACAAGGCGCTGCGCCGCATTTACATGGATACGCACCAGTACGACAAGACCTGGTGCGTGTGCAGCACGCTGGCGTTCCTCAACAAGGCCGACGACGACGAGATTCAGTTCTACGAGCAGTACAAGCCCCGCGGCTTCGTCAAGGCGCGCCAGCGCATGACCGAAGACCTGTGGCGCCGCACCTACCACCCGGACGAGGACCTGTACATCGGCGCTATCTTCGGCGCCGTCAGCCAGGCGGCGGCGCTGCTTCGCGCGGTGACGCCGAAGCAGCTGGGGATTCGCCGCAAGGACCGGCGTCAGGTCGAGAGTGACCAGCTGCAGTTCTCGAAGATCTTCCACTACTGCTCGCAGGTTCTCGGCGTGCAGATGCCGGAGGTCTACCTGCAGCCCGAACAGCAGGGCGAGATTCTGCTCGCCAACATGGTCGACAAGAGCCAGCTGATTCCGGCGTTCGTGGTGCGTGCAGGTCTGCTCCAGGGCCGGGCCGAGCGGGAGATTGCCTTCCAGTGCGCCCGTCGCCTGTCTTACATGCGGCCCGAGCACTACCTGAAGATGGCGCTGCCCAGCAACACGGAGCTCAAGACGGCGCTACTGGCGGCCATCGTGCTCGTTCAGCCGAAATTCCCGGTACCGGCGGATTCAAAGGACCTGGTGCAGCAGTACCTCAGGCCGCTCACCGACAAGATCCAGCGCCTGCCCAACGTGATGGAGCAGCTCGCTGCGGTGGTCAATCGCTTCCTGCAGCACGCGGGTACCATCGACCTGGCCAAGTGGGGCAACGCCGTGGATCTCACGACGCACCGCATGGGCTTCATCATCGGCGGCGACCTGAGCGTCGCGGCCAAGATGGTGTCGATGGAGCAGCAGGTCGTGGGCGGGATGTCGGTCAAGGACAAGATCAAAGAGCTCGTCCTGTACTCGGTCTCCGAGGACTACTTCGCGGTCCGCCACCACCTCGGCACCACCATCGGCTGACGCCAAGGCGTTTTCAGCGCAACCAAGACATCGGGCGGGTCCTTGCGGGCCCGCCCGTTTTGCGTTGCGCCGAGTCCACAGGGGGCGGCGCTGCGTCGCGGGTGCAGGCCCGCAAGGCACTAGCCGTGGGTCGGGTCGCCCCAGTCGCGCTGGTGACCGCCGAGCATGCCGCGCACTTCGAAGATGTTGAGCGCGGATGCCTTGCCCTTGACGTTGACCGACGGCAGCTCGAACGCGTCGACGCGGTCGCTCACCAGACGGGCGGTCGCGTCGGAGATAATGATTTGCCCGGGCTTCGCGATGTCGACCAGGCGCGAAGCGACGTTCATGGCGTCGCCCATGGCCGTGTACTGAAGCGCGCGGGTCGAGCCGATGTAGCCGGTAATGACGGGCCCGGTATTGATGCCGATGCCGATCTTGATAGCGGGTTGCCCTTCGGCCTGGCGAGTCTCGTTGAACTCTTTGAGGCTGTCGAGCATGTCGATGGCGCAGGCGACAGCCTTGTACGGAGCGTCGGGCAACTCGATGGGCGCGCCGAACAGGCCGATGATCTCGTCGCCGACGAATTTGTCGAGCGTGCCGCCGTGGCGGAACAGAACTTCCACCATGACCTCGAAGTACTCGTTGAGGGTCGAAACGACTTCCTGCGGCGGACTGCCGTCCGACATCGAGGTAAAGCCTCGAATATCGGAATACAGCATGGTGACTTCGTGGAGCCGACCGCCCTTTTCGACGGTGACGTCGCCCTTGACGATCTGTTCGACCACCGAGGGGGGCACGAGCCGCGACATCTGCGCGCGCGTTTGGGCCTCTTGCTCGATGCGCGTGGCCAGGCGGGCGTTTTGAATGGCGATAGCAGCCTGGGCAGCCATGCCGAGGCAAATCTGCAGGTCCTTCTCGGTGAATGCGTTGGTCGCTATTTGCGAGTCCAGGTGCATGATGCCGAGGATTTCCTCGCCGTGCAGTAGCGGCACCGTCATGGTCGAGCGAATGCCCTGCATGATGATCGAGTGCGCGCCTGAGAAGCGCGAGTCCATGGTCGCGTCGCTCGAAAGGACTGCGGCCTTGCTTTTGATCACTTCGGCGGTGACGGTTTTCGACAGGACGATGTCGGCGTCTTCGCCGCGACCGTCGCGGGTCTTTACGTGGCTGGGCACGAGTTCGCCCGTGCTGTCCATGAGCAGAATCACGCCGCGGTCGGCGGGCAGCAGCTCGAAACCTTTGTCGAGAATCTTGGGCAGGAGCTTGTCGAGGTCGAGCTCACTGCTGGTGGCTTTGGCGAGCTCGTGGCCGATGCGCAGGCGTTCGTAGTCGCGGCGCAAGACGGCTTCGTCGGTGATGCTCGATTCGCGCAGGAACTCGCCGCTATCGGCGGAGATTTTCTGGCGGATGTGGCTTTCCGTCAGTCCGGGCGCGATGGTGACTCGGTTCAGGGCTTCTTCCGCCGGATCCGAGTTCACGTACAAAAGACGCGTGGACCCCATCGAGATCTCGTCGCCGTCGTCGAGGACGCGCTCTTTGATGCGCTCGCCGCGGATGAACGATCCGTTGAGCGAGCCGAGATCGCGCAGAAGGAATCGCCCGTCGGGCATGCGCTGAACCTGCGCGTGCTCTTTGGAGATGATTCGATCCAGGATCTGGATGCTGTTGTCCGGGTGGCGACCGAGCGTATTGAAGGCGCCGAGCTCGAACTCCTGCCGGTCCTCGCTCGAGATCAGTATCAGCTTCGCCATACGGGTCGTCCGCGGTGGCCGATTCCCACCCAGATTTCAATGCTATGGGCCCCGGGCGCCCGAGTAAAGGGACAAGCGCCGGTCATCATTGCGGCACCGGAATCGCTTGGGCCATGTCCAGGTTGACCGATTTGCCGAAGGGGAATCGAACGACGACGCGGTAGTCGGCGTTGAGGGTCTCGAAGCCGTCGGTGAAGTAGACTTCGAGGTACCGCTCTTCGATGCCCAGGGCAATGATGTCGGCCGTCGCCGCGTCGAGGATCTTGTCTTCGCTGTCGCCGGGATCGTTGACGTCGAGGGACGCGGCGTTGTGGCGATAGCTGTCGAGGATGGATTCGACCTCGGCTCCCTGCATGTACACAGGGACGAACTTGGTAGCCGCGTAGAGCGCCCCGACCACGACGGCGATCATGATCGTGCCTCCGATGTTGATCTGAGGAAGCCGGATTCCCACGCGACATCAATAGGTTACGCTGCCTATCCGGGTCGTGTCAATGTGTGCTGGGCGCGAGCCTTTCGAGTGTCGCTGCATGAGGTGCCTCGCCGCGCTTGTGCGAACGGCCGGCGGGTCGTTCGCTTCGGCTCGCTTCTGGCGGCTCGAGAGCTTGACTTGAATAGTCGGTCGGGTAGAGTGCGCATCCCAACCGCGAAGGTGGCGGAATTGGTAGACGCGCCGGCTTCAGGTGCCGGTGGGCGTACGCCTGTGGGGGTTCGAGTCCCCCCCTTCGCACTTCGAAACGCCGGTCGGACAACGTAGTTGTCCGCCGGCGTTTCTTCGTTGGCGAAGGGGCCGGTGGCGGCTGCGCCGCCCCCGGGCGCCGTCGCTTCGCTCGGGCGCGGGCCTCTCTGGCGGCCGTCGCCGGGGGCGCCGGCCGGGGCGAGTCCCCGAACCATGCCTACGCCGTTCGCTTCGCTCCGGCGCGGGGCCTCTCTGGCGGCCGTCGCCGGGGGCGCCGGCCGGGGCGAGTCCCCGAACCGACGCCGTTCGCTCCGCTCCGGCCTCTGTAGGCGGCCGTCGCCGGGGGCGCCCGGGGCGAGTCCCCGAACCATGCCTTGCGGCGTCGTTGGCCGTCGCTTTGTTCCGTCGCGGGCCTCTGTGGCGGCCGTCGCCGGGGGCGCCGGCCGGGGCGAGTCCCCGAACCACGCCCGTACATCGCTGGTAACAGTGCCAGTCGCCGTTGCGGCCCGGCTTTGTCGTCGAGGGGGAGGCGGCGGCCGTGTCGCCGGGCGGCGCTCCGGAGTGGTTACTTCTGCTGCTCGAGGTAGCTGATCGCTTCGCGGGCGTCGTCGGCCAGGCAGCGATTGACCCGCGACTTGAACAAGGTGCCGCTGGTTCGGCGAATCGCCTTTTCGAGCGCCGGGATGGCCGCCGGGTTGCCCAGCGCCCGCAGGCGGGCGACGGCCTCCTTGCGATCGCGGCACCGCTTGCCCTGGACGAGGTCGAGCAGATACGAGGCCAGGTAGTCGACGTCGCCGCCGAGGCCGAGCTGCTGCGCCTGCTCGCGCGCGCGCTCCCTCAGCTGCGGTTTGTCGGCGGTGGACGCAAGTTCGATCAGCCGCTGCCGGGCGCGCCGGTTGTCGGCTTTTTCGATTAGCAAGGCAGCGGCCCGCGTCGCGATCTCCGGCGAGTCGTCGTCCATCATCAGGACCAGGTCGGTTTCGAGCACCTGGCTCCTGGCGGCATCGGGGGATGCCGCGATCGCCTTGTCGTAGGCGGCCAGGGCGGCTCGCTGCTGGCGCAGCGTTGCGCGCGCGTGGCCAAGCTCGACGAGGGCCGCGGCGTCGCCGCGCAGCAGTTTGGGCTTCTTCTCCAGCAGAGCCACGGCCGCCTGCGGGTCGCCGGCCTCGATGAGGGCCCGCGCTTCTGCGGCCAGCTCGCTTTCGCCCGGCCCGGCCGACAGCGCGAGGGCCACGACGACCGCAGTGAGCAGCGCGCCGGCGGCCAGCGCGGCGGCCAGCAGGCCGCGACGCCGGCTTCGCTGTACGCCGGCCGGCGGCTGCGTGCCCGCCGGGGCTCCACCCGCCGCATACGCCGCGCCCGCTGGCGGCCCGCCCGTAGGCTCGCCGATCTCGACGACCTGGCTCGGGCTCACTTCGCGCGTGGCGTTGTCGACAACCGCGGGACTCCGGGCGCTGAGCCGCGGCCTGGGCGGCGCCTCGTCTCCCGCCAGGCGCTCCAGGCAGTCGTCGATGGCGGCGGCGAACTCGTCAGCCGTGGCAAAGCGGTGGTCGCGCACTTTGGCCAGGCCCCGCTGCAGCAGTGACTCGACCTCGTCGGGAATCTCGACGCCGTGCGTTTCGATGGGCGCCGGCTCCTGGCTGGTGTGCATGGCCAGCACCGACAGCTTGTCATCCGCCTTGAAGGGCGGCGCGCCGGCGATGAGCTCGTACAAAACGACGGCCACCGAGTAAAGGTCCGTGCGGCCGTCCAGGGGTTCCCCCAGCGCCTGCTCGGGAGACATGTAGGTCGGCGTGCCGAACGCCATGCCCGCTTCGGTGAGCTGCTCCTGGGGGCCGTCGCCGCCGGACTCGACGACCTTGGCAATGCCGAAGTCGAGAATCTTGGCAAAGTCGCGGTCGCCGTCTTGCTCGACGAGCATGATGTTCTCGGGCTTGATGTCGCGATGGATGAGCCCGGCTCTGTGGGCGTGGCCAAGTCCGGCCAGGGTGTGCCGTCCAATGTGCAGGGCGCGCGGCCACGGCAGGCGATTGGTCGGGCCGGTCAGAGCGTCCGCAACCGACAAGCCGTCGAGCAGCTGCATCACCAGGTACAGCGTGCCGTCTTCGAGCCGGCCGAAGTCCTGAACCGCCACGCAGTTGGGGTGGTCCAGGCGCCCAATGGCAATTGCTTCGCGCTCGAAGCGCTCCCCCACGGTGGGCAGGGCGCTGAGCTGCTCGTGCAGAATCTTCACCGCGACCTGTCGGCGAATCCTCACGTGCTCGGCGCGGTACACTTTGCCCATGCCGCCCTCGCCGAGGGCCGCTTCGATGCGGTACCGCGAGTCGATCAACGTGCCCACGAGCTCGTCGTTGGGCGTGGTTTCAGGGGTCTCCATGGAGCCGCGGGCGTGCAGCCGAGTGACGGCAGCTCGCCTTTCATGGTAACTAAAAAAGGGGCGGGGGGCATGGCGCGAATCGTTCTCATCGACGCGGAAAGCACGGCAAGCCGCGTGGAAGAGACGCTCCACGGGCTCGGGCACGATGTCCAGCACGTGCAGGGCCTTCCGCAGGCGCGCGAAGTCATGTCGCGCGGCGAAGTGGACGTGGTCGTGGTCGAGGGCGATCTGCTCTACGTGGACGGCCAGGGGGTAGGCCTTCGCGGTCTCGTCCGCTCGGGCATACCGGTCGCGGTGATCGACCGGTCGCCGACGATTCAGCGCGCGGCCGAGAGCTGCCGCCACGGCGCCGTGGACTATTTGACCCCGCCGTTTACCAGCTCCAGCTTTGCCGACGCCGTGCGCCGCTCCGAGGAGCGCCGCCGGGTCGTAACTCTGGAAAGCCGGGCCCAGGCCGCGCAGACCGAGCAGATGCAGAGCCTCGAAAAGCGCCTGGCCGATTCCGAGCAGCAGATGCGGGCGCTCATCCACCACCTGCGCAACGCGCTGTCGGCCATCACGGCCAACCTCAGTTTCCTCGAGAGCATCGGTCTTCAGGGCGACGAGCGCGACGCGGTGTTCGAAACCTCGGCGTCGGCGCGCGTCATGCGCCGCATGCTGGCGGACGCCCGCGACCTCATCGTGTGGGCCGACCAGTCGCCCATCATGCGCCGCCAGCCCGAACCGGTGGCCGAGCTGTTTGGCGAAGTCGGTCGCCGCTGTCGCGCCGATCTCGAGGCCGGCGACGTAACGCTGCGCGCCCAGCCGCAGCCCGACGACCTGCAAATCGTGCTCGACCGCGCGCTCCTCGGACGCGTCGTCGAAAACCTCATCGTCGACGCCGTCGTCGTCGCGCGACCCGGAAGCGCGGTCATCCTGTCGGCGCGCTCCATCGACGACGGCTCGGTCATCGAGCTATTCCACGACCGCAGCACCCACGATGGCGTCGAGTACGACCGGCTGTTCGACGGCTCCAAGGCGGCCGCGGTCGCCGGATACCGGTCCCAGGGCATGACCTTTTGCCGTCGCGTCCTGGAGGCCCACGGCGGCAAGAGCTGGGCCGAGCCCGCCGGCGACATGAGCCGCATCGTGCTGTGGTTCCCCGAGCCCAGCGAGCGCTTCAAAGCCCTGATGCTGCAGCGGGCGCGCGACCTGGGCGAAGCCAGCGACAAAATGCCCTCGGCCCGGGGCGCCCGCGCGCCCGGTGCCGGAGGCTCTCAATAGCCCGCCCCCAGAATGCCTCGGCACTGACCCGTGGTTTTTTCCGTTGGCGGCTGGACAGAGCCGGAACGAATGTGTAGCTTACGTGCCGCTTCGGAGATTCTCCGCGATTCTCCGCAGTTGCCCAGGTAGCTCAGTCGGTAGAGCAGGGGACTGAAAATCCCCGTGTCGGCAGTTCGATTCTGTCCCTGGGCACGGTCAAAGCCCCGGAGTTCCTTGGAAACAACCAAGACGAGCCCGGGGCTTTCTCGTAGTCGCGCGTACCGTTTCCGGCAC